>Ga0209401_1000839_pt1 | contig 20806 bp, 21 predicted proteins | sample M_140807_MF_Meta_FD_187318 | JGI IMG/M metagenome (GOLD analysis project Ga0209401, IMG submission 187318) | Freshwater microbial communities from Lake Montjoie, Canada to study carbon cycling - M_140807_MF_MetaG (SPAdes) (version 2) | ecosystem: Environmental > Aquatic > Freshwater > Lake... | reverse complement strand
CGCAGATCGATCCACCAAAGATTCAGTAATGGCCGCTTGCACCTCGGCACAAAAGTCAGATCGCGCGCCTCCCTCGACTGCAAGTCTCGGATTCTTCTCGAGAAGTAGCCGAGCTGCATTTTTCAAACCACTGAAACTAAAATCACAACTTTCTGCTCCTTTCATGGGCCGAGGAAGAGACACCCGGCCCTTCACACCCCCCCGCGACTCTTTTTCCAGAGCCGCTCCCCCTGGATATCCAAGGCCAACCATTCGAGCGAGTTTGTCAAAAGCCTCCCCCGCAGCATCGTCTCGCGTCGTCCCCAAGATTTTTCTTTTGTCCGGTCCTGTGGCTTCGACCAGCAAGGTATGCCCACCACTCACAATCAACGCCACGTGAGGATATTTTGGCCATTTTCCTTGGGAGACAAATGGACTGTAAAGGTGACCCTCCAGATGATTGATAGCGTGAAAGGAGGTCTTTTCAGCCCATGCAAATGCCTTTCCAAATGACAGCCCTACAAGAAGAGCAGGAGCTAAACCAGGACCTGCAGTAGCCCCGACTCCGTCGAACTTTCCATCCCCAGACCTACTCTTTGCCTCGTCGAGCAGTTTGGGCAAAAGCTCAAGATGCTGACGAACGGTCAATTCGGGAACAATCCCACCAAGTTCTGCGTGCTCTTGGGGGCGGGTCGCCAATGCCTCACCCAGAAGGCGACAGCCCTGTTCATCCGCTTCTAGGACAGCCACGGCCGTCTCATCACAGGAGGTCTCGATGCCAAGGGTGCGGAGGGCCACGGGACTAGGAGGAACGGTCGGGCGTTAGACGTCGTTTGACGACTTTCCATCCCCGCAAAAGATCAATTGCACGGTCCAGCGGCTCATCATTCACTTCAGCCTCTGGATCTTGATTTTTTTTCAGCCCTGGACTCCGCTTTTGAAAGATCGCTTCTTCCTCCCCTCGAGTAAGGCGCGCGACTACATCCGGCTCAATTCCCACACCATGGATTTTTTTCCGGGATGGCGTCGTATAGTGCGCAGTTGTCAGACGAACTCCCACATCGGGAATGACACTTGGATCCACGCGTTGGACGGTTTGGACAGACCCTTTCCCAAAAGTGGTTTCCCCAACAATCACTGCCAGACCGAGATCCTGCAGGGCTCCCGCCACGATCTCCGCTGCACTTGCCGTGTTTCCATTCACCAAAACAACCGTTGGCCACCGGATTCGTAGGTTCACATTACGGGAAAGATACTTTTGCTGAGCCGAACCTACCTTGCGTCCCTCTGTAGCGACAACCAGGGTTCCCCCAGGCACAAATCGACTGACCACTTCCACGGCCGCATCCACTAATCCGCCAGGGTTATCTCGTAGATCAAGTACTAGGGCCGTGGCACCTTCCTTTCCCAATTGGGCCATGGCTGCATCAAACTCTTTGGGAGTTTTTTCACCAAATTGGGTTATGCGCACATACCCAATCTTTTCCCCTTGGCTCACCGAAGAAGAAATCATTTTAGTTTCCTGAAGTGTAGGTACTTGAATCATCTCCCGAACTACGGAAAGCTCCAAAGTCTTTTGTTCACTAGGACGATAGATCGAAAGTTGAACCGGAACACCTGGCCGGCCGCGGAGCAATCGAATGGCCTCCCCTAAGCTCAATTTTTGTGTTCCTTTCCCCTCAATTTTTACAATCCGGTCTCCAGGAAGAATGCCCGCTCGAAACCCTGGTCCACCCTCGATCGGCACATTCACCGTGAGTTGATTTTCCACCATTCCGACCGAAATTCCCAAACCCCCGAACTGGCCCTCCGTCTCAGTACGAATCATTTTATAGTGTTCGGGATCCAGAAACTGGCTGTGCGGATCCAACGAGGTCAGTAATCCACGTAACGCGGCATACGTCATTTTGTCGTAGTCGGTCTTTTCGATCTCCAGGTACTCATCCCGAATCATCTCCACGACACTGGCAAATAGCAGCGCACTTCGATATCTACCCTCCTCACTGGACGGAGTGGCATTCGTCTGAGTCAACTCAACCGCGTTGCAGGAAAATAAAAACCCCCAGACCATCCCCCAAATACAGAGACAAATCCTCATGCCTTAGGAGGGGAGTCTAAATGATTTTTGAACCACTGGATTGTTTCTCGCAAGCCATCCTCCAGCGAAACTTTAGGTTCCCAACCCAGAATTGTTCGAGCACGGGTGATGTCGGGCTGGCGCTGCTTGGGGTCATCCACAGGAAGAGGATTTTTTACAATCGTGCTTTTTGCTACCGTGATCTTTCGGATCCGCTCCGCAAACTCTAGGATCGTCAGTTCGAGAGGATTCCCAATATTCACGGGTTCATGAAAGTTCGATTGGGAAAGACGGTAGATTCCATCAATCAGATCGCTCACAAAACAGAAGCTTCGCGTTTGGCTCCCCTCACCGAACACAGTCATCGGTTCTCCCCTCAATGCCTGACCGACAAAAGCTGGCACCACCCGCCCATCCCGCAAACGCATTCGAGGTCCGTAGGTGTTGAAGATTCGAACAATCTTTGTGTTCACCTTATGGAATCGGTAGTACGCCATAGTCATCGCCTCGGCAAAGCGCTTCGCCTCATCGTAGACCCCGCGAGGTCCGATCGGATTTACGTTACCCCAATAGTCCTCTTTTTGCGGATGAACGAGTGGATCTCCATAACATTCGCTGGTCGAAGCAAGCAGGAAGGTCGCCCCTTTTGCCTTGGCCAAGCCCAAAGCGTTGTGAGTACCAAGGGAACCCACCTTCAGGGTTTGAATAGGCAACTCCAGATAATCGATCGGGCTGGCAGGCGAGGCAAAATGAAAGACATAATCCACCGGCCCCTCCACCGCAATGAACTTAGTCACATCATGCCGAAGAAAACGGAATCTTTTTTCACCTCGTAAATGGTCGAGGTTGCGTTCATTGCCCGTCAGCAGATTGTCTAGGGCGAGAACTTCATGGCCTTCTTTAAGAAGGCGATCGACGAGATGGGAGCCGAGGAAGCCCGCCCCCCCAGTAACAACGCTTATTGGCATATACTTGAGCTAGTAACTAAATGCCCCAAAGGCAAGCCAACGGACTCGCCCCTTGCGCATGAATCGGGCAAAGTAAGTGAATGGAGTCGAGTTCCATCACAATTGGGCAGACGTTCGGTAATTACCAGTTGGAGCGAGAATTGGGTCAAGGGGGAATGGGCACAGTTTACCTAGCTAAAGATAGTGGATTGAATCGCCACGTTGCCCTGAAGATTTTACGCTCCGATTTAGGAGAAGATCCTTCTTTCTCCACAAAGTTTCTAGAGGAGGTTGAGGTAACCGCATCTCTTGCCCACCCCAATATCATCCGCGTGTTCACCTTGGGCGAACAGGATGGCCGTCTTTACCTTGTGATGGAGCATTTGGACCAGCCCAGCTTGGAGGATTCGATGCAGTCGACGGGAAAAATCCCCGAAAAGGAGGTTCTTGAAATCGGAGTGGGAATTGCCTCTGCCCTCCAATTCGCACATGAAGAAACCGGCCTAATTCACCGCGACATTAAGCCGGGCAATATCCTTTTTGGGCGGGGAAATATTCCCAAATTGGCCGACTTTGGTTTAGCCGCAGGAGCGCGCTCCGCGCTCGGCCAGCAAGACGAGATTTGGGGAACACCCTACTATGTGTCTCCCGAAAGACTTCTTCGTGAACCAGAGGATATTCGAAGCGATATCTATTCCCTCGGAGCCACCCTCTACCATGCCTTGGCGGGGAGGCCTCCTTTCGAGGCCGAAACAGCAGAAGAAGTTGCCAAAAGGCATATTTCAGATCGCCCCCCACCTCTTCGCAGTTTTTGCTCGGATGCCCAAGAGCAGACAGTGATCACCCTAGATAAATGCCTAGCGAAAAAAACCTCCTCCCGCTGGACAAGCTATACTGAATTAATCAGCCAATTGGCAGACGCGTTGCGCCGCATCGGCTAAAGGGAGGCTTATTGAATGCTCCACGTTGCAGTGCTCAAATTACTAACCACACCGCTTATCGTTACATTACCCGGGGTTGAACCAGCAGTTCCTGGTTTAATAAATTCAGCAGAATTACCAATTCGGTACACGACTATCCCCTTGGATTTCCATCCGACAGTAGCTGTCGATATTGGAATATTAGAAAAGGACTGTAAGCTCTGACCAACATTTTTAGAGATAAATAGAGGCAGGTTTCCATCATCCGAAGCAGTGAGACCACTATTATAACCCCAAGCGATATTGTTAGCTAAAATATTATTCGTGGCTGTAGCGGCAATAAATCCATTGCCTGCTAAAATTTTTGTACTGTTGAGTTGGCCTAGGGCTACAAGATTTGTGAAAAAGGCTGTTGAGGTAACAGTATTCGTGTTTGTACCGTTAAAATTTCCCTCATTTTCATTTGCATAACTAAATGCGATCATTCCGCATTGACGGATGTTAGAAACGTCAACCTGCTGCTTCGCTTTATCCAAACCACCTTGAATTGCAGGAACGGCCAACCCCGCCAAAAGACCAATAATACTGATAACCACTAAAAGTTCGACGAGAGTAAATGAATTTGCTTTTAATTTTTTTAACCCGTGAATGATTTTTCTCATGGGTAAAATGTGCCCGACGTTGCACACTCTGTCAAACTGCCATGACCTCCACTGCCCTCCAGGAACTCCTTTCAATCACCATCCCACCGGATCGAATTGCCACCTCCCCCGCTCATCCCCGCGATTCCGCCCGCCTCCTTCACATTGACCGAGCAACTGGAGAAATAACCGATCGAACGATTCGTGACCTCCCCTCCCTCCTTTCCCCCACTGACCTTCTTGTGCTCAATAACTCGAAAGTCATCCCCGCCCGCCTTATCTGCTCCCAAAACCGAACTGAACTCCTCCTTCTCGAGGAAACTAGCCCCGGTTGGTGGACCGCCCTCGGCACCCCCTCCAAACGACTTCAACCCGGTACCCTCCTATCGCCCGACCCCATCCCAGGCCTTACGCCCACCAGCCCTACTCCCCAACTTCGCGTTGAAAAATCTATCCCTGGTGGGCAAATCGTTCTCCACGTACTAGGTAATTCCCTCAACCTAGATCAGTACGGCCTACCTCCTCTCCCGCCCTATATCCTCAAATCCCGAAAAGCCCACGGACAACCCGACTTCCAAACCACCGACCCCATCGACTACCAAACCACCTACGCCCAATCCCCGGGCTCCGTAGCCGCACCAACCGCCGGCCTCCACTTTACACCCGAACTCCTCGCTCAATTTCCCCACGCCTTTATCACTCTCCACGTAGGTCTCGGAACTTTTCGACCCATCAAAACCCAAGACTTTCGTGATCACCCCATGCACACGGAACACTATGAGATCCCAGCTGGATTCGCCGAAAAAGCCGCTGCCGCCAAAAAGCTTATTGCCGTAGGCACCACCTCCGCTCGTGTCCTCGAATCTGCCCCCTCCCTCGATCCCCATCAGGGCACCACCTCGGCATTTATCTACCCCCCCTACGAATTTAAACGCGTGGGCGGCTTACTCACGAACTTCCACCTCGCCCACTCGACTCTTCTTCTCCTTGTTGCCGCGTTCGCCGGCCCAGAACTCACCCTCCGCGCCTATCAACACGCCCTTGAAAAAAAGTACCGATTCTTCAGCTTTGGCGATGCCATGCTGATTCTTTAAATCCCCCTACGGCTGTTTTGCCTCAGCCTTTTTGGAGGGATCCTCTACCTCCACCAGTTCAATTGTAAAAACCAACGTCTCGTTCGCTCCAATATTGCCAGCTCCCGTTCCCTTCGCTCCGTACCCAAGTTGAGAGGGAATCACCACTTCCCACTTGTCTCCTTCCCGCATTCTTGGCAACACCTCCTGCCAACCAGGAACAGTCCGATCCACCCGCAATCGTGCCGGCTCTCCTTCCTTCGATTTATCAAAAACCCTGCCGTCCACATGCTTGCCAGCATAATTTACCTTAATCCAATCACTCAACTTAGGCGTCTTTCCTTTTCCCGACGCCTCCACCTTGTACATCACCCCACACTTCAGCTCCTGTACACCCTCCTGCTGTTTAAACTCCTCCCGAAACATCGCCCCTAACGTAATATTTTTTCTCGCTCCCGTTTCCGCCTGAAGATTAGGCCCTTCATTTACCACCTCCTCCTTGGGTGCCTCCTCCTCAGCCGCGACCATACCCACAAGGCCAACACCAATCAGCCACGCGCACGCTGGCAAAAATTTCATTTTGTTACTCTACCCACCCCATGCTCACTCTGCCAACTTCTCCTGCCGAACGTCGTCTTCTTTAAAACTGCCCTCGTAACGCAATCTGAAAATACGGTGCCATCGTGCTGTTCACATTGTCATTGATCCTTGGAAAATCGAACGTCCTCCAAACCATTGCACCCCCCTCTGCCTGCAACGAAAGACCGGGAGAAACCTCATACGCGATCCCTCCTCCCACCCGAGCTTCGAAATAGTTCACCAACGCCCCCGCCAAACTCCGATTCCCCAACACCTCCGGATTGCTATCCGCCAATCGGGCATTCAAATTCAAAATATCTCCACCGACAAAAAGTCGGATGTCCTCGGTAGGACTCCAATCAATTGTCGGCTTAGGTGCACTTCCGTTCAACAGCCAGTCCTTGGCAAATCTCCAGCGGATTCCGGGCACAGGAATCACAGGAAAGAACTGAAAGGCATCCACCCGAACCGCAATAAACCACTGAAAATCTTCATTCACGATGTTCGTGAACGCTGCCACGCCCGGCATGTTTACCTGATGCCAACCGATGCTTTGCAATGTTCCGTAAACTCCCGGCTCCAACTGAATCCGCATGAGCCATTCGCTCGCCTCGTCCAACTGTACATCCACCCCAAAAATTGCATTCAACCCCTGCAGATTTTGCGGGAGGGGAATATTCGATCCGCTGTACCCAAAGGAAAAAGTCTGCCAATCGCCCCCCACAATCCCCACCAACCCATCCGCAATTTTTCGACTCGCTAACACCCCCACCTCTGCCGACTGCTCTGTCACCGTTCCTAACCCCTGCTTCAAACTCGCCGACGCCACATACCCGTAATCTGCTCCTACTTCGAAATCCCAATCATCCGTTGCCTGACTCTTCGCCGGCCCAAATGCCTGCCTTCCTGGAGCCAACCGCACTGGCGCCAGCGGATCCTCAATTTCCCCCTCAGGCGTAATAGGCCCAGGTCCAGGCTCTTGCGCCTCAACAAAAGCTGAATAAAATAGCCCTAAAGCCATAATAAACAGCACTTTAAAATAAAAACTCCCCCTCATGATTAAGGAGTTAATATAGATTTACTTGTAAAATCCAAGAGAAAATTAAGATCGGAAACGGACTAAGGATTGATCTGTCGCTTGATCTCTTCGCATGCCCCCCGCACCTCCCGCATAAACATCCCCTCCGCCACCATCCTAGCTGTCGCTTGCGCCAACTGACTCGGATCGGTTTGCACCACATCCATCCGACAAACCAGCGACCGCCCCTCCGAATAAGGCCAAACCCCGTAAAAACTGATCGATCCAAAATAGCCACTGGAAACATAGTAGTTCATATCCGCCACTTCCCACCTCCCCCCAATGCCAGACCGCGCCACCCCGCATCCCAAAGCCACCGTTGGTTTTTTATCCACCTCCATCAACTGCCAATAATCATTCACTTCAATTTTCTCTTTTTCGTCCTTTCCCCCATAAGCCAAGGCCATGAGAATTCGGCGGAATTCCTTCAGGACCGGCTCGTTCTCCCTTTCCCACAGGACCTCGCGGAGCTCGGCATCAAAATCTACCTCAGCCTCCGGACCTGAGGGTACCCCAATCGTTTCCTTCCAACCTCCACGGTGGAAGGTCTGGACAAGCTTCATCAAAACCGAAACCCAACCGGACACCTTCCCCTGCGTAATCTGCCCAATTTGTTCCGGATGCAAATGGAGTTTCCCCTCTCTCTGATCTTGGACTTGGAGCATCGTGTCAAAAGGCAGACCCCCCAAAGCCTCTCGGAATCGGCTCCAATCAGAATCCACAGAGGGCCGAGATATTTTCTGAAATATCTTCACCGCTCCGGAACTTTCCCAAGGGAGCGTTTTTCCCCCAGTAGGGTCAAAGAGAAAAATTGATTTTGCGACCTTCTCCGGTTCGCCGGATACTAGAAAAAATACCTTCGCCCCCAAAAAGCCCGGCCTCCCCCCCGCAATCAACCACTTCTGTCCGACAATCTGCCCCTTGTCGATCTCCTCGATCGGCACCTCAAATCCCATTCTAGCAAGATCCTCTTTCCACCCCCCGACTTTTATCTCCTGTACCCCAACTTTTTCCTCCGTCTCATTGCGTAACGGGATCTCCACTGCCCACAATCCCCCCATCCCCATCCAACCACATAGGAAAGCCCAGCATCTAGCATTGACTAGAAATCCTTTTTGCATAAGGTTTTCTTCTTATGGCTCGGCAGACAAAAAGCAAGATCATCACAGGGAATCGGCTCCACGAAAAGGACACCGGTTCTTCCGACGTCCAAGTCGCTCTCCTCACAGAACGCATTAACCATCTATCCACTCACCTCGAAAACTCCGTAAAAGACTTCGCATCCCGTCGTGGCCTTCTTTCTATGGTCAGCCGCCGTCGTCGTCTTCTGGACTACCTCCACCGCACGGAGCCCAAACGGTATCGTACTCTTCTAGAAAAACTGAAACTGAGGAAATAAACCCCACCCAGAACTAACCAGCAAGTCCCTCCAAGCGGGAACTCTCTGAACGGCCCGAGCTGAGCAGATGACACCACGCAGGCTCCCTGGCCTCCGCTGTGTCCTCTGAAAGCCACCCGAGCTGGTCCTTGGCTTCCTCACCTATCCCGATCTTTCCTCGATCTGGGCTACGCTTTGTTGCGACCCACAGAACCCATCCAACTATGATCTCCAACCACAAAACCCTTACTGCCCGCTTGGGCGACCGCGACCTTCACATCGAAACAGGCAAACTTGCCAAACTCGCCGACGGCGCTGCCCTCGTCACCATGGGCGAAACGGTTATCATCGTCACTGCAGTCTCAGCCACGAAAGTCAAAGACGGCCAAGACTTCTTCCCGCTCACCGTCGAATATAAGGAAAAAGCCGCTGCCGTAGGTCGCATCCCCGGAAGCTACTTCCGCCGGGAAGGTCGCCCGACCGAAAAAGAGATCCTGACCTGCAGGATGATCGATCGCCCCCTTCGCCCCCTCTTTCCCAAAGGCTATTTTTACGACACTCAAGTCATCGCCATCCTTCTTAGCGCCGATGGCCAAAACGATCCCGATATTCTTGCCCTCAACGGAGCCTCCGCCGCCCTCATGGTCTCCGACATCCCTTGGGCTGGACCCATCGCTGCCGTTCGCGTCGCACGCGTTGCGGGAAAATTTATCGCGAATCCCACCCATAACGAGAATGCCGAGAGCGATCTCGACCTCGTATACGTTGGCACGGAACACGAATCTCTCATGATCGAAGGCAGTGCCAAAGAACTACCCGAAGCCGAATTCAAGTCTGCCCTCGAATTCGCCCAGCAATCCATTCAGCCGATCATCAAGATCCAAAAAGAGCTGGCTGCGTCCCACGGAAAAAAGAAACGCCAGGCCCCCCTTCTTCTCGTAAAAGACGAACTCCTCGAGGTCGCCTACAGCGTTGCGGGATCTCGGATCGAAGCCGCTATTTATCAGCCTTCGAAAGTCGATCGCTACAAAGCCGTCGAAACTCTCAAAGACGAGGTCAAAGCGAAGGTCTTGGAAAAATTTCCCACAGCCACTTCCTTCGAAATCTCCCAAGCGTTCGACTATCTGCAGAAAAAAGCGTTCCGCACCAGCATTCTGGACAAAAACAAACGCTGCGACGGACGCCCCGCCGATCAGGTCCGTAATCTCACGGGCGAAGTCGGTATTCTTCCCCGCTCTCACGGTTCTTCCCTTTTCGCACGAGGCGAGACCCAAGCCATCTGCTTGGCTACCCTCGGACCGTTAGACGAGGCTCAGCAGATCGACGCGTATACGGGCGGATCCGACAGCAAACGCTTCATCCTTCACTATAACTTCCCTCCTTTCTCCGTTGGAGAAACAGGTCGGTTTGGTGGCCAGAGTCGTCGTGAAATCGGGCACGGGGCTCTCGCTGAACGCTCCATTGAGCCTGTCATCCCATCTGGGTCCGAATTCGGTTACGCAATACGCGTCTCCTCAGAAATTATGGAATCCAATGGCTCTACGTCTATGGCCTCCGTTTGTGGAGGCACCCTCGCCCTCTTGGATGCAGGCGTTCCTCTAAAAGCGCCCGTTGCAGGCATTAGCGTTGGACTCGTCACCGAATTCGACGCTGCAGGCACGAAAATGCTCCGCCACCAAATGCTCACCGACATCATCGGAAGCGAAGATCACTTCGGCGACATGGACTTTAAATTGTGCGGCACCGCACAGGGTGTGACCGGTTTCCAACTGGACCTCAAACTCCCGGGCCTTCCCCTTGCCATGTTGAAGGATGCTATCGACCGCGCCACCAAGGCTCGTCACGACATCCTCAAATTCATGAGCACCATCTTGCCCGCTCACCGCTCGAAACTCTCCCAATACGCACCGCAGATCGAAATGCTCAAAATCCCGCAGGATAAAATTGGGCTTCTGATCGGACCAGGCGGGAAAACGATCAAAGGCATTTGCGCCGAAACGGGTGCTGAGGTGAATGTTGAGGACGATGGCACCGTCCGCATTTACGCCAATACAGGGCCTGCCATGGCTCGTGCAAAGGAACTCATCTCCGGTCTGACTGGGGATATTGAAGTCGGCAAGACCTACAAAGGCCGAGTCGTCTCCCTCAAGGATTTCGGTGCCTTTGTTGAAATCTTCCCAGGCCGCGACGGCTTGGTTCATATCTCCGAACTCGCCGAAGGCCGGGTCGAACGTGTTGACGATGCCGTCAAGATGGGTGACCTAATCGAAGTGAAATGCATCGGAGTCGATGACAAGGGACGGGTCAAACTTTCCCGAAAAGCAGTTCTTCGCGACGCATCAGGTGCAAACGGTGCACCCGGTCGTAACTAAGAGCAAAAGGACAATCCCATGGCCATCTCCGTAGGAACAAAAGCACCCGACTTCACCCTAAAGACCAAACGGGGCGAAGACCTCAAGGACATCAAACTTTCCGACAACTTCGGCAAGAAAAAGACTGTCCTCCTGTTCTTCCCTCTGGCCTTCACCGGCGTCTGCACGAAGGAGATGTGCGATGTTTCCGCCGGCATATCTAGTTACGAAAAGCTGGATGCCGCCGTTTACGCGATCAGCGTCGACTCCCCCTTCGCACAAGAAGCTTGGGCCGATAAAGAGAAGATCTCTCTCCCCCTCCTCAGTGATCTCAACAAGGAAGTCAGCAAAGCCTACGGCACTCTCCTCCCCGACCTGATCGGGTTGGGCTCCGTCAGCGCCCGCGCTGCCTTCGTAATCGATAAAAACGGGGTCATCAAATACTCCGAACAGACCCCTACGCCGTTAGAACTTCCCGACTTCAAAAAGATCCAGTCTGCCCTCTCGGCTTGTTAAGTATCTTTTAGGATGGATGGCCACGGGTGGCCTAAGGTTCGTGTCCTATCTTGACCTAGAGAATGTCCGTGGGATGGTAAGTTTATGAAAAAGATCTTCCTCACTACCTCTCTTGCATTGTCTCTTGTTCTCTCAGCACATGCAGAAGTTGAGATTGGCGAGTCGGCTCCCGATTTCACATTAAAGGACTCCAAGGATAACCCTCAAAAACTATCTGCTTTTTCAGGGAAATTCGTTGTATTGGAGTGGCTCAATCCAGATTGTCCCTTCGTAAAAAAACAGTACTCGGGCGGGAATATGCAGAAACTCCAGAAAGAGTACACCGCCAAGGGTGTGATCTGGCTCTCGATCATCTCCTCCGCACCAGGCAAACAGGGTCACCGAACTGGCCCTCAGGCTGATGCCGATACAAAAGACAAAAATGCCACACCCACCGCAGTCCTACTCGACCCTTCGGGCAGTGTGGGCCAACAGTTCGGCGCAAAAACAACACCCCAGATGTTTATTATCAATCCTGAGGGTAAAATTATTTATATGGGTGCGATTGATAACATCCGATCTGCAAACCCAGAGGATTGCAGCAAAGCGGAAAATTATGTCCGGCAAGCTCTTGATGCTGCCCTTGCAGGCAAACCCGTTCAAAATCCTGAAACAAAGCCCTACGGCTGCAGTGTTAAATATTAAAAGCTCGAACTGATTCAATAAAATTACCGAAACCCCAGCCTCCGGATTTTCACACCCAACTTTTCCGAAAGCCTCTCTTTCAACCCCATCCTTCTTCCAATCTCGTGCCTTCTCGTTGAACTCATACATCGAATGTAAGCTGCGCCCTTAAATCGATCTACATACTCCAACATCGACTCCTGCGCCGTCTCCTCTCCCGCCACGGCCGCCCACATCTCCTGAAGTCGCACCTCGCCTCCCCGCGCGCGATTCTCCACTTTCTCCACGACCTCAGCCAGTAAACGCCTGCGTGTTCCAGCGGCTTTGGCTTTCAAATCCGGCTTAAAAGTTAAACCCGCTTCCCCTGCTGCCTTGCCATACAACTCCAACTCGCGTGGCGTCATTCCTCTCCCATGGGCCTGGCGAAATGCCTCGCGCAATCCTGCCGCTGTGGACTCTCTCGAAGCCAAAACATCGTAAGTTTTTTTCTCAATCTTTACCTGATCCACATCCGTCGCTCTTCTTTTCCCCAAACACTCCACCTGCACGCCGGCTCTCGTCTCTAAATACTCCGCCCGAGTTACCTTCAACCACGGACGTTCGACCGTTCCCTCTCCAATATACCGATACAACCCAGCTTGATCTGCCGCCGATCGCCGACGGATCGATTTCATTTCCCGACCCAACCCTAACATCCGATAAGCACCCAGCTCCTTTTTTTTGCTCTGACTATCCCCTTGGCTCCACGACAAGTTTCCCATCCCCTAACTTTACCCGTCCTAAAAGCAAACCCCCCAGCAAAAACCAGACCCCGTTGATCAGAATCGCACTACGCATTCCGAATAACGCAGCCACGCCCCCAAACGCCAACGGGCCCCCAATCCCTGCCAGCTTTCCCGCAAAACCCCATAACCCAAAACACTCCCCCTCCCTGCCCACAGGCGTCATCTCAGCCACAGCTGCACGCCCCGCCGACTGCAACCACCCCATCCCCACCCCTGCCCCCACCGCCACGATGTAAAACAATTCAGCCGAACGACTCCACCACGCCCCTACACTCACTAACACCCACAAACCCAACGCCCAAAGGAGGACGGGTTTCGCCCCACCCCGATCCTGCCACCGCCCCGTTACCAGAGCCCCCACAGCCGCCGCCACCTGCAAACATACAAAAAGTTTTACCGTGTCCTCCAACGTAAAACCGATCTCTTTCGTTGCATAAATCGATGCGAAGCCCACTACGGCACTCAAGCCGGCTAAAGCGAGTGTCAGCCCGACCAGTAAAGTCATCAGGTTGGGGTTAGCTTGAACCGTGCGCCAAATTGTTTTCCAGTCAGGCTCAACCTGAACCAGAGCTTGAGGCGTAGCCCGCTCCCGTAAAAAAAGAGCCGTCGGTAGGGATGCGACAAAGATAAACACCGCAGTCATGAAGAAAACCTTTTGGGTTGCAGACTCTCCGCCCTGCCGCAACAAAAGCAGTGCCAATCCTAAGGAGATCAGACCTCCCAAATATCCAAAGGCCCAACCGTATGCACTCACTTTTCCCCTCTGTCCTGGCCCCGCCAACTCAGGAAGGAAAGAGGCCACAAGATTTTCTCCCAGTAGAAAAGCAGAGTTGGCCACAACCAAAATGGCGACTGCCCCTCCCACACCCCACTTTCCCAATCCCAAAAGTGCAGTTCCTACAACACACACCAGAGTCACCCCAATAAGCGCAGGCTTTTTGGAAGCCCTCCGATCCGCCCACATACCAAGAAACGGACCCGCAATCATCGCCCCAACGGCCGATATAGAAAGGGCGAGCCCCCAAACAAACTCAGCCCACGAAGCCCCCCCACAAATCGTTCGAGTAAAAAAAACACCACCAACCACGGTGATCACAACCGTCACAAATGCACTGTTCGCAAAATCGTACCAACACCATGCAAAGATTTCCCCTTTGCCTGCCGGCCCAATTCGCTCTGAAGATCTCATGAAGGAGTGGAACAAATGTTTTCTAAATACTCCCACGAATAAATACCCGTCCCATGCCCATCCTCCCACATTGGTTGAATCGCATACCCTCCCACCCGTTGCATACCCTTCAGCCGAAAACTTTCCTCCGTCAACTTTTGATCAAACCCAGGAACTGATCTCGTTAAACCCGGTTCGCCCGCACATGCCGCACAAGGACACCTTTTACGCATCTCCTCCAACCCCACATAACTCTCCTGACCATTCGGCCATCGAATCGCTAACTCTCTCCCGATGACCTGCAAGTCCGCGGGAGTCGCCAAAGGAAAATCCGCCTAACTCGCCAGCGGAAAGAGCGCCGTCAGACGTCGCACTTCGGCTCGTACCGCTTCCAGCCCCGCAGGATCATTTCGCTTCTGCAAAGCCTGATGGATTAAATTTGCGATATCAAACATCTCCGATTCCTTCATTCCGCGTGTTGTCATGGCGGGCGTACCCAATCGGATGCCCGAAGGTTTCATCGGCGAGGCAGTATCAAACGGGATCGAGTTCTTATTCACCGTAATTCCTGCGGCATCGAGCGCCTCCTGCGCCACTTTTCCATCCATACCCACCGGTCTCAAATCCACCAGCATGAGATGATTGTCCGTTCCACCAGATACGATCCGATATCCGTGTTTCTTTAATCCCTCCGCCAAGGCTCGTGCGTTCCGTACCACCTGAGCTTGATACTCTTTAAACTCCGGCTTTAACGCCTCCAAAAAGCAGATCGCCTTGCCCGCAATCACATGCATCAAAGGTCCACCCTGAACCCCGGGGAAAACCATCGAATCAATCTCTTTTGCGTACTTGGCCTTGCACAAAATAATTCCGCCTCTAGGCCCACGTAAACCCTTGTGCGTCGTCGTGGTCACAAAATCCGCATGGGGCACGGGATTGGGATGAACTCCCCCCGCAACCAGTCCCGATACGTGCGCCATATCCGCAAAAAGGAGGGCCCCCACCTTGTCCGCAATCTCTCTCATTCTCGCATAGTCCAGCAACCTGGAGTACGCCGACGCTCCTACCGTGATCATCTTAGGCTGGAACTCCAGAGCCGCTTTTTCCAATAAATCGTAGTCTACACGCTCCGTCTTCGGATCCACACCATAGTGCTTCACCGTATAAAACATTCCCGAGAAATTCTTTGGATGCCCGTGCGTCAAATGGCCCCCATGAGCCAGATCCATCGTCAAAATCTTGTCCCCATGCTTCAGAAAAGCGAAATACACCGCCGTGTTGGCCTGCGCCCCCGAATGCGGTTGGACATTCGCATGCTCCGCCCCAAACAACTCCTTGGCCCGATCGATCGCTGCCTGCTCCACGTCATCCACAAACTCACATCCGCCATACCAGCGACGCCCGGGATAACCCTCCGCATACTTGTTCGTTAAACACGAACCTTGGGCCTGCATTACGGCAGGGCTTGTAAAGTTTTCGGATGCGATTAACTCAATATTTTCAGATTGGCGCCGATGCTCCAAACGAATTGCTTCAGCTACCCGGGTGTCCGTCTTGGCTAAGTCCGGACCCACAGGATCTCCTCCCTTGCCCGCACCTAGATTTTGCAAACGACTCACCGACTCCTCGTAACGAGCCCCTCGGAATGAAGCAGAGATCCACTCCTGCACACACGCCCGAGCATCCGACGCCCCTAAATCATCCGCTCCTAAGCAGAGAACATTCGCGTGATATCGTTCTCGGGCTAGCCGAGCCATTTCCGGAGAAGTTGCGACCACTGCCCGTACACTTGGAAAGCGATTTGCCCCCATACAAAGCCCTATTCCCGATCTTCCTACCAGGACTGCCCCTTGCAGACGACCGCTTCCAATCGCCTCAGCCGTTACCTTCGCAATCTCTGGAAATTCCTCACTTCCACCCGCCGCTAACATCACCGTTAGACACCCCTCATCTCGTAGAACTTCTGCCGCCTCTCCCATCAAAATCCTGCCCGAGGAATCTCCAGCCAATCCAATGGCCACCGCCCCCCCCGTTGCGACTGCTCCCTTCCCTGCCCCGTTTCGCACTACCTCCAGCAAAGAAGGAATGGACTGCTCGATCTGATCTCGGCACGCCCGATACGTTTCACGGGATTGACCAATAGGATCATCCACCTCCCTCTCGTCCGGCGCCAAACCTGGTTGAAATTCACGAAGCATAAATGTTTTTTCAGCTGCCGAAGGATAAAGAAGAAGCAAAGAATCCAAATGCCCGTACGTCATGACAAAAATGCAATCCGCATTACGAACCAGCTCCTGATGAATGGGTTGACTCCTCGAGCGAGAGATATCCAGCCCCTTCTCCTTCATCACCTCAATCGCATAGGAGCTTGGGGGTTGACCATTCACGGCTCCAATTCCGGCCGAACTCACCGCAATGTTTCGATCCCCGTTTAGCTGGCTTCGCAACAGCTCTTCAGCCATGGGACTACGACAAACATTTCCCGTACAGATAAATAAAACGTTCTTCATATTAGGTTGGAAAAGAGAGAATTTGCCCCCGAAATGGGTATGGGTCAAATGTTGCCCGTCTGCTTGGGGGAAACTTTCTCAATGCCCTGAGAAGATCTCCCGCCCTTTGTAACCCCTTATCTTGGGGGGGTCTTTTAACCTCATCTTTCTTATCTCCCGCCGACATCATTCCCTCCTGTTCCACATCCTCATTTTGTATGAGGGAGGCCTCATTGGGTCTCTTGAACGGGGGTACCTCCGCCACGGTAGATGCAATCGTAGCCTCTCCCCCAGGCCAAATCTCCGTATCCACCACCCCACTCGCCAATAAATTCAGATCGGGGGGTAACGGTCTTCCCACAGGAGCTTGTCCGCCCGGCAATACAATCTCCCCTTGAATTTTGAAAACAGATCGGCCCGAAGATAAGCGGGTTTCAGCCAACCACCCCATCTGACCTGCACTGGATTGACCAATCAGGATCGCTCCACCCCGCTCCTGCAAAAGATAGGCCAGCAACTCTCCTGCTCCCCTCAATTCAGATCCCACTAGAACAATGAGCGGATATCCAGCACCCATTCCCAAAGGTTGCCGATCCGAACGAAACACCTTCTCCTTTCCCGCTCCATCCCTCCACGTAAACAGAACCTCGCCCGGAGTTACAAATAACCCCGCCACCTCAGCCGCCGCCTCCAAACTTTGGGTGGGCAAACACTCCCGTAAATCCAAAACCGCACCCAACGGATTTTTCTGCTTCCAAACCAGCCAATCCCGCCCCATTGCCTCAGCCACAGTCACTCCCAAACTTCTCACACGCCAGTAAGCGACAGGACCCGGCAAAAGTTCCGCCACCCAAGGTCGCTCAGGTGATGCGCTCTTCCTTGCATCCGCAAATGCCCAGCGCCCCCCAGACTGCTCAAAAGCCTTACTGATTTTTGCGGGAGTCGCCTCTTCCGCCATGCCCATCAAACGCCCAATTTCCACCGCCTCAGCCGCTTTCAGAGGCCGAAAGGGCTGCGGAGCAGGCACTGCCGCAGGTCGGACGGGCGCACTCTTCGTCTCAGCCCGAGATACCGGCCGCATCCGCGTCTTGGCCTTCTCCACCCACCCCCCCCATCCACCCGAAAGTCCAGACAATCGGGGCGCTACCCAGACCCCAAGCGCAATGCCCACAAAAAGAAGCAGAATTCCTCGAAAGACTTTCATTTCAAACTCACCTTACCTTGATGAAAAAAATCTTCCACCCCGCTTCTTACTCTTCGAAAACAACTTTTCCCAAAGCCCGATGCCCTATATCCCGACGAAAATGCCGGCCCTCAAAACGAACGCTCATCACTCCCGCATAAGCTCGCTCCCGCGCACTTTTTAAATCTGTTCCCCAGCCCGTTACCGCCAAAACCCGACCCCCGGATACCTCCACCCCATCCTTCCCCCTCTTTGTTCCCGCATGAAAAATCGCCGTATCGGGCAACTCCTCCCCCAAGTCGATCTTCTGCCCAAAAATCGGGTGAGCAGGATACCCCGGAGCCGCTATCACCACCGTCATGGCAGAGCCGTGATCAGTCTGAACCACTATCTTTGCCAAATCCCCATCTGCCGCCGCCACCAGAAGGTCCCATAAAGGAGACCGCAAAAGCGGAAGAAGCACCTCCGTCTCCGGATCCCCAAATCGACAATTGTACTCCAAAACCTTTGGCCCCTCCTTCGTTAACATCAACCCCGCATAAAGCACTCCCCGATACTCAATCCCCTCCGCCGCCAACCCCGCCAAAGTAGGCCGAAAAATCTTCTCCTCTGCCTCAGCCAAAAGCTGTGAAGTCGCACGCGGGGCGGGCGCGTACGCCCCCATTCCGCCCGTATTCAAGCCCGTGTCTCCCTCCCCCACCCGCTTGTGATCCTGTGCACTTGGTAAAAAAACCAGATTTTTGCCATCCGTCACAGCGTGCAAACTGAGTTCCTCCCCCACTAAAAACTCCTCCAATAACACCTTTGCCCCTGCATCCCCAAAGACCCGATTTTCCAACATCTCCCTCATCGCATGCACAGCCTCAGGTTGACTCTCTGCAATCACCACTCCCTTTCCTGCCGCCAAACCATCCGCTTTCACCACCACAGGAAAGGTCATCCCCTCCAGAAAATCTAAAGCCTCCTTCATCGTTGTAAACGACCCCGCACGAGCCGTTGGAATCTTTTGGCGAACCAGTAGATCCTTGCAGAACGATTTACTCCCTTCTAGCTGCGCGCCCCTCGCCCCAGGCCCAAACACCCGAATCCCCGCCCCTCGCAACCGATCCGCTAAACCCGCACAAAGAGGCGCCTCCGGACCAATCACTACCAATCCCGGCCTCTCCTTAACCGCCCAGCCCGTAATCCCATCCAAATCAGTTGAGGCTAAGGGAAGGTTAACTCCCACCTGGGAGGTTCCCGCGTTCCCAGGCGCAAACCAGATTTTCTCAATCCGCTTATCTTGGGCGAATTTCCATCCCAAGGCATGCTCCCTACCTCCCCCTCCCACAACCAAAACGCTGCATCTCTTTTCCATGAAGCTATCTATTTTCGCAACTTACCCGATTTACAAAAGCAAAGATTTTACCCAAGGAGAGATATTTTACGCCGAGGTGTGAAGGAGTAGGCTTCAAATATGTCCTCTTGCCCCTTTCTTGCTTTTTCAGAACGTCTGCGCCTCACCGGTCGACACAAGCCCCTTCCGCTTACCCAATCCGCAGACGCTTTCCTACGCCTTCTTCAATCTGAAAAAGAGGCACCCCCAGTTCCTCACGCCCGCTTCCGCCAAGTCGCCCAATCCATCCAGAAAACAGGTACCTACTCTCTCACCTTTCCTGAACTCGGCTACGGCTGTCGATTAGCTTGGCGAAACAGTGTTCGCTGCGTCGGCCGATTTTTCTGGTCCAAGCTGGATGTTATAGATGCACGGAACGCCCAGACCGAAGAGGAGATCTACCATGCTTGCCTTCGCCACCTTCAACACGCAACTCACCACGGCTCCATTCGATCCACAGTCACCGTATTTCCTCCTGCAGATTCCAAGGGCCGAGGCCCACGCATCTGGAACTATCAGCTCAGCCGATATGCCGGCTACCGAATGAATAAAAAACAGACTCTAGGCGATCCAGCCGAAGCCGATTTTACCGACCTTTGCCTCAAGCTCGGCTGGACTCCACCCAAAAACCGCACTCCTTTCGATCTCCTTCCGATCGTGATTTCTCTTCCAGGAAAAAACCCTCGTCTTTTTCCTCCCCCAAAAAAAGAAACTCTGGAGGTCTCCATCCGTCATCCCGATTCCTCCTGCCTCGACTCTCTCCAACTCCGCTGGGTAGCCCTCCCAGTCGTTTCCAATATGCGCCTTGAAATCGGTGGCATCTCCTTCCCAGCCGCTCCCTTCAGTGGTTGGTATATGGAAACGGAGATCGGTGCCCGGAACTTTGCCGATGAAAATCGCTACAACCTCCTTCCAGAAGTTGCCCGCCGACTCCGGCTCGACTCTTCCCGCCCTGCAACCCTTTGGAAAGATCGTGCTCTCGTGGAACTCAACAGGGCCGTTCTCCACTCCTTCAACAAAGCAAAAGTCCGAATCATCGATCACCACTCCGCCACAGCGTCTCATCTTCGCTTTGAGGAAGACGAATCCAAAGCAGGTCGACCCGTGCAAGGTCGCTGGGACTGGCTGATCCCCCCTCTCTCGGGCTCTCTCACAAAACTTTGGAACCGCTCCTACAACTCCACCGAATACTCTCCTAATTTTCTGCATCAAAAACGCCCATACTAAAAATGCCAATTCTTCTTTTATACCTGATTTTTCTGGCCTCCTTATCTTTGGCCCAAACCCCATCCTCTTTTCCTTGGCCAGAGGGTGAAAAATTAACCTACTTAATTCAGTGGGGACCGATCGATGCAGCGGAAGCCACCTTCACAGCTCGAAGCGAGCCCAAACGGGAAGGGATCGAGAGATTTGAGCTTTTCCTTCGCTCCCGCGGTCCGATTGAAGCCTTCTATCCAATTCGCACCAGAATCACCTCTCTAACTCAACTTAACCCCTGGCGGACCAGTGAATATATTCAAGATCGTAACGAAGGAGGAAACATGCGGAATCGCCGCACCCGAACCGACTACTCAGTTCGATTGGGAAGGTTCTTTCCCGCCCCA
>Ga0209401_1000838_pt1 | contig 20810 bp, 14 predicted proteins | sample M_140807_MF_Meta_FD_187318 | JGI IMG/M metagenome (GOLD analysis project Ga0209401, IMG submission 187318) | Freshwater microbial communities from Lake Montjoie, Canada to study carbon cycling - M_140807_MF_MetaG (SPAdes) (version 2) | ecosystem: Environmental > Aquatic > Freshwater > Lake... | reverse complement strand
AAGAACATATCTTAAAGTTCACTGCTAAGGCACGATATAAATCAATCACATCATTTTGAGAAAGTGGCGATTCGTTCAGTGTTTCAAAACGACAATAATACTGATTAATTAAATTGGTAAATACCGAACCTGAAGGCCAAACCTGCGTTCCTCTATTGGTAATAGTTACCAATTGTAAAGTGGCTGTTGTATGCAATAAACATTTATCCGCAATAACTTGTGGTTGTTCGGCACTCTCTATAAAGAAATCTACTCCTACAATTTTATGATGATCATTTAAATCACTTTGTAACATTGGGTTGCTTTCTAATTTAAAATTAGTAGGCGTTACATAAAAATTAGCAAGACTAGGTTTTGGATTATGACTAGGTAGTTTGCCAAAATTTTGAATGACTGCTTGCGCAAATGCGGTGGTAGATAAAGAAGCGGTAGATCGATCTCCAAAATCACCTGTGTGCACACCCGATTCTAAAGTATACAATAAAGCATTTTCAATAGTGGCTGCTTGTTCCATTAAACCTAAATGATGCAACATACCTAAACCACTTAATAACAAAGCAGTCGGGTTCGCAATATTTTTACCAGCAATATCTGGAGCCGTTCCATGAACTGCTTCAAATATAGAAATATGGTCACCAATATTAGCAGAAGGCGCAAAACCAAGCCCACCTACTAATCCAGCACATAAATCACTTACAATATCTCCTTGTAAATTAGTTAATACCACTACATCAAATAAATCTGGACGACTTACTAATTTCATACAAAGGTCATCCACTATCACATCATCTGCTTTTAACTCAGGATATTCTTTAGCGACTTCTTTAAATACTTCTAAAAACAAACCATCTGTTAATTTCATGATATTTGCTTTATGGCCGCAAGTAATACGCTTAGCTCCTTTTTTCTTAGCCATCTCAAATGCGTAACGAATAACTTGCATGCTACCTGGACGCGTAATAAAACGACGACCCAAGGCCACATCCTGCGTTAACATATGTTCAATACCTCCGTAGGTATCTTCAATATTTTCTCTAACAATAGTAATATCAATAGGAATACCTGCTTTACTAAAAACGGTATCCACCCCACTAAGTGTTTGAAAGGTTCTCTTATTTGCGTAAGTGTTCCAAGTTTTACGAGCTGTTACATTAACGCTTTTCACCCCCTTGCCTTTGGGGGTTTCCATGGGTCCTTTAAAAAGTATACCTAAATCTTCAATGGTATCCTTCGCTTCTGCTGTCATACCATTATTAAAGCCTTTGTCAAAAACCCATTTTCCCATGTCTACAAAATCGTATTCCAAAGGCACTTTGGCGGCATTAAACACATCAATTACGGCGTCCATAATCTCTGGCCCGATTCCGTCTCCTTTAGCTACTGCGATCTTCATTTTGACTGATTTTATTAGATTTTACAACATTACCCAATACGTAATGCATTCGTTTTCGCAAAGTTACGCGACTTAAGGTGTCTTAGAAAAAAATAGAGGGTTTTTTTATAAAAACGGGGCAAATTTTTGGTACTTTTATCCCGCAGTATTCTCTGCAAAAGCACTTATTGACTTTAATTCTTATGGTCTCTAAAATTTCAGAAGGCGTAGAGGTGAGTATCGAAACTTTTTACCAAAAAGACTACAGCAATCCTTTGCAAAATGAATACATGTTTGCTTACAGAATTACCATCGAAAATCACAACTCTTTCCCCGTTAAATTATTAAGACGTTATTGGGAAGTATTTGATAGCAATAGTGAACACCGAATTGTAGAAGGCGAAGGTGTGGTAGGTGTGCAACCCTTAATTATGCCAGGTAAACATTATCAATATGTAAGTGGCTGTCACTTAAAAAGTGAATTAGGTAAAATGCAAGGTTATTATACCATGGAGAATATTGAAACAAAGGATTTAATCAATGTCAATATTCCAGCCTTTAAAATGGCTGCGCCAGTTAAATTAAACTAAGCCTACCTTTGGCCCATGAAAATTTGTATCGCACAACAAAATTATCAGATTGGCAATTTTGAACAGAACACCCAACAAATGCTCTCTGCCATTGAAGCAGCCAAAAAGCAAGGAGCTGATTTAATTTTATTTAGTGAAATGAGTGTTTGTGGCTACCCAGCCAGAGATTTTGTGGAATTCAATGATTTCATTACTAAATGTTACGCTCAAGTTGATATTATTAAAGAAGCGGCCGATACCATTGGTGTTTTAATTGGCAGTCCCGCTCGTAATCCGAATAAAAAAGGAAAAGATTTATTCAACGCTGCATTTTTCTTATACGATAAAAAAATAATCGCAGAGATTCATAAAACATTATTACCCACTTACGATGTTTTTGACGAGAATAGATATTTCGAAGCTGCAGATGAATGGAAAGTAGTTCCCTTTAAAGGGAAAAAATTAGCCATCACCATTTGTGAAGATATTTGGAACTTGGGTGACAACCCACTTTACCGCATTTGTCCAATGGATAAAATGATGGAGCAGTCTCCAGATATTTTATTAAACTTAAGTGCATCTCCTTTTGATTATACACATGATGAAGATAGAAAAGCTACTATCAAGGCCAATGTATTAAAATACAAAATTCCTTTATTTTATTGCAATGCCGTGGGAAGTCAAACAGAGATTGTATTTGACGGAGGTTCTTATGCTTTTGATAAGCAGGCGAACCTTTGTGGTTCACTACCTATGTTTGAATCTGCGATGGAAATTTTTGAATGTACAGAAGAGGGTATGATCAATGCCCCTATTATTGAACCAGCTGCAAGAGTACCCAATAAAGAATTAAATCCACTTACTTTAGAGCCTGCCTTAAATATTGATCAAGTATATAAGGCACTCGTATTAGGGGTGAGAGATTATTTTACCAAAATGGGTTTTACCAAGGCCATTATAGGTTCATCTGGTGGTATTGATTCAGCAGTCACTTTAGTGATTGCATGCGAAGCACTAGGTGCTGAAAATGTAAGGGCGGTATTAATGCCCTCACCTTATTCCACCGATCATTCAGTGGACGATGCTGTAGTATTGAGTAAAAATTTACAAAACCCATACGACATTATTGCTATCAAAGAAGTGTATGAAAGTTTTTTAGATACCTTAAAGCCCTTATTCAAAGACTTACCTTTTTCTTTAGCAGAAGAAAATATACAAAGCAGATCAAGAGGCAATATTTTAATGGCCATTGCCAATAAATTTGGTTACGTATTATTAAATACCTCTAATAAAAGTGAACTAGCCACTGGTTATGGTACTTTATATGGTGATATGGCAGGTGGGTTAGGTGTTTTAGGTGATTGCTATAAAATGCAAGTGTATGAACTCGCTAAATATATAAATCGTAGTAAAGAAATAATTCCTAATCATATTATTACCAAGGCCCCTAGTGCTGAATTAAGGCCCGACCAAAAGGACAGCGATAGTTTACCTGCCTATGAAATACTAGATCAAATACTTTTTCAATACATTGAAAAAAGAGCCGATCCTGCAAGCATCAAGGCCCTAGGCTTTGAACCTGCACTGGTAGATAAGACTTTAAAAATGGTGAACACCAACGAATATAAAAGAAATCAATTCTGTCCTATTATTCGTATTTCTCCTAAAGCCTTCGGTGTTGGAAGACGGGTTCCCATTGTAGCTAAATATTTGAATTAGTAAAATAACTTACAACAAAAAAAGGTCCTTCGAATAACGGAGGACCTTTTTTTATTATTAATTACCAATTATAGGAATCATTAATTTATGGACTGCATCATTTAAAGCTTTCACGCCTTCTTTCTTCAGGGTTTCATAGTTTTTCAACTGCTCATCTACTTGCGCTTTTAATGCTAAATAAGTTTCCTTTACTTGTTTAGTAGGAGCTATATAGCCGGCTGCTGCGGATTCAAATACACCAGCAATTTTATCATCTAAACGAATAGGGAAATTTAAAACGTCTTGTCCGCTCTTTGCCTTAGTTTGGTGTAAGGCCTCTTCAATAGTTTTAAGACTTGCCAATACAGATTCACTTTGCTTTTGGAAACTAGTATCCTTTGTTTTCTTTTGTAAGACTTGTACTTGCCCACGAATTTCTTTAATACCTTTTAAAGCCTTCATAATGGTATTAAAACTAGCAGCTACTTCTAATAAGAATTGCTCCTGTGCTTTTAAATCGGCATTGGAAACTTTATAGTTAGGATCGGCAATGAGTTCAAAAGGATACATAACAGAGTCTTTGTTAATACTTACTTTAGCATAGTATTTACCTGGCGCTGCCAATACTGGACTTGTTGAACCATTCCATAATATTAAATCATCAGAAGGCTTCTCTATTTCTTTATGGTACAAATTCCAAGTAAATTGTTGCAAGCCATTCTCCACTATAATACCTGATTTATCTTTGCCCGTTTCTTTTGAACTAAAATTTCTAACTAATTTTTTGTTTTCATCTAAGATATCAATTTGAACCGTTGTGCTATCATTCGCCTCTTTTAACCAATAATTAATCACTACCCCTTTAGGAGGGTTTGTGCCCACATTCGCTGGCATACCCGTTCTTGCACCACGATTACGACGCCCTCCCATTTGAGGAGGAACGCGATAAGCATTCGCTACAGGAAATACCTTTGAAGCATTAACATTAGTTGATTGATAATTTTCAATAAAAGATAAATCATCTAAAATATAAATACTACGTCCTTGTGTACCTACAATTAAATTATTATCTCTAATTAATAAATCGGTGATAGGTGTAACAGGTAAATTTAATTGTAGTTGTTCCCAAGATTTTCCATCATTGATAGAAACGTACATTCCATATTCAGTACCTGCAAATAAAACGCCTGCCTTTCTTGGACTTGCTACAATAGCTCTTGTGAAATGTAGGGGGTTAATGCCACTGGTAATTTTTTCCCAAGTTTCACCATAGTCATGCGTTACATATAAATAAGGGGTGAAGTCATCTAACTTATAACGCGTTCCTGCAAAATAAGCTGTTCCTTTTCTGATAGGGTCTACCTCTACTCTATTCCACATCATCCATTGTGGGATATCCTTAGGCGTTACATTTTTCCAAGTAGCACCGCCATCTTTACTTACATTAATGATGCCATCATCACTACCTGTCCATAATAAGTCTTTCTCTAATGGAGATTCTGCTGCAGTAAATATGGTACAATAATATTCTACACTGGTATTGTCTTGTGTAATAGGTCCTCCAGAACTTTTTTGACGACTCTTGTCATTAGTTGTTAAATCTGGTGATAACATGTTCCAACTGGCTCCTTCATTTTCGGTAGAAAATAAATGATTGCCTGCCGTGTATAATTTTTTAGGGTTATGGGGTGAAAAGAAAATTGGATGATTCCATTGAAAACGATATTTCATGGCTTCCGCACCTGCACCCATAGGATTATCAGGCCATACATTAATTACTCGATTCTCTCCCGTTTTATGATCATATCTTGTAATTAAACCACCATAAGATCCACCATATACAATATCACTATTCAATGGATCTGCAACAATATAGCCACTTTCACCACCCGCCGTAACATCAAAATCACTTTCTCCAATATAAGCACCATAGGTACTTGATAAAATTCTAAAAGCAGAATTATCTTGTTGGGCTCCTAAGATTCTATAAGGAAAATGATTGTCTGTACTTAGACGGTATACTTGAACAGTGGGTTGGTTCATCAATGTGCTCCAATTTTTGGCACCATCTAAACTTACTTGTGCGCCACCATCGTCAGCCACAATCATGCGTTTGCCATTTTTGGGATCTATCCATAAATCGTGGTGGTCACCATGTGGTGTTCTGCCTGCAACAAAAGTTTTACCTCCATCACTTGACATCATAAAGTTTACATTCGGGCAGTAAATTTTATTTTCATCAGCTGGATCAATAAATACTTTTGTATAGTACCAAGCTCTTTGACGAATATTATTATCACTGTTTACTAATTCCCAAGTCTTACCTGCATTTTCAGATACATATAAACCGCCGTCTTTATTTTCAATTAAAGCGTATAATTTATCGGTATTGGATTTAGCGACAGCAATAGCAGTGATACCCCAAACTCCTTTAGGAAAACCTTTATTGGTTTTGATAGAAGTCCAAGTGTCTCCACCATCTGTACTTTTATATAAACCAGAACCTTCTCCACCACTTTCTAAACTATAAGGTGTACGTATTAATTGCCAAGTACCTGCATATAAAGTTTCAGGATTACTTGGATCTATCACTAACTCACTGGCGCCCGTTTGCTCATTGACATACAATACTTTTTTCCAATTTTGTCCACCATCGGTACTTTTAAATACACCTCTTGTTTCGTTAGGTCCAAATAAATGTCCCATAGCGGCTACCCAAATAATATCTGGATTTTTTGGATGCACCACAATTCTTACAATATGTCTAGCTTCTTTTAAGCCCATGTTTTTCCAAGTCTTTCCATCGTCTGTCGACTTCCACATGCCTCCCAAACCCTCACTCACATTACCTCTCATGCTATTCTCCCCTTCTCCCACATACACAATTGATTCATTGGTAGGTGCAATGGCAATAGCCCCAATCGTACCTCCAAAAAATCCATCAGAAATATTTTTCCAATTGCTACCTGCATCTATAGTTTTCCAAACACCGCCACCCGTAGCTCCCATATAAAAGGTATTGACTTCGGTATAAGAACCCACCGCTGAGGCAGCTCTTCCCCCTCTGAAGGGACCCACTAGTCTAAAATCTTGTGCACTAATGATGGGATCCTGAGATAAACTATTCGTTACAACAGGCGTCACTATTTTTTTCTTTTGTGCTACTATGGTAGTGGATACTAGCAAAGTAGTTAGCGAGAAGGCTATTAATGATAATTTTTTCATACAACTTATTTTATGGACTCGTAATCCTTGAACTTTTTAATTGGAGTGGCTTCTACTAATTTTCTAAACTCAGCCCAATCCTTGGTGAAAAATTCATTTGCTTTAGCAATGACATTTTGAATGGCTGTTTCCGCCTCTTGTAATTTTCTTTCTTCTTGCTCACCCGGCATGGTATTTTTACCACCAATAAGCATGGAAGCATCTCTGATGATAGAAATAGGTGTAATCACATCTACCGTACCATAGCCTTGCTTTTCTTGTTTTTTACCAAATATAAATTCACGTAAAGTTTTGGCACTAGCTGTAATTTTTTTATGTGCTTTATTTAATGTGTCAATGCCTTTGTCTTTTTTATCCTTCCATTCTGCTTTTAATTCAAGCAATAAAGCATCTACTTCCTCTAATTGATCCATTACACTATTAAATTTATCAGCACCTGGTTGATGTTTTTCCATTAATTCATCTTGCTTTTTCACCACCAAGGTTCTATCCGCTAAGCGGTCATCGCCCTTCACTTCAATCCACATAGAATCTTTTTGCTTATTGGCAGTTACTACTACCTTATACTTTCCAGGTAATACCGCTCTGCCTCTATACTCTCTTTCTTCTTCTGCATCAGCAGGTGCTTCTTCCATCATTCTTCTACGGCCTCCACCTCCTCCTACCTTAGGCATACCCGCTCCACGTTTTCCTTTTTGCTCAAAGCCCCAGTATTGTCTATTGAATCCAGAGTCTACTTTGAAACTTAAGTTTCTAATCACTGAATCCTGTGCATCTTTAATTTGAACTTTTACTTTTTTAACAGTATCCATTAAATACACAGTGAACGGATATCCTGATGGACGATTTTCTGCATCATACATACCCCATGTGCTCCACTCATATGATGAGTTTTTATAAGAAGCATTGATAACCGCATTTGGCGCAGATACAAAAAAGTTATTTGCCATGCCTTTATTATGTGCCAATTTACGAAGTGGTCTAATGTCGTCTAATACCCATAAAGCACGACCAAAAGTGGCGATGGCTAAATCGGCTTCTCTTTCTTGAATCGCGAAATCATAAGTAGAAACAGATGGGTAACCATTTTTCCATTGTTGGAAATTTTCCGCATTGTCTAAACTTACATACATGCCTTGCTCTGTACCTACAAAAAATAAATTCGGTTCTACAATATCTTGAATAATGGTTAAGGCATAACCTGTTACTTTAGCAGTGCTTAGAATATTAGTCCAGGTTTTTCCAAAGTCGGTAGATCTAAATATATAAGGCGCAAAATCTCCTTGTCTATAATTATTAGCTACTACAAAAACTTCATTGGCATTATAAGTAGATGGTCTTATTTGCGGTATCCAGGCACCTTTAGGTAAACCTGTAATATTGGCTGTTAAATTAGTCCAAGTAACGCCTCCGTTAGTGGTTACTTGAACATTACCATCATCGGTACCTACCCAGATTAAATCTTTTTGAATACTAGATGGAGCAATTGTTAAAATAGTACAATGATTTTCTGCACCTGTGATATCAATACTTAAACCACCATTGTTGGTTTGGTCAATTTGTGCGCTATCATTATTTGTTAAATCGGGAGAGATAACTTTCCATGCAGCACCTTTATTGGTACTCTTATGTAAAAATTGAGAGCCATAATACACTGTTTTTTTATCGAATGGATCTTGCGCAATAGCTGCATTCCAGTTAAAACGTAAAAGTGTTTTTGCATCTGGTGCAGGAGGTTGTATATAAGATGATTCTCCTGTTGCAGTATTATATCTTCCTACAGAACCTCCTTGGCTCATCGCGTATACCCAATTGGCATCTTCAGGGTCTGGCACTACATCAAATCCGTCTCCACCCCATAAATTATCCCAATAGAAATTCTTAATACCCCCTTGAATATAAGTATAAGCAGGACCTCTCCAAGAACCATTGTCTTGCATACCACCCATTACATGATAAGGTGTTTCATTGTCAACATTGATATGGTAAAATTGGCCAATAGGAAGTTTCTCATCAAACATCCAAGTCTTACCACCGTCTCTTGTAATACCAATACCGCCATCATTTCCATCTACCATATATTTATTATCGGTAGGGTGAATCCAAAATGCATGATGGTCTGGATGAATTCCGCTATAAGGAATAATAGTTTCGAAGTTTTTTCCGCCGTCAATACTTTTCACCACTGTTTGACTAATATACCAAAGTGTATTTTCATCTAAAGGATCACAAATAATATCTTGGAAATAAAATGGACGATTATCGACAATTGATTTTTGTGCATTCACTAAAATAAAATTATAACCACCATCATCACTTCTATATAAACCACTCTTAGTAGACTCTACTAAGGCATACACTCTATTAGGATTTGACTTACTAATGGTGATACCTACACGACCTAAATTACCTTCAGGTAGTCCATTCTCTTTTCCTAATTTGGTGAAATTTTTTCCGCCATCAATAGTCATATAAATACCACTTCCCTTTCCACCACTTTCTAGATGATAAGGATTGCGATAATGATGCCACATGGCTACAAATAATTTATTCGGATTTTTTGGATCCATAATCATATCACCAGGACCAGAAGTATCGTTGGTAAATAAAATTTGATTCCAAGTATCACCACCATCCGTTGTTTTATAAACGCCTCTGTTTTTGCTTTGACCATAAGGGTTTCCAATGGCTCCTGCATACACTGTATTAGGATTGGTTGGGTCGATAATGACTCTGTGAATATTTCTTGTTTGCTCCAAGCCCATTTTTTTCCATGTCTTTCCAGCATCTAATGTTTTATAAATACCTTCTCCAATACTTATTGAATTTCTTGGATTACCTTCTCCAGTTCCTGCCCAAACCACACTTGGATTTGATTGTTGAATGGCAATAGCTCCAATATTTAAAATTGGTTGCTCATCAAAAACGGGCGTCCAACTTACACCTGCATTATTTGTTTTCCAAACACCACCTGAGGCAGCCCCTATCCAAATATTATTTGGATTCGCTACTTCCACATCAATAGAAGTCACACGACCACTCATGGAAGCTGGACCCACATTACGTGGTTTCCAATTTTTAAACACTTTATTAATGTCCACTTTTGTTTCAGTGGTAGCTACTATAGGCGTTGTTTTTTTTGCCTTCTGAGCTGATAAATTAGTTATTGACAAAATAGATGCCAATACAATAGACCCTAGAATAGATATACGCATAGTTATAAATTTGCTTATTTAAGATAACAGAGTACCTAAGCTATTATATTTTAGGCAAAAAATGATGAAAAATGCCAAAAAAATAGCCCCCTTTTGATGTATGGTAGCGTTTCTACTAGGGTTTACAATCTTTCAATGATTCCGGCTATGCCCTGACCCCCGCCCACGCAGGCAGTCACTATGCCGTATTTCTTATTGAGACGTTCTAAATCGTTCAAAATTTGCACGGTTAATTTACTACCGGTACAGCCCAAAGGATGGCCCAAGGCAATGGCGCCTCCATTAATATTGACTTTATTTGTATCTAAGTTGAGGGTTCTAATAACCGCTAAAGACTGAGAAGCAAAGGCTTCATTCAATTCAAATAGATCAATTTGGTCCTGGGTCATGCCCGCTTGCTTTAATACTTTTGGCACAGCTGCAATAGGACCAATGCCCATAATTCTTGGGTGAACTCCAGCCGAGGCACAGTTCACTAAACGTCCAATTGGTTTTAAACCCAAAGAGTTCATTAATTTTTCACTCATCACCATCACAAAACTAGAACCATCACTTGTTTGAGAGGAGTTGCCTGCGGTCACAGAACCTTTTAGAGCAAAAGCAGGTTTTAACTTTGCTAAAGCTTCTAAAGTCGTGTCTGCTCTTACACCTTCATCGGTATCAATTGTATAAGTTCGATTGGCTCTTTTATTTTTTTCATTGATATAGGTTTCATTTATTTCAATAGGCAAGATTCCTTTTTTGAAAAAACCATTCTCAATAGCTTGTTTTGCTTTTTGATGTGATGCAAGTGCAAAGGCGTCTTGATCTTCTCTTGAAATATTATATTCATTGGCTACTGCTTCAGCAGTTAAGCCCATCGATAAATAATAATCTGGTTCATCCACTGTAATAGAATACGCTGGAACTGTTTTCCAGCCTGCAGTGGGGACCATCGACATCGATTCTGTTCCACCTGCAATAATACAATCTGCCATCCCTGTTCTAATTTTTGCAGTGGCCATGGCAATGCTTTCTAAACCACTTGCACAATATCTATTTATGGTAATGCCTGGCACTTCAATGCCTAAAGCTTTTGCTGCAATGATTCTTCCAAACTGTAATCCTTGTTCTGCTTCAGGAACTGCATTACCTACAATCACATCATCTACTAATTTGGGATCTAATGATGGTAAAGTTTTCATCAAACCTTTGATCACTTCAATGGCTAATTCATCGGAACGCATGAACCTGAAACCACCTTTTTTACTTTTTGTAACAGCTGTTCTAAAGCCTGCAACGATATACGCTTCTTGCATAAAATATGAATTTTAACACCCTAAATGTAGTCATTTTTGTAAAAAGTTGTTTATGCAACTAAATATTTCATCGTAAATTTGTGGTATGCTATATCCATTGCTAAGAAACAGCTTATTTATGCTCCCTCCCGAAACTGCACATCATCTTAGTATGGGCGGTTTGCAATTGGCATATTCCCTCCCTTTTGTAAAAAATCAATTAGCCAAACAATTCCAATACAATGCATCCGATTTATCTAAAACTTGCTTTGGTGTAACATTCCCCAACCCTGTCGGATTAGGTGCAGGCTTTGATAAAAATGCAGCTTATTTAAATGAATTAGAAATGTTGGGTTTTGGATTTGTTGAAATTGGAACAGTCACTCCTAAAGCACAAGCAGGGAATGCCCAACCTCGTTTATTTAGAATACCCGATCAAAAAGCATTAATTAATAGAATGGGTTTTAATAACGAAGGCTTAGAAATTATAGCAAAAAGATTAAAAGAAAGAAAAGAAAAAAATAATTCAAGTTTAATTGTGGGAGGTAATATTGGAAAAAATAAAGTGACTGAAAATAGTGATGCATGGAAAGATTATTGCACCAACTTTAAAGGTCTTGAAGAAGTAGTAGATTATTTTGTGGTGAATGTAAGTTCTCCCAACACACCTGGGCTACGCGAGTTACAAGAAAAAGAATCCTTAAGAAAAATATTTGCAGAGTTGCAAAATGTAAATAAAAATAATAAACCTATTTTATTAAAAATAGCGCCCGATTTAGCAACTTCAGCTTTAGATGATATCATTGCTTTAACTAATGAAATAAAAATAGATGGACTGGTAGCCACCAATACCACCATTGATCGTAGCTTGTTGAATTCAATGAATCAAGAGAAAGGAAAAAAAATAGGAGCAGGTGGATTAAGTGGTCAACCTTTATTAGAAAAGTCAACTGAGGTATTAAAATACTTACAAAAAGGTATGGCTGTTCGAATTCCCATTATTGCTAGTGGTGGTATATTCACAGGAGCCGATGCGGAGTCAAAAATAAATGCAGGTGCTTCCTTGGTTCAAATATGGACAGGATTTATTTATGAAGGCCCTAAGATTGTAAAAAATATCTGTCAACACCTAAGCGCCCATAAATAATTATGATTACCATCCAAGATTTTTGCTTTAGCGCTTTTCAAGAAAATACTTATGTTTTATACAATGAGTTAAAAGAAGCCATTATTATTGATCCGGGTTGCTATACGCGTATTGAAGAAAAAATGTTGACTGATTTTATTCGCAAAGAAAATTTAAAACCCACTTTATTATTAAATACACATTGTCATTTAGACCATGTCTTTGGTAATAATTATGTGAGTGAAACCTATGGACTGACAGCACATATTCATCCTAATGAACAAATTGTTTTAGACCGACTGCCGGAAGCTGCCGCTAAATGGGGTGTTCCCACTGAAGCCTACAAAGGATCCATTCAATATATTCAAGAGGGTGAAATGATTCAGTTTGGCAGCGATTCTTTCAAGGTATTACTCACCCCCGGTCATTCTCCAGGAAGTGTTTGTTTTTACCATGCCGAACAAGATTTTATAATGGGCGGAGACCTCATATTTAAAGACGGTGTTGGCCGTACCGATTTACCCGGTGCTAACCCAAACGACTTAATCAAAAGCATTCGTGAACAAATTTTTCCTTTACCAGACAGCCTTACCATTTACTCAGGCCATGGACCAGTCACTACTTGGGGCAGAGAAAAAGAGCATAACCCTTATATTAAGCATATTCGTAGTCAATCTTAACCTATAAATAGTGCTTAGTTAACAATTTGATAATGTGAACACCCTTCATAGATCTGCTATTTAAAGGGTAATTTTGCACTAATAAATATGGAAGCACCTATAAAAATATTGATTGCAGACGATGAGCCTGATATTATTGAAATCATTAGCTTTCATTTAAATAAGTTAGGCTATGAAGTAGCGACTGCTAAAGACGGCAGCGAGGCCATTGAAAAAGCTAACTCCTTTGCACCAGACTGTATTATTTTAGATGTGATGATGCCTAAAAGAACGGGCTTTGAGGTTTGCGAATATTTAAGAACGCAGAAGCAATTTGATAAAACACTTATAGTATTACTTACTGCCTTAAACGATGAGGCTTCCCATATTAAAGGATTAGAATTAGGAGGCGATGATTTTATTAGCAAACCTATTAGCCCTAAAGTTTTAGTAAGTAGAATTACGGCTTTATTTAGAAGAATACAACCTACTGAACTAGATAAAAAAGTAATTACCATTAACGATTTACTAATTGATATCAGTCAATATAAAACGGTCTTAAAAGGCGTGAATTATGTACTAGCCAAAAAAGAATTTGAATTATTATATTTATTAGCTGCACAAGCAGGTCGCGTATTTTTAAGAGGCGAGATTTTATCTCAAGTTTGGGGTAACGATGTAATTGTAGGAGACCGTACTATTGATGTGCATATTAGAAAAATTAGAGCAAAATTAGGCATCGACTGTATCACTACTGTAAAAGGAGTGGGTTACAAATTCGATTATTAAATCTATTGATTATCTATTATTAAGAAGAATTGAATACCTTCATTCTGTCCATTTTAAAGGGGCTTTGTTTCCATGTTTAAACAAAAGAATTTATCGCCTAAACAACTTGCAGCCTTAACGGCATTGCTATTGTCTTCACTAATAGCCTTGAGTATATTCATGCTGTTTTCTAATCTAAAATTGTGTATTACCTATTTTATAGTAAGTTTCATTATTATCTATTTACTAATGGATCAGATTTTAGAATTTTTTATTTACCGAAAAATAAAATTAATTTATAAACTTATCTCTCAAACCAAGGCTACAAAAAGAGTTGAAGCATATCAAAAATATATACTACCTCAAAAAGGTATTGACGATGTAAGAGAAGACGTAGAAGCCTGGGCCACTCAAAAATTTAAAGAGATTCAAGTACTACAATCCAACGAGGCTTTTAGAAAAGAATTTTTACAAAACTTATCGCACGAAATTAAAACACCCATATTCGCTGTTCAAGGTTATTTAGAATTATTAGGAGACGGGGCGATGGAGGATCCCATCACAGGCGCTAAATTTGTAAAACAGGCACAGGCAAATGTACAAAGACTGGTTCAATTAGTGAATGACGTAGACTCTATCACTAATTTAGAAATTAATAAAGATCCTATTTTAAAACAATCTTTTATTATTCAAGATCTTATTAGTGAAGCGGTGAATAATTTAAGTGTGAAATGGATTAAGAAAAATATTCAATTTCAATTTAAAAAAGGAACTGAGTCCCCTACCTATGTATTTGCTGACAAAAATAAAATATATCAAGTCATTGTGAATATTTTATCAAATGCTGCTAAATATGGTAAAATTGATGGGCAAGTTATAGCGAGTGTATATGATTTGGAGGATGACAAAGTACTTATTGAAATTGGTGATGATGGGATTGGTATTGATGAAGAACATCTACCACGTTTATTTGAAAGATTTTACCGTACCGATGATGCAAGAACACGTGAAATTGGAGGCACTGGTTTAGGACTAGCCATATGCAAGCATATCATAGAAGCCCATGGAGAAACAATACATGTAAGAAGTAAAGTGAATGTGGGTACCACCTTTGGATTTACCCTAGCAAGCAAAGCATAATTTTCGTTACTTTTGTTGCAAATAATTTCAAATGCAAACTATTCTTGTTACAGGGGGCACAGGCTATATTGGCGCTCATACCATTGTTGATTTAATAGAGAATGGTTTTGAGGTTATTTCTGCCGATAACTTATCAAGGTCTTCTGCTAATTCCCTAAATGGCATTGAAAAAATCACAGGAAAAAAAATAAAAAATTACGAGATAGATTTAACCGATAAAATAGCAGCTGAACAAATTTTTACCCAACATAAAAACATTACAGGTATAATTCATTTTGCTGCGTATAAAGCAGTGGGCGAATCGGTTGAAATGCCCCTTGACTATTATCAAAATAATATTAGTTCTTTAATTAACCTTTTACAATTAGCGGTAAAATACCAAGCTAAACATTTTATTTTTTCTTCCTCTTGCACTGTGTATGGTAATCCAGATAAAATTCCTGTCACAGAGCAAACACCTTTAAAAACAGCCGCTTCCCCTTATGGAGCTACTAAGCAAATGGGGGAAACCATTGTGCACGATACAGCTATAGCCCATCCTCTTTCTACTATCTTACTTCGTTATTTTAATCCTGTGGGTGCACATCCTTCTATTGCGATTGGTGAACTACCTATTGGTCGCCCTCAAAATTTAGTGCCTGCTATTACTCAAACAGCTATTGGCAAATTGCCTAAGATGCAAGTGCATGGCAATGATTATGATACCCGCGATGGAAGTTGTATTCGCGATTATATTCATGTTTGTGATATTGCACATGCACATACTTTAGCCTTACAACATTCTATCAAAGAAAATAAAGTAAATAATACTGAAATTTTTAATTTAGGAACTGGTAATGGTATTAGTGTTTTAGAAGCCATTGAAGCTTTTGAAAAAGTATCGGGTGTTAAATTAAATTATGAAATAGGCCCAAGAAGAGCGGGCGATATTGTGGCTATTTATGCCAACAACGACTACGCCGTTAAAAAATTAGGCTGGCATTGCAAATTTGATTTAAACGAAATGATGCGCACGGCTTGGGAATGGGAAAAAATTATTGCTTAACCAACATCTTCTCTGCATTCTCTGCTACTTGAAGCGCTTCAATAAATTCTTCTATCTCTCCGTTTATCACGGCATCTAAGTTATAAGAAGTAACCCCTACTCTATGATCGGTGACTCTGCCTTGGGGCCAATTATAAGTTCTAATTTTAGCACTTCTATCTCCAGTACTTACCAATGTTTTACGATGTCTTGAAATTTCATCTTCTTGCTTACGCACTTGCTCTTCAAATAATTTAGTACGCATCATAGTCATGGCCTTTTCTCTATTACCTAATTGAGAACGCTCTGTTTGACAAATTATAACTGTACCTGTAGGTATATGCGTTAACATTACTTTAGTCTCTACCTTATTTACGTTTTGTCCACCCGCTCCACCACTTCTTGAAGTTTCCATTTTTACATCTGCTGGGTTCAACACAAAATCTACTTCTTCTGCTTCAGGCATCACGGCCACGGTGGCTGCTGAAGTATGCACCCTACCTTGTGTTTCGGTAGAAGGAACACGTTGCACACGGTGCACACCACTTTCAAATTTCATAGTACCATATACATCTTCACCCACTACTTCTAATATCACTTCTTTATAACCACCCACCGAACCTTCACTCTCACTCACTAATGCTACTTTCCATCCTTTTTTCTGACAATACCTTGTGTACATAGTAAGTAAATCACCTACAAATAAACTGGCTTCATCACCACCTGTACCTGCTCTTAATTCAATAATGGCATTTTTATCATCTTGCGGATCCTTGGGAATTAATAATTTAGTAAGCTCTTTTTCAAGGCTGTCTTTTTCAGTTTCTAATCCCGGCATTTCCATTTTTGCTAACTCACGCATATCTGCATCATCGCCATTCAAAGTTTCTTTGGCAAATTTATGCTCTTCCACCACCTTCATATAGCGCTCATAAGGTATAATAATTTTTTCCAAGGAACGGTATTCCTTGCTCATTTTACCAAATTCAGCTTGGTTATTAATGATTTCTGGATTGGTCAAAGCCACCCCTACTTGCTGGAATCTTGCTTTTATGGCTTCTAGTTTGTCTAACATAGTCGATATTCTGTGCGCAAAAATAGCTATTTTAGTTGTCAATCAAAATAATCCTATACTATGAAATACTTAGTAGCCATTTTATTGCTAATAACAGCTGGTGCCAATGCCCAAGCTATTCACTATAAATCAATCCTTGTAGATACACATAACGATTGCATCACCGCTTGTATTGAAAAAAAAGTAAGCCTTGATCAGGACCTTAGCGGCATCAACCACTCCGATTTAAAAAGATTTAAACAAGGGGGATTGGACTACCAATTATTTTCAGTTTGGTGCGATGGCGAAAAAGCCAACCCTTATGCATGGGCAATGAGATCTATGGACACGCTAGAGGCAGTAGCTAACCGTAACCCTGATAAAATGGTGATTGCTAAAAGCTGGAAGCAAATTAACAAAGCCTTAAAGCAAAATAAAATTGTGGCACAGTATGGAGTGGAAGGTGGCCACATGATTGAAGACAATATTGACCGCTTAGATACATTTTATAACAGAGGCGTTCGCTACATGACACTTACTTGGAATAACTCGCCTTCTTGGGCAAGTTCTCATACCGATGAAAAAGATCCTAGCTATACTGGACCGAAAGGACTTACAAGTTTTGGAAAAGAAATTATTGCGCGTATGAATAAGCTAGGTATCATTGTAGATATCTCTCATGTAGGCGAAGCTACTTTCTGGGATGCTATCAAAACAACTACTAAACCAGTGATTGCTTCGCATAGTAATGCCTATAGTATTTGTCCTGTCACTAGAAATTTAAAAGATGCTCAAATTAAAGCTATAGGGAAAAATGGCGGTGTGATTCATCTTAATTTTTATTCCGCATTTGTAGATAGTAATTTTAGTAAGAAGGATGCCGCTTTTAGAACCTGGCACAAAGCTGAATTGGATTCTTTATTAAATACTGGAATTCAAAGAGAATATGCACAAAGTGCCCTTGCAGAAAAATATGCTGCCGAAAGCGAAGCCAACAAACCCAGCATAGAACAATTAATGAAGCACTTTGATCATATTGTTAAATTAATTGGCATTGATCATGTGGGTATTGGCTCTGATTTTGACGGCATTGATTCTGCACCGAAAGAATTAAAAACAGTGTTGGATTATCCTAAATTTACACAAGCATTAATAGCAAGAGGTTATTCTAATAAAGATATAAGTAAAGTATTGGGAGGAAATTTTTTGCGCGTGTATCGTATTAATAACCCTAATTAAAAAATAAGGGTTATTAAACTTATTCATTAAAACTTTGTCAAATAAAAAAAGATAAATTTGAAAAAAATTATTATTAGATTATCCGCCTTTATGTTTTTTATTAGCTGTCAAAAAACAAATAATGCAACAAACAACACCACTGTTTCAAATCTTGTGACTAGCCCAGCTATAGCTAACCAAATAAAATTCACTGGAAATGGGTTTGCTCATAATGGACTATACCCTAAATTATATACCTGCGATAGTCTAGGTATTTCCCCTGGCTTGCAGTGGTCTAATGCACCAATCGCTACAACGAATTACGCCATAACAATGTATACCATACCTCCTACTGGAGAAAAGCATGTATACCTGGTACTTTATAATATTCCAGCTACAGCAATTTCAATTCCTGACAATTCTAAATCTACTGGAATCTTCGGCATTAATACCGTAGATGGAAAAACTACCTATACCCCTCCTTGCTCTCAAGGACCAGGGGCAAAAGTTTATGTTTTAACTTTATATGCATTAAATGCACCACCCACTATTTCAGTACCCAATACCCAGGTGACCATGGCTATTTTACAAGCTGGTATGAAGAATAAGATGGTGGATAGCGCAGTCATGAGTGTTACCTATACAAGACCTTAATTATGAAAAATATAACTTACTTATTTATTACCATTTGTCTATTAGGAAGCACCAACTTGTTTGCACACTCAGGAGGACACTATCATAAAGGCGACGCTAGCCTTTTAAATACATGGAGATTAAAATCGGGCGAGGCAGTAAAAGGAAATTTTTCTTTTGCAAAGGATAATAAAATATTTTTAGAACAAGAAGATGGCCTTATGAAGGCTATTCATATTACTGATTTAATTACCCAAGACCAACAACTCGCAAAATTTAAAATTAAAAAATATACAGCGCTAAATTATTTAAATACTACTGATAGTGAAATAGAGAATTATAATTATTATAAGTATTTACCTCTATGTCTACTTATCTTAATCGCATGTATAGTATATAGTATTAATAAAAATTATTTTAAGTCTTATATCTTCCAGTCTAGATTAGGATTAAGTACCATGAGTATTTTATTTATTTTTTCTATTTTAATAGCTTGTAGCAAATCTGAGACCACTAATACCACTATTACAAATAACCCAATCAGCACTCCCATAGTAGCTAGTATTGCTAAAACAAATTTCACCTTTATTGACTCTGCATTTGCAGCATTTAAACCTAGTATTAGCACTAGCTGGGATGATACCTATTTTTATATTGCATCAACCGGCATACCTAGTCACAATATGATGATTGGAATAACAAATTGGCAACAACAAGTTCCCATTACTCAACCTTATAATGGAACAAATAGTTGGTCCATCCCTTTACAACCAGTTTATGCCACTATACCACTAAGTACAAAAACAAACTTAATGAAGGGAGCAGTTGCAGTGGCCGTAAATGGTATCCCAATTTTTAACGCATTAAATAATAGAGGAGAGGATTCCTATAAAATTGGGGAATTAGATAATTGGGGAGGACATTGTGGTAAAGGAGATGATTATCATTATCATGCTGCACCTATGCACTTATCTACTTTAAATGGCCTCAAGCCCATTGCATTTGCAGTAGATGGTTTCCCAGTGTATGGATTAAAAGAACCTGATGGAGCGAGTATGATTGCGCTGGATACTTGTCATGGACATAATGGAACAAATGGTGCCTATCATTATCATGGAACAACAGATTACCCTTATGTTATTGGCGCATTAAAAGGAAAGGTTACACTTGATCCCAATACAAGCGCACCAGAAAATCAAGTAATACCACAAGCATTTTCAAAACCAGTTCGCCCAGCTACAACTCCATTAAATGGTGCAGCTATTACAGATTTTGTTGCTGTAGGAACAAATGGCTATTTGCTAACTTATAAAAGAGGTACAAAAAATGGATATGTAAAGTATAGTTGGGATGTAAATAATAAATATACTTTTATTTTAACAGACACAGCCGGTAACTCAGTGACCAATACCTATCAAAGGTAAAAGCTATTAAAGAAATTAATAAGCTAAAAGTTTTTGCATCATATCTTCCAATCTGCTATTCGCTAAATATTGTTTTTCTAAAACGGTATTAAATGGAATAGGTGTATCCAGTGATGCACAACGCATAACAGGTGCATCTAAATATTCAAAGCAGTGTTCTGCAATCCAGGCACTAATTTCTCCGCCAATACCACCGGTTAAATTATCCTCGTGTAGCACCATTACTTTTCCAGTGGCCTTCACCACTTTTTCTATGGCTTCATAATCCAAAGGCGATAAGGTTCTTAAATCTAAAATAGAAATAGAGGCTTCACTATGCGCCGCTTTATATTGCAAGGCCCAATGCACACCCATACCATATGTAATAATACAAGCGGCTTCTCCTTCGCTCACTAGCGACGCCTTTCC
>Ga0209401_1000837_pt1 | contig 20813 bp, 31 predicted proteins | sample M_140807_MF_Meta_FD_187318 | JGI IMG/M metagenome (GOLD analysis project Ga0209401, IMG submission 187318) | Freshwater microbial communities from Lake Montjoie, Canada to study carbon cycling - M_140807_MF_MetaG (SPAdes) (version 2) | ecosystem: Environmental > Aquatic > Freshwater > Lake... | reverse complement strand
ATTAGTAAATTACTCTTCGTCTTCTTTTTTACCTTTTGTAAGGTTAATGAATTTATCAACGGATGCAATACCAAAACATGCAATTGTGATAAATTTAAATGAATCAAAAATAAACTCATTAATTAGTAGTGGTTTATTCATTGCACCTGTTACGATGTCTACAAAAGCGAAAATACACATCATTACAAATGCCATAAATCCGATAACCGCCTTTTCATTAATTGAGTTGTGGTCGTTAAATAAATCGTGAAAGAATTTTTTCATAGTATCTTGGGTTTATACTAAATAAATATCACTAAAGTTGTTAACTTACTACAACGTTGATTGATGTTCCTGAAACAAACGGTGTTGATGCCGATTGAATCATTTGTGTTGATTTATATAAATCTATATAGGAAATCATTATAAAGTTCGGCAATCTCAGAATCAGATATTGCTCTGTTATATATTTCAACATTTGATATTTTACCGTTAAAGTATTCATTAACATTTGTAGTACCAATTGTTAAATTATTCGCATTTGGTACATTATGTGATGAACCTGGTGTATCACCACCAATCAGAACATTGTTTAACCAAATTTGTCTATTTGTTCCATCAAATCTTGCAACAACATTATACCAAGTATTAATTGATAATGCCGTGTTAACCGCCAAATCATTACCCCACCAATAATGTATAAATCCTGTTGCTGATAATCTTAACGCGTTCACTTGGTTTGTATTTAAGTAACCTCCCCATCCAACAAATCCCTTATCACCTAAACTACTAGCATTAAACCAAACACTAATTGTGTAGTTACTATTACCAATTGGAATATTAACAGGTGAACTAAATGTTGTGTATTGGTTACCTCCATTAAATGTCAATATACCTCCATTTAATGGACTATATGTTGGCGAGTTTTGTAATGTTCCTGTGTTGTTATTTCCTGATAAATCATTCCATTGGTCACCACTACCTGAATAACTTGTGGCTCTACCCGCATCAACATATAACGTTAAACCACTTGTTGGGATAACAATTGGAGTACCTGTAGGTGTTGGTGTAATAGTTGGTGTTATTGTGTTAGTTGGAGTTACAGTATTAGTTGGTGTTGGAGTTGGTGTTGGTTCAATAAATCTTGGATATAAATAATTGTAGTTTTGTAAAACTTGTGATGAATTCAATGCGATTGTATATGTCTCACAAATTGCAATGTTTCCAGGGAAATACGAACCTCCAACACTTCTGGCAATTGATAATGATGCCGTAGCATCCAATGTATTTGTATTACCCGTTCCTGTGGCAACTTGAGTACCATCAACATACATAACCAACGCTCCGTTTGATTTTGTTCTTGTAACAATAACATTATGCCAAAAATTATCATTGTATGTTGTTGTTGAAGTAATTGTTGTATCAGGATTTCCGACACCAAACATTAATCTTCCCGCAGCCATTGATAAACCAAAGTCGTTAGTTACACCACCAACTTCACCATCCATTAAACCAATTCCACTATACCAATTACCCAAAATACCCGCACTTGATGTTGTCTTAAACCAAACGCTTAATGTAAAGTCATCTTGAACTGGTCTTGTAATTGATGTGTATTGGTTGGTTCCGTTAAATGATAAATAACCATTATAGTCTGAACTATATGTTGGTGAGTTTTGTAATGTCGCATTGTATGTTGCACCTCCACTAGCAATGTTTGTCCAAATATTTCCTGAACCAGGATAACTACTTAATTGTCCTGCGTCTAAATTAACATTCAATCCTGATTGTACAATACCTGGTGATGGAGTTGGTGTTTGTGTTAAAGTATTTGTCGGGGTATTTGTAGGTGTTTCAGTGTTTGTTGGTGTTGGTGTTAAAGTATTTGTTGGGGTATTTGTTGGGGTATTTGTGGGTGTTTCAGTGTTTGTAGGTGTCGTGGTTGGTTCAGGTGTTGGTGTATTTGTTGTTGTTTCAGTTACTGTAGGTGTCGGTGTTGGAGTAGTTGTTTCACTTGGAGTCCCTGTCACTGTCGGTGTTGGAGTCGTAGTTTCACTTGGAGTTCCTGTCACTGTTGGAGTAGGTGTTATTGTGTTAGTTGGGGTTACAGTATTGGTTGGAGTTGGTGTATTAGTTGGCGTTTCAGTGTTTGTTGGTGTTTCCGTATTAGTAGGTGTTGGTGTTGGAGTTTCAGAACTAGTTGGAATTGGTGTTTCAGTCGGTGTTGATGTTGGTGTATCAGTAACTGTAGGGGTTGGTGTGTTGGTTGGAGTTTCAGTAACGGTAGGTGTTAAAGTATTTGTTGGTGTAACTGTGTTAGTTGGAGTTGTAGTTACCGTAGGTGTTGGAGTTTGAGTTGGAACTCCTGTAGTCGGAGTAGGAGTTGGAGTCGTCAAATTCCATGAATTCCAATACCCATTATTTGTTAACCAAATTGATGCTTCATTACCACTTGTAAATGGTGCGGTTTGTCCTTTAGCAACATAATTGGCAATAGAAATAAATGATGGTTCGGTCAATAATTTTGACCTCTTAAATCCAACGTAAGCAGGAATAAAAAGTGGATTTGGTTGTGTTCCTCCTGACACAGGATTACAAATAACATATCCAAGTGTTTCATCTGGTCCTTCCCACCACGTAACACCACCATAGTTTTGTTGATAAATCCAATTAACATCTCCAACTGCCAAGTTGCCAACTTGTGTTGTTCCTGTAATCAATGAATTAGGTGGTATTGGATTATATGCAAACGGTCTTGATACGGACATTTATTACTTTAACAATAAATATACGAAAATAAAAAAGGGGATTAAATCCCCCTTCTTTTTATTTCAATATTCTATCGTCGTGAGTAAAAATCTCTAACGTAGATGATTTTCCACTGTTGTCTAACCAATCGACAATTTCCAATTCTTCTCCTTTATAGAAAATCTTGTCAATAAAATCCCAATCTCCATTAGGTGTTTCAATACAACCTGTGGTAAATGTAAAATCTTTTGAACTTGGAACTTCGTCAGATTCAAATTCCATGTAGTATAAACCACCCTTGTTTTCATCCACACTTAAATAAGTGTTTCTTGGTTTTAATTTTTTGTCTTTTGGAAATGCATCGTAACCAACATATTCATTTTTATCGTAATAATCCTCATCCAAATCACCAGTCTCGTCAATGTCAAAAGCCAAAACTTCTTTTTCCATATCATCTTCAACGGTGAAGTACATTGTTCCATTGTCAAATGCTTTTGAAACATGGAATAAATCACCATCCCAAATGTCGATGTCTAACAAATCATCTAAGTCATGACGAACTTCCCAAAGTTCCTCATAACCTGCTTTTTTTATCAAGTCCTCAATTTTTTTAACTTGTTCGTCAGTAAGAGTTTTACCAATCGCTTCCAACAACCATCCATAACAATTTAATTTATACTTCGTCATAATGTTTCAAATGTAATAAAATATTTATTATAAAACAAGCCCCCCAATATAGTTGGGACTTTTAGGACCGTTACCGTTGCGGTAACACGAAAAAGAGGGATTCGCTACCCCTCTTTTTTTATAATGTAATTCCATCTAAATATTTTTTAATAGTTCTTCTTAATGTTGGTTCTCCCAAGTGTACCCATTCACTTTCAAGATAACTAAATAATTTTCCAACCAAATATTTTTTATTACGTTCTAACATATAAGTTTTGTGGTCAATCGATATTTGTTTGAGTGGGTTTTCCATCCAATCCAATTTAATTTCATGAACGGGAAAATGTCTTTTAAGATATGTTAATAATTCATCGGAAGTTGTTCCTTCATATTTGGACATAATATCTTTTTTCTCTTCTTCAGTGATTTTCATAATAATAAATATAGTAATATTTAATAGTAAATAAAAATATCAATATGGCAAAAGCAGCAAAATCTAAAAGTACGTCCGCAGTTTCTGTAAGAAAAGATAAAGGGAAAGTTTCAAGACCTGGAATTCACGCAAAAACTAAAAGTTCCAAATTAAAAAGTTCTAAGAACTACAAAAAGATTAATCGAGGACAAGGTTAATTAATCTACAATTTATTGTAATTTTTCTTATATTATTATCATAGTGGATAATAAACGAAGACTCTATCGCTTAATCGAAGCGTACCTTAATGGATTTAAGGGTGACTTGGTTGAATCAATTTATGGTAATAAGTCAAGGATTAAAGTTCACACCGTAACTTTTGGTGTTTCCGATAATAGTGTATTGGTTGAACTTGTCGTTATTTTGGGTGACGTTATAAATGAGGAAACTTTGGACACCTCATTGGCAGAAATTTTAATTCAAGAAGCTCTTGTTTATTTCTTTGCAGAAAAAACCATTAAAACTATTATTAGGTGGGATGTTTAAGAATTTCTCTTAGCCATTGTACTCATCAACTCAGCATTTTCTTTCTGCATGAATTCAACTTTAACCGTAAGTTGAGCAACTTTTTCGGTTAATTCTAAAATAGTTTGTCTCATGTTGTCTTTTTCTTGACTACTTGCAATCAATAATGCTTCTAATTTTGATATTCTATCTCTACAGTCATGACGAATAAAATCTTCGTCTCTATCTCTTTGTATTGACCTTTTTTCATAAAATCTCCAAGCCGCCGAACTTCCTAATACTGTGATAAGTGTTACAACTACTGCCCAAACTGATTGATTCTCCATTAAAATATATTTTTATAATAAATATACCAACCAAATAAAAAAAAACAAAAACACTATATTATTATTAGTTTTAGTCAAAATCAACCACACATTCAAATCCAATAACGGATTCAATAAAACTTGATACGTTTCTATTGTCATCACAATCTTTTATTCTTTTAAGGACTAAAAATAACGAATACGAATCAGGCACCCAATCACATTTATTATTATCATACATGTGTGTTTGCAAAGCTCTAAATTCGGAAATTAATAATGACTTATCATAAGAAATGTCCAACGCAGATTGTACTACTTTCTTTAATCTATTTTCGTCCATGTCATGTCTGAATTTAAAATCACCGAATAAAGATGTTTTTTATTCCACTCTAATGGTGAAATCATTGATAATGAATACCCACCATCGAAATCCTCGTATAAGTGATATATTTCACCTATAATCGGTTCAAATTTATATTTGGACTCGTATACTGTCTGAGTAATTAAAAATGATTTTTGGAGGGTTTCTGCTTGTTCTACAATTTCTTTATATCTTCGGTCAAAAACTTTATTAACCTTATCAAGACCATTTTTCTTGAATGTCGTTAAATCAACAGGTTTAATGGATGGTGCACTGACATTACTACCGTATGGTAATAATCCAGGGTTGTCCGCAACGTTATCAGGTTTCTTAGTCTTCATAAAAAAAAATGTCCCACAATTGTGAGACATTAGTATAGACATATTTTATTTAATAATCAAATTACTGACCTTTAATCATTCCCATTCCGTGTTTCAAAAATTCTTTTGCTCTTGGAGAAACGTGTTGCATCCCATAAACTTTTTCGATATCTTTAACAAGCTCTTCACCGTGCTCATTTTCTTTATAAAGTTCGATAATCTTATCCATCGCAGTTCCACATTCTTTTTTTGTTTCATCGAAATAATTATAAGGTTTGAAACCTTTTAAATGATTCATAATTTCACTTGCCAAATGTTCACCACCATCAGAAACTTTTGGGTGCAATCTAAGAGTTTTTAATAACTCCAATTTATCAACCAAACCGTTAACACCGTTTGGTCTAATTTGAACACCTTCAATATAATCTTCGGCTTCGTCATTGCCGACAATTTCATCAAGAGATTTTACGTTTCCGCCATGGCAGAATTTACGGTCATCTTCTTTTGTTTCGGACTGTTCTATAAGATAAAGTTTTTTAATCTGTTCTTTATCTGATTCTGTGAGTTGAAATCTTTTTCCCATATAAATAAATATACTGTTTTTGTTTATTATATGTAAATAGAGTCAAATTTGATTAAAACAACTTTTGAGTGTCGTTGTATAATCTTTTCATAGACGCTTCAATAATAGTGATTTGTCTTTGGTCTTCATCTGAAACCTCAAAACTTTTAGCTTTAAGTAATCTAACTTGTTCTTGAAGTCTTTGATATCTCAAAAGCATATCATCATAAAGTTTAGCCTTTTCTTGTTGTGTTAAATGTTGTGCTCCCATTGTATGTTTTTTTATAGTATAACTCTTATTTAAAGTATATCAAGAGATTTTATTTTTTTTGTGGTCATTCCATTCCATCCAAAATGCCGCAGCAACAATAATATTCATACCCAAAGACACAAGTATTTCATAAATGTCTTTATAGAAATTCATAGTTAAATGAATGTGACCAACAATCCAAAATGGTACCGCCATATTGGAACCAATCCATCTTATCGTATATGATAAAAACGACATGATTATACCATTCCAGTCATTTGGTAATATCGATTCATATCACCAACTGTTAATGGTGAAGATGCAGGTTTACCCAATTTTTTATTATATACAGGATTAGCTCTTGCAATTTTTTCTGCAGATAAATTACTAGATTGTAATACAAAATCATCAGACTGTCCTGCGGCAACAGGTAAGAAATTATAAAGATACAAATCTTCAGGTTTTTTTATTTTACCACTATTATAACCTTTAGACCAAAATTCTTTAATTGCGTCCATTTGAGCTTCTAAATTATATCTTATCTCATCTAATGTATAAGATTTACCATTGATTGTTTTTGGCATTCCACCACCAGGACAAAACTGAATTAATCCCACACAACCAATACTATTTTTAATTTCAGGATTTAAACCTGATTCATGTTTCATTAACTTGATGATTGAATTTTCATCAATATTAATGGCGTTTGAAATTTCTTTTAATTTCTTTTTAAAAATTGGATTATTTAATAACTCTTGACCCTTAGCAGATACTTTATCATTAGTTGATTTGTTGTCGTTTTCCGAATCTTGAGGGTTTTCTTTATCCATAATATCACCACTTAATGCCATTTTAATTAAGTCGGTAACAATTCCTCTCAATTCTTGTTCTGTAAGTCTTACTACTCTTCCCATAATACAATAAATACACTTATACACATATTAAACACATTGCTTTTACCTAAAATGTTAATATATTATATTTGACATATGAAACAAAAACTTATTTATCCGATTATTTTGATTGTGTTGGGACTTTTAACATTTGTGAGGTTGTACTTTGACTTAGACCAAATTGGTTGGTTTACAGAGTCTATATCACCTTTAATTGCGGTTTATGCTTTATACAAGATGTCAAAAGAAATCTAAACAAAAACCCCACCTTTTTGAGATGGGGTTTAATGTGTTTGGATGGTTTTATTTAATTTTTTTTATATTTTTGAATGAACCCATTTCTGTATTTCCATTCAAAGTGTTTGGAGCATCATTATAAAGTTCAAAAACCCCAGGGATTGAATTTTCACCACCCTCTAAATAGGTGCCAGGACCTTCTACTCTAACCATAAACCAACCATTGAGTGACTTGTCAGGTTCACCAACTTGTTTAATTGTCAGTGTATATTCTTTGTTATCGATACTTCTTATTCCTTTATAAACACCATTTTGAATAAAAGGTGATTTTCCAGATTGATTTACAGGTTGTTTTGATACAACAAAAAATGTTTGTTTGTATGTCCATTTAGTCCCGTTTATTCTTACTATGTCAGGTCCAAACGTCCTTGTACTTCCTTTATACAATGCGTTTAATCTATCTGTCAAACCATTTACTTGGTTGTCATGTCTTTGCTCAAAGTTATCACCAATAGAACCTCTCGTGGTAAAAGCAATATCGGGATTACTATCAACTGAAACTAATCTAACCGAAACGCTAGTTATAACATTATTTTCTCTAATATAACTGGATGGTCCTTGTATACTTTCAACTCTCCATCTACCTTCTTTCAATTTTTTAGTAACTCTTGATTCCAAATCATCGTCTAAAGTTTTAGAACCTAATATTCCGTGTACCAAATCCCAATTTGTTCCGTTTGGATATGGTTGTACACCTTGAATAGATACAAACTCAACATCTTGAGGAGTTACTTGTTCATTAAGTCCATATAAAGATTTTATTTGTAATACTTCACTTTCAGTTAAAATAAATTTTCCCATAACATATAAATATATTTAGAAAATAAAAACCCCTCTCAAATTGCAAAACTTTCCCCACAACCACAGGTACGAGAAGCGTTTGGATTTATAAATTGGAAACCTTTTCCATTTAACCCATCTGTAAAATCCAATTCAGTTCCAAATAAATAAAGGAAAGATTTTTTATCTATTGCAATTTTTACGGAATTGTCTTCAACAATATTATCACCTTCTTGTGGTATAGTATCAAATCCCAATTCATAAGACATTCCTGAACAACCACCGCCTTTAACACCCACTCTTAAAAAATAAGTTTCCTTATTTAACTTTTGTTCTTCCAAAAGTTTTTGGATTTGTATTTTTGCTTTTTCAGATACAGTAATAATTTCCATCATGCTAATGGTGATACATAAACAGAGTCTTTATTTTGTAAAGCTTCTCTAACCCATCTTCCACGTTCCTCGGCCATACGTCTAACAGCAATTCTTTCTTTATTACATGGACCATTACCTTTAACTACCGCCCAAAACTCATCCCAATCAGGGTCAGAATAAGTCCACGTTCCATCATCATGTTTCTTTAAGTCAGGGTCAGGTAATGTTAAACCAAGTTCTTCTATCTTTGGAACATACATACTGAAAAATTGATTTCTCATTTCATCATTGGTCATCATTTTAATTTTCCACTTAATTAATTTTTCAGAGTGAACCGATTGTGAATCTGGTGGACCAAAAAAATGAATTACAGGTCTCCACCATCTATTAAGAGCATCTTGCACCATTTCCCTTTGTTGTGGTGTTCCTGTTGCAAGATAAACCGTGTTGTCATGTCCTTGTTTCAAATGAAAACTTTCTTCGTAACAGATACGTTCTAATGCTCTACAATAAGGTCCATAAGAACCTTTGGCGTTGGCAAGTTGATTCACAATAGCCGCAGCATCAATCAACCACCCAATTACAGCAGTGTCGGCCCATGTCTTAGATGGATAATTAAATACATTCGAATATTTTGATTTACCCGAAATTAAATCATTAACCATATCCTCACGTGGTTTTCCAAGAGTCTCAGCAGCAGAATACAAAAGTTGAGCATGTCCCACTTCATCTTGAACTTTTGCCATCAAAGCTAATTTTCTTCTAAAACCAGGAGCTCTTGTAATCCAAGTACCTTCAGGTAATGAACCAATAATTTCTGAGTGAGCGTGTTGCTCAATCATACGAATAAGTTGTTTTCTATATTCTGTTGGCATCCAATCTTTTGGTTCAATCTTATCACCTGAAAGAATCCTCGACTCAAACTCCGCAAGTTTTATTGGGTCATCATCAACAACAAAGTCTTTATTTAAATTTGTATTTCCGTACATACCAATAAATATAAAAAACCCCACCTTTTGAGTGGGGTTTGATAATTCTTATTTATTTATTTTTTATAATGTTTTGTTGAGTCCGCATCGGGTATAATTGTTCCGACAGGATAAGTTGCTCCAACAGGTGCTTGTGTTACAGATGTTTCACCAGGTAATGCTCTAACCGATTGACGTAATGGTAAAGCCAATTCATTAATTGGACCATAACATTTTGCCAATGTCACACCATTAACTTTATTTGGTAATATCTTACATGGCATACACCACATATTACTCATACCACCACCTGGGGTTTCAGTGATTGTGAATGTTCTGTTTACCGTTGGTAGATTTTGCCAAGTTGGTGCTTGAGGAACACTATCATAATACCAAAAATAAGACCATACAGTCTTATCTGTATTATCAGGAGTGATATAAGGGTCACCAACCAATAAAGTGTTCACAAGAGCCGTTCCTTCCATTACAGGACACGTAGCACATCCTTCAAGGAATGTATCACCTTGAACAACAATCTTGTTTCCTGTTAATGTTGCAGGTGACGCTCCACAGAAGGCAAACTTACCGTGAAATAATTGTAATGCACGTTGGTGCGTGGTTTCTTCTTTCTTTTCTTCTTTTTTTCCATTATCACAAGAGGTCATCGCTACGATTGTGAATAATGTAATTAATGTTAATAATATTTTTTTCATGAATTTTAATTTAGTAATAAATAGTTTTAAGCATAAAAAACCCCACCTTTTGAGTGGGGTTAATAATTAAATCATTTCGATTGAGTTAATCTTATCTCCTTGTTGAATTTGGTCAATCACGTCAAGTCCTTCCATAACTTTACCAAAACATGTATGGTTTCCGTCAAGGTGTTGTGTTCCTTGTCTGTTGTGACAGATGAAGAACTGGGAACCACCTGTGTTACGTCCAGCGTGAGCCATTGACAATACACCTTTATCGTGGAATTGTTTTGGTGCGGTTACTTCACATTGGATGTTGTATCCTGGTCCACCATTACCGATTCCATTTGGACATCCACCTTGAACCACGAAGTTTGGAATAACTCTGTGGAAGTTTAATCCGTCATAGAATTTTTTCTTAATTAAACTTTTGAAATTGTCTGTGGTGATTGGTGTTTCGTTGTCATACAACTCAGCAATCATATCACCTTTGCTTGTAGAAATTTTTACTTTGCTCATAAATTTGTTTTTTCAAATAATAAGTAAATTATTTTATAGTATCAAGAGATTAGTGTTGGACTACGATTCTATGACTTAAACCGCCCATTCTGAATGTGTATATCCCACTCTTCCAAGAACTTGTATTTATTTGAACGCAACTTGATATAAGACCATCTTTAACAATCTGACCACTTCCATTATAAATAAAATATGGTACAAGAGGTTGTTTTGTTGGGGAAGTTAAACAAACTAAAACCCTATCATCCGCTGGGTTTGGTGTGACTTTGATAACATCTCTACTTATAGTTTTTAATCCTACCATTGTTGAATCACACCCGATATGAATTTCTTTATAAATAAACGTATCACAATTTCCACACTTATTATGGAATGATGCTTTGAATGTGTACCAACCAGTGTCTAAAGTACGTCTAAATATTCTATCATGAGCCAAGGTATCTAATTTATGTGTAGCATGATTATAAGCCCATAGTGAATATCCTGTAATACAAGTATCTTTTGAACCCAATTCAAATGTGACTGTACCGCATTTGTTAGAATATCCTAAACCAATTTTAGACCAATCACATTTAGGTTTTGTTGTTGGTTTACAGGTAACATGAATATAATCGTAGAATAAAGTATCGCCACCACAACATTTGTTTTTAATGGAAACTTTAACAAAATAATAACCAGTATCACTAAATGTGTAGTTAAATACCCTGTTATCTCCTGTGTATAAAGGAGTTGTAGAACCCTTTTTAACAATTAAAATTGAATGTTTATTACAGGTGTCTACCGTTCCTGTCACCTCAAACTTATAAGCATTACATGTGTTAGATTTGCCCAAGCTTACTTTGGACCAATCACATTTGGGTTTTGTTGTGGGTTTACATTCAACATGAATTAACACATACATCAAAGTATCACCGCCACAACAAGCATTCTTAACCGAAACACGAACGTAATAATATCCTGTATCATTAAATGTGTAGCTAAATACCCTATTAGTTCCAGCGTAGGTTGTAGTTGTTGCACCTTTTTTGTAAATTTTAATATCATGTTTATAACAAGTATCTACCGTTCCTGTTACTTCAAACTTATAAGCATTACATGTGTTAGATTTGCCCAAGCTTACTTTGGACCAATCACATTTTGCGTTTACTGATGCTAAGGAGACCAAAAGCATTAACAGCATTATTATTTTTTTCATTCTTATTTTATCTTAATAGTGGTAAACGGTTGTTTTATTTCGTAAGAATGTATCTCGTGACAAAGATTCCCTGTCCATCGTCTTTTCCTGCGTTGCTTTCCACTCCGCCCAAAACAAAAGAAATTTTCCATCCTTCTCTAAATAGAGAAATGAGCTTTGCTGTAACGATAGCGTCGTTGCTAGCGATGTTCTGAAAGTTGATTCCCACTCCCGAATATAAATTCAGAAGCTTAATCTCGTTGAATTTTTCAATTTTCATCTCGTCTCTTGGTGTTTTTATGTCGGTCAAAAAACTTGAACTGATGGTGTCAACAGACTCGACAATTCTAGAACGTCCAATTCCCATGGGAACAATAGACTCAACTACGGTTAAAATTTTAATTTGGGTCTGAGCCCAAGAGGAAGCGAGGAAGCCAAAGAAGGCTAGAAGTAGAAGTAATTTTTTCATTTTATTTTTTTTATTTTTTATCTTATTAATGTAAAGGTTCCATTATATTGAAACACTTTATCTTCAAGTGACGTTACTATCATTTTATATACATATACGCCATCTTGTGCGGGTTTACCTAAATAATTACCATCCCACCCTCTTGAAAGGTCTGTAGTTTCAAACATTTTTTCTCCCCAACGATTAAAGATTAACATTTCATATGTTTTGTTATTAATAACATACGGTCTGAATGTATTGTTTTCATTTGGTCCAGCATTGTCAGGTGTAAATGCGTCAGGTACAAAGATAATGATGTCAGGACCAATTACAACCTTTTTCATAGAAGAATCTTTACAACCTTTATCTGTGGTAACAACCAACTTAATCCAATAAGTTCCTGTGTCTTTTCCAAATACAATGTTTGAGTTCTTAAGTGTATCAGTACCAATCTTGTATGATTTACCCCAAGTCCAATTGTGTTTCATGTTGGTGACAAATGGATTCTGACTAACACTTGATGTGTTAATAGTTTTGAACTTAGGTAATGCTACCGTTGTTTTATACAATGGGTCGGTATTAAACACAACACTTGGTTTTGGATAAACATTAACCGTTTGGGTTATGGTTCTATTACATTGTTTTTTACCTTGTACATTTGTAATGGATAAAGTTACTTGATATTTTCCTTGTGTAGAAAACAAATAAGGAACTGAACTATTGCTGTTAGAGATACTATTAGTATTTACATACCAATTATATATTAACAAAGAAGGGTTAATTCCTTTTCTTTCGGTAGGTGTAAAAATAGTATTCAGTGGTTCACATCCGTTTTGATATGTAAACATTGGGTTTGGATATTGGTGAATATAAACTCTTACCGTATCAAATGGATTTGGACATACATTTTTTGCAACACTCCAATCAACTCTAACATCAACATAACCTAACGCAGTATCAGTAATTGTTGGAATATACTTTCTATTCATAGTTGGTCCAAATGTTGCCATTGGTATCCAATTAAATGTTCCACCATTTAAGTATTGGGTATCAATTTTTAATGTAACTGTATCAAACTCACATACTTCAATTGGTTTAACAAACTTAAGTTTTGGTATATTAACAATTGTGATTTTAGCGTATTCAGTATCTTGACAGTTATAGGGTGTAAGACCAATCATCATCCATTTGTATGGACCTGGTACATAACCTGTTGGGGTTGTTGTTCCGTTGAAGAATCTACCATCAGGATAGCTTACAATAGTTCCCCCTTTATTACTTACAGATAATGTTAACACATCCAAAGGAATTGCGGATGCACATATTGTGGTATCTCTAACTCTCAAGTCCGATGTATCATGAACTATGATATTAAAACTATCTATTTTTGTACAACCAAATTGTGAACTTACATATTTGATGTTATATACACCAGGTCCTGTAGATGTTTTAAACACTCCTGATGAAATGTTTGTAGTTACTTTTGGATGATTTCTATCACCATTTACATCTTGAATATAAATTGTTCCTCCTGTTGGTTTGACACCATTAACAGTTATGTAATCAAACATATTAACATTAACACCTGAATTAACACAATAATCGGGAATTGTTTTGATGATGACATTTGGTTCAGCAATTACATTTACATCAACAGTATCTGAACTTTCACATCCTGTTACCAAATCTCTAACAATAAGTTTGAATGTGTATTTTCCTTGATATTCGTCTTGAGATGGTGCACCAAAGTTAAATCTAATGTTTGGTATTGAATTACTTGAAATGTTAAATAATAATTTTGACGTATCAATCCCTGATGGTGCTCTAACAACATCCCATCTCATGTATACACCTGATTTGGTTGCTGGTTTGGTTCTTAACACATCCATCATCATTGACCCAATATCCTGACAAATAGTTTTTGGAACCAATGTAATCAATGGTGTACCATAAATTGTTTGTGTTGTTGAATCTATGTTAGAACAACCATTTGTATCGTTAAACTTAACATAAACTTTTGTAGTAAAGTTATTACCTCCTTGTAATTTACTATTGTCTAATGATATTGTGTTGAATAGGAACCTTCCGTTGTAAGGGAAATATGGAGTAACAATATTACCAACTTTATTTTTAGTTCCGCTCCAAATATCATAAGTTCCAAAATTGTGAGGTTTAACAATAAATGGTTCCATCCATTTATCTCCATAAGAATAACATTCAGGTTTTAATGGTTTTGGATTCCAACTAATTTTTGGTAATGGTTTAACCCTAACAAACATTGTATCCATATCTTCACAACTATGTCCGTTCTGAGTTAATACGGTCTTTAATGTAAACATATAAGCTGTTTTTGTTATGTCAGATTTTAACTTATAGGTTGATAAATTACCCAATCCACCCCAAGTATATGTAGGACTTAATAGTGGTGGTCTATGACTGGCAGTCAAGGTGAATGTATCTTTATCACATATTGCTTGGTTAGGACCAGCATTTGATATCACAGTATCATTCACAACAAGTATCGCAGTATCATATTTCACACACTTATATGTTGTATCTGTAATTCTAACCCAATATAATCCTTTTAGATTTGTCGTAATATAACGTGTTGTATCACCTCTACTCCACAAATATTTTACAGTATCATTGTTCTGTCCATCAAACGTATTTGTCTCATAGGTACAAATAACTTTATCAAGACCCAAACTTATTACGGGTAATGGTTTAACAAATGTATATGTTGTATCACGGAACTTACAACCATCACCATCAGTAACCTCCAACATCAAAGTTGAATCTTTCTTAAAGTTTTTAATGATGGTATAATCCAAAGTATCACCGTTGTTCCACTTGTATTTTAGTGTTGGTTTACCTGCAATAACTTTTGCCTTTAATGTGAATGTTGTTCCATAACATGCAAAACTATCTGCTTTTGCTAATATTACTTTTGGTGGTTGGGTTAAGTTTACCGTATCACTATAGATGGTAACACAAGCGTTCGCACTTATTAACTTATGAACTATGATGTATTTTCCACCATAGTAATAATTCATCGTATCTGTTTTCTTGGTTGAGTAAAATAATTCTTTCGTCAATGTATCTCTAACACTCCAAGAGTAACTATTAGCTGCATATACGTTATACGCTTCCATGGCAAATTTACCACACTTTAATTGTGTGTATCTACGTTTGGATGTTGGTTTTGGATTTACCTTAACCTTAAATGAACGTGTTGAGTTTGCTGGTGGTGAACAGTGTTGGTCCGTAGCCGTAACTGTAAATGAATATGAAACATCAGATGCCATACCAATTGAAGGTGTCCAACAAAATTCATATTCTTTCTCACGTAATTTTGGGTCAACAACTTTGAATGTTGCACCAGGAATACCTGCGTTCCACTTACCTAAAACAGTATCAGGTGTTGTTTGATATGGTGTAAATGTTGCATCTGTGATTTTAACTTTGAAACATATTTTCTCACCTTCACAAACTTTATATGCAAATGGTCCGTTAATAATAGGATTATTATTATATCCACAGTCATCCCTAACCCATAACTGCATGTCCCTTCGTGTTTTACCTATAACCCTATAAACACCAGCCGTATCTTTTCGCCACTCAGTTTGTTCAATACAAAGTACAGGTACTTCATCACATTTTGTTGGTGTTACAATTACATCACCATTTGTTGTATCAAAATAAAAACCACGTGGTGGATTTGTTCTTGGATTTGGAGCACATTTAATTGTTGTTGGTGGAACACAATATGGTGTCATTGGATATTGTGAAGAAAAGGGTGATGAATACGTAATTGAACTGTTTGGTATTCCTTGTAACCCATCCACTAACCTATATGAAATTGAATCATAGTCCAATGTATCAATTGCCCCATTATTAAAGTACCAAGGCTGATTACAACACAGGATTGCAAAAGGTGGATTACTTAATTGTGGTGAATTATTACAATTATTTTTCATCTTCTTGAGATTACAAATGTTAATCATACAAGTAGAATAAAAGTTTTGTCCTGAAGCACCTGTAGTAATCGCACCATTACGAGCATTTTCATTAACATAAAATGTTACCTCACAACACGTTGATTTGTTTACAAAGTTACTGAGTGGTGTTGTATTAAAATCAACTGTTATTTCAAAAGTATGTTCTTCAGTTCCCTGATTACCAGTTGTTGAATTTGATGGTGAACAAGGTGAACTTGCTGTTGAACATCGGCTTGTAATGTCTGCAATCTTTACTCTTGATAAACCACTAATGGTATAACTTCCACATCCATTTCCACCATTTGTTCCAGCATAAGCACCAAAATTAACAATACCCATTGGAATACCACGACAATCTCGGTATACTTTAGCAATGATTTTATACTTTCCATTTCCTAAACATTTGTAGGAAACATCGGCTCCCATCATGTGAGAGGCTTGAACGTTCAGAAAGTTGAACAAAAATAGAAATAAAAATAATAATCTCTTCATAGTTCAAGTATAGACAATAATACTTGAGAAGTGTGTCTTTAGATTGTAAAAAAATAATCAGGTTTTACTTATTTTCCCAATTTAGGAGTAATTCTCCATCAGGACCAAAAAGTTTGAAACCAATCTTGACTAACTGAATACTAAGATAGTTTGCAAGGTGTTTCATATGGTGTTCTACCAAATAATGTGGGTCGAATTCTTTTTCATACATATTATTTTCATGTATGGTGGGGTCATTGAGATAAATGTTGACAGACATGTCATAGGCAATAAAATTGGGATTATCCTTAAAACTTGTAATATCGATGTGGTCAATCATCGGATATATATTTTTTATTAAATCCGAGTTAATTAATTTTTCAAAAGAAGACTTATAAAAATCTATATTCATTTAGTACCTCCCTTGTAAAAAAACGTAAACTACTTCAGGTATTTTTGTGCAAGTATGTGGATTACCATTACCATCAACACAATCAATATGAGGTAAATCTTTAATGAATCTTTTTAATTCTCTTGGACCTTGTCTCAATTTAAAAACAACATAATCACGACTGTGAAGTTTTTCAGAGTCATATTGTTCATTCAATACTTGTTTAATAAGAGATATTATTTCAGATTCACGTAATTTAATTGTTTTTTTCATTATAAAAATTTATTTTATAATAAATATCATTCTTATTCTAATATCTTCCAAACTTTCTTGATTGGAGAACCAAGTAAGTCGTCAAAATGACCAATTACAAATCTGGAATCCTCATCTTTATAATTTCTAATCTCAAAAACTAACTGTTCACCCGAATGAATTGTCTGTTCGTCGGTTATATTGTAGTTTTTACCTTCTATTGTGATGGTTTGTATCATAATTTTTTAATTTACATTTAAATTTTCAATAATTACAAATCCAATTAACCCCTCAATGTAGTTAACCACTTGTTCTTCAGTACAATCTTCAATTAGTTTCACACTTATCTCACCAGGTACCGATACATCAGGAATTACCTTTAAATCCTCCAAAATTGAAATATTTTCAAGTTTTATAGCGTATTTATCCACATTTTCGTCCAAAATGACGTTAATATTGCCCATTAACACCTTTTTATGGTTCTCATAGTAGTCTGGATGTAGTAATCCCTCAAGTGCAGGGTACATTGTGATGGTGTCCGCACCACCTTTTAACGAATTTCGGTTAATTTGAGAGGAAATTTGGGTAAATTTCTCCAATAATGTCTTATTCCAGTTTAATTGGACACCAACATCAGGTGCAGTGGTTTCTTGCCAACCCATAAAATCCCATGTTACTATATTTTCACCCATATTTTAGTCTTTTTTTTAAATATAGGTCTTTTTTTTGAAATAAAAAACCCCTTAGTTAAGGGGTTTATTCAATTTTTTCTAAAATTTATCAATTTTTATAATTTTCTAACAATTAGTCTATATTTGTTATACCCTAAACCTTCCAAATAATTTATAATTTCACTTTTAACACTTTCTTCGTTTTCCCATCTAGCATACCTTCTAAACGTTAAAAGTATTTCACATGTGGTGTCTCTTGATTTTACCTTAACTGAATGTAAGTAACTTTTAACCTTTGGTAATTCTCTAATATCTTTTTTGAATTTTTTATTAAAAAAAGAATCAACCCAATTTTCAAATCCAATAAATCTTACACTTCCCGTTATTAAATTTAATTTACCGTGAGCGGTACTTCCAATCTCAAACCCAAGATAATTTTTAATAAGGTTTATAAATTCTTGATTAAATTCACTAACTTTATTTAAACTACCATCATACTTCATTGTAGGAACAAAGTCCATAGTCAAATATGCTTCAACATTAAATGGTTTGTTTTCCACTAAGTGTAGTTTTACAAAATCAGGAAAATTATAACTAGAAACAAAATGGTCTATTACTTTTTTAAACTTTTCGGTAAATAAAAAATCTTTATTTAGTGATGGCAATTTTTTAATTCCTTTTTTAGCTAAAGCCATACCCGACTTAGCCATTCTTAATAAGATACCACCATAACTTGAACCAACATAAATTTCATAATGATTATTGAAATCCTCAAGGTATTTTTTAACCAATAATGACATAGGATACATCCCAACCTCATCACCATGAGTTTCCTTAATCCAAGGTCTAAAATATTCAACAAAAACTTCTATAAAGTCCTCATCAGAATATCCAGACAAATCCAATTCTTCGTTTAAAATATTTGTCATTATTAATAAATACCTTAAGAATAAAAAAACCTTAAACTTTATGTTTAAGGTCTATCCCTATTTTAAAAGTTTACAATTACTCACAGAAACATCATGGTATAAACCATCTCCTTTTACTCTATAATATTCTCCATAGAAATTAATCCATTTAGTATCCACAACATATTGTTCTCCAATCTTAAAATTTTTTTTAAGTTTGTCCAAACCTGGTCTTGGATAGTTCATGATTTCGTTAAGGTAATGTTCACATGTACAATCTTTTGTAATTTCTATTTTCATAATACTTAAAAATAGTCAAAAAATTTTATCACATCAAATGATAATCAAAAATATTTATTAATATGACAATTCAAGAAGCAAAACAAATTTTAGCTGAGAATGGGAGAAGTACCTGTTCTTGTAAGTATAGCGGTGATGAAGGTAGAATGATTGCGGAAGCAATTAAAATAAAAGAAGAGCAAGAAAAGAAATAAAAAAACCCCACCTGTTTAGGATGGGGTTTTTAGTATGTGTTTTTTTAATCTTAATATTTATTTTTACTCCACCATTCTTTTCTCATAGTACTTAATGAGTTATTGACTTGCCAATAAGTGTCTTCGTCAAAAATACCATTCTCGTTTAATGAGTCGTATTTTTTATTTTTACCTAAACTTCCTGTTCCGTTAAAATATTTTTGAATTTTAAGAACATTATTATCTTTTTTATTATTCTTTCTAAGACCATCTCTACCCAAAGGTTTATATTTTAGATATACCTCTTTCATTAGTTCTAAAAATTGAGGGGTTAAGTCAAGTCCAAAAGACCTTTGAGGTGTTGGTTTTGCATCTTCAAGTTCTTTTTCTTCGCTAACCAATGGTTTTGCATCACCAAGTTTGGCGTTCATTAATCTTGAAAAATTTTCGGTCATAACCTTCATTCCACCAGTATGTTGTTCTCGGATACTATTTTTCTCCTCGTTTGATAAATTATTTAAAATGTGTTTCATAATTTCTTTTATAATAAATATACTTTAATCTTTAAATGTGTTTGAGATTAATTAACCACCATTAAAACATTTGGTTTGGTTGTGAATAATTTTGAACCTGTTTTTAATAAATCACTTGATAGTCTTGGTGTGACGGTAACAATAAATTTATTTATTTTACCTGGTTTGGTAAATTGTTTCAGTGTTTGAATCATATTTGAATTTTCATCAACTATAGAATATACAACATATGAATTATCAATAACCTCATAGTTTGCTTTAAATGTTGAGGCGTTAAAAAGTTGACCAGTATCTGTACCAAAACGATAAACATGTTTACCATCTTCAGTTGTTATATCTAATCTTTCAATAAGATTAATAACTTGTGATTGATTTGGATTTCTTAAATCCATTGAAGATATGGTTTCTCCATCATTACCTTTGATTTGAACACCAAGTTTTAAATTCCCATTACTATAAGGGTTTGGTGCTATAAATGGCATTACTGTTGCATTTTTAACCCAATCAAGAAATTCTTGGTTATCTTCAGGAGATTGTGTTTGTTCTGTAACCAATCCCATTACCTCTTTTATTCTACTGATATTCTCGTCTAATCTCATATTATTAAATATTATTTAATCTTTAAATGTGTTGTTTACGGTATAATCAAATACAACCATTAGTCCCGTTGATTTTCTTAACATATGTTTTATATCATAAACCAAGTCATCAAAATCAAATATTTTTTTTGCAGATAAAAGATTAATAGTTATTTTAATATAAAGACTAGGGGTTACATCATATAGTTCTCCTGACATATCAGTTCTTGCACTTGACATGACATTAACTTCATCGACGGTGATA
>Ga0209401_1000832_pt1 | contig 20861 bp, 9 predicted proteins | sample M_140807_MF_Meta_FD_187318 | JGI IMG/M metagenome (GOLD analysis project Ga0209401, IMG submission 187318) | Freshwater microbial communities from Lake Montjoie, Canada to study carbon cycling - M_140807_MF_MetaG (SPAdes) (version 2) | ecosystem: Environmental > Aquatic > Freshwater > Lake... | reverse complement strand
GTGGGTGGCGCGGGGCCGCGGGCCCAGGAGCTGATCATGTTGAGTAGGAAGGGGATGATCGAGACCCCGAGCAGAAAAGCGCCCAAGCTGGCCAGCACATTCCAGAAGGCGAACTCCGGGTCGTAGGAGGACACGCGGCGGGGCATGCCCATCAGGCCGAGGGGATGCATCGGCAGGAAGTTGAGGTTGGCCCCCAGGAAGGTGAGCACGAAGTGCAGTTTGCCTAGGCCCTCGTAGGGCATGCGGCCGGTGAACTTGGGGAACCAGTGGTAGATGGCGGCGAAGATCCCCATCACAGCCGCGCCATAGATCACGTAGTGGAAGTGTCCCACCACGAAATAGGTGTTGCTGACGTGGATGTCCACCGGCACGGTCGCCAGCATCACCCCGGTGATGCCGGCGAACACGAAGTTGAACAGTCCACCGATGCAGAAGAGCATCGGGGTGGTGAGCCTGATCTTGCCGCGCCACATCGTGCCCAGCCAGGCGAACACCTTCACGCCGGTGGGTACGGCGATCAGCATGGTGGTGACCATGAACAGATTGCGCATCCACTGGGCCACACCACTGGGGAACATGTGGTGCACCCACACGATCAGGCCCAGAGCGACGATGATGAATGAGGCCAGGGCTACATACACATAGCCGAACAGGGGTTTGCGCGAATAAACGGGGAACAGCTCCGAAAAGATGCCGAACACCGGCAGGATGATCACATACACCGCCGGGTGTGAATAAAACCAGAAGAAGTGCTGATAGAGCACCGGATCACCGCCGCCTTCGGGTCGGTAGAAGGAGGTGCCGAGCGTGAGGTCCATCAGCAGCATCACGGCCCCGCCGGTGAGGGCGGGAAGGCCGATCAGCTGCAGGCTCTGGGCGGCCAGGGCGGTCCAGCAGAACACGGGCATGCGGAAGAAACCCATTCCGGGCGCTCGCATCCGCAGGATGGTGGTCACGAAATTCACCGCCCCGAGGATCGAGGAGATTCCGGACAGGGCGACGGCCAAGACCCAGAGGAACTCGCCGCTGATCAGTTGGCCTAGGGGGTTCTGCAGGCTCACCGGCGGGTAGGACCACCAGCCGGAGGTGGCCGGTCCGCTGGGCACAAAGAAGCTGGCGATCAGCAGGATGCCGAAAATCGGCACCATCCAGAAGGCGGCGGCGTTGAGTCGGGGGAAGGCCATGTCGGGGGCCCCGATCATGGTGGGAATCAGCAGGTTGTTCAGGCCGTTCAACACAGGAAAGATGAACAGGAACAGCATGATCGTTCCATGCATCGTGTAGAGGCCGTTGTACACGGTGCGATCCACCAGATCGGCGGCGGGTGTGAGCAACTCGCCGCGGATGATCATGGCGAGAAGGCCAGCCACCAGGAAGAAGAAGAAGGCCACCACGATGTACTGGATGCCGATCACCTTGGCATCGGTGCTGAAGCTGAAGTAATGACGCCAGGACGCTGGCGGCTGTGGGGAGAGGACGGTGCTGGTCATGGGCTCAGGCGTCGTGGGGGAGAGAGCTGGAACCGGGAACGTTCACTTGGGGCGGCGGGGCCGGCACCACCGTGGGCCAGCCGCTGCGGCCGGCGGTCTGGCGTTCGGCGTATTCGTTGGCCGCCGGGCTGAGACCGCTCTGCAGGGGAGCAGCGGCCCCTTGCTTCAGCCAGCTGGCATGCTCTTCGGCCGATTCCACCACCACATCGGCCTGATTGGCTGCAAACCAGGTGCCGCTGAACTGGGAATCGCGCAGGCGGTAGCGGCCGAGCCGGGTTGGGGTGAGGGTGAAGTCGATGGCCCGGCCGGGAATCACATCCTGTTTGAGACGGAAGGCGGGGATGTAGAAGCCGTGCAGCACATCCTCCGAAACCAGCCGAAAGGTGACGGGGCGATCCAGTTCCAGATGCAGCTCGGTGCTGGAGACGTTCCGGCCTGGATAGCCAAACTCCCACGACCACTGGCGGGCAATCACGTCCACCTGCTCGGGAGGCAGGCGATCGGTGGGGTAGCCCCCCCGTTCTTCCTGGGCATTGAGGGGATGAATGTGCTCCATCGGGCCGAGCACCCCCAGTTCGGTGTTGACCTGAATGGCGTACCAGGCGATCGCCATCACCAGCACCAGGGGGATGACGGTCCAGATCACCTCCAGCCTGGTGTTGCCCTCAATCGGTTCGGCGTCGCTTTCGTCGTACTTCTCGGCCCGATGCACGAGCATCGTCCAGGCCATCACCGAGATCACGCCAAGGAAGACGAAGGTGCCAACGCCGGTTTCGAAGCGGAACAGTCCATCGACCAGGGGGGCGGCATTCGACGCCTGCACGGGGAGCCAGTGCTGAGCCTGGCCGGCCATCCAGATGCTGATCGCAACCACCAGGCCGATCCAGACGGCCAGGGCGATCAGGGAGACACCGCCGAGGCGGCGGTCCGGAGAGAAGGAGGACATGGCGAAAGCCCTAGGGGAGGGCGGTTTGGAGATCAGCGCCGGAGTTCAGCAGCTGATCGGCGGTGATGTGAACGCCGAACTCGGCAGCCAGCTCGGCGCCGAGGGTGCCGTGCAGGCCGAGCACCAGAAACAGGCCCAGGCCCACGAGCAGATATAGCCATTGCACTTGGCGGCCCATGTCGCGGCGCCAGACGAAGCGCTGGTAGCCCCGCCAGACGGTCATGGCGATGATCGCCAGGAGGATCACCACCCCACCGACGCCATGCCAGAGCATGGTTTCCATGCTTCGGAGGCCGATGCTGCTGGTGACGCCTGGGATCGGCACCGCCAGCAGCATCTCGAAAAAACCGGCCGCCACCGTGAAGAAACTCACGATGGCGCAGGCGAGCAAGTTGTACCAACCCACGTCGTGGAAGCCGGCCCGGGTGATCGGCAGGGCGAGGAAGCGGAAGACCCGTTTTTCAAGTGGATAGAGGGCGCCGGCGATGTCGAAAGCAATGGCGATCACGAACAGGCCGATCGTGAAGTGGACCAGGTTCGGGTGGATCGGCAGGCTGTAGGGCAGGTCGTTGACGCCGAGCCAACCGGCCAGTTGGCTGATCGGGGCGGACGCCTGGGAGGTGAGCTCGGGGGAGGCCATCAGATCAGTCCGGCGCGTTCGGCAGCGACCACCGGCACGGTGTGCAGGCCGTAGACCCAGATCAGCTTGTTGCCCAGGGTGACCTGAACCACGACGAGCAGGGCGAGCACACCGCCAGCCGCCAGAAAGGTGAGGGGCAGGCTCTGGGGGTCACGGTTGCGGAGCACGTAGCGCCAGCCAGTGAGCAGCGAGAGGATGGCGGCGAGGCACCAGCCCAGGGTGCTGTGCAAGTCCAGGATCAGGCGGGAAGCCCCATAGGGATTGGCCAGTCCTGCTTCCACTTGGCCGAAGATGATCGCCACGAAGATGGCTGCTGTGGCAAACAGCAGATTCCAGAAGCTCACCTCCAGCAGATTGGGCCGCCGCGCCACGATCGCAATCAGATCGAACACCACGCTGATGACAGCCATGGCGATGACGAAATGAACGACGATCGGATGGATGGTGTCCATCCACGGAAGATTGTGATCATTCAGAGGGGGCAGCTGCAGCTGCATTGGACCCTGGCCATGACATCGCTGTTGCAGCGTAGCCAGGATGCTCAGCCGCGCTGGGAGCTGTGATCATTCGCTATGGCATGCGTTAAAGCTGCGCTCAGCAGGCCTCCTGATCAGGCGCTCACCGCTCGGGCGATTAGCACCGTGAGCATCAGGATTGCCAATAGTACCTGCAGGGCCATGAAGAGCTTGGCTGGTCTTGAGATCGGCACCTCGCTGGTGGGTCCGTAGGTGGAGTTCACATTGAGCGAGATGAACAGGTAATCAATCAGGTGGGGAACCGGGGGTGATTCGCCATCACGGCTGGGCCACACGAAGGCTCCTCCCGGCGTGACGACATCAAGGAAAATATAGATGAACATGAACACGACCACGCTTTCCATGTACACCGCCGCCACGTCCCACAGATTGGCTAGTCCGCCCCCTTTCACAGCGCTGGATGTCATCACCATCGACATCACATTGGCCACAACCTGCACCATCGAGATCACCAGATAGGAGAGGGACCAGATGAACAGGTGCTGGTGCCGGGATCGGTAGAGCGAGATCGCTAGGCCCACGGTCACGATGATGAAGGCCAGGGTGCTGATTCGTTCCAGGGTGCTCAGCAAGGGATTGAAGCTGTGGGCCACCTTGTGGTGGGCCTCGATCCGGTGCACGAGCAGGGCATCCATCACCCACACCAGGGTGGTGGCGATGATCACCAGCAGCCGGCCCTGGCCGTGGGTGAGCCGCTGCCGCAGGGCCTCGGCCGGGCTCTGAACGGCGCCAGAAATAGAGCTAGACAAGGGCACAGGATCGGGGGGGATGCGCTCGAGCGGTCTGGTCATCGGTGCAGGGGAAGATGGGATGGACGCCTAGCCCTTCAGCGCCGCAGGCCCTGCTGAAAGCGCCCGAGGATCAGCCCGATCAGCATGGCCACATAGAGCTGGCCCACGATGGTGATCACCAGGCAGCCGACATGACTGCCGAGACTGCCCGGACGACCCACGGCATTGCTGAGCGTGGTGAGGGCCTCAAAGGAGGCGCACACCATGGAGGGGAACACCCGAAGGGGTGTGGCGACGGGATCGATGCCCACCGGCAGGTAAGCAGGATCGATGGCCCCGGGTTGCCAGATGATCAGGCTGTGCAGCAGGAAGGCCCCCACGTAGCCGATCAGCAGATAGCCGGTGCAGGCCCCCATGAGCACATACACCGTGACATAGGGCTCCAACATGAGTGTGCGCACTTTGCGCACCAGGAAATACCCGATGAACAGGGCCCAGATCAGCAGATGAAAAAGGGTCAGATGCTTGGCAAGGCTCGGAATCCGCGCCATGCCGATCAACCAGATCAGCTCGAAAATAATCGCGCTCGAACCCAGCCCATAAAGCCAGCCTTTGTGAACCCGGAGCAGTGAGTTCCTGGTCAGGAAGAGCATCATCACCATCGCCATGATGATGGAATTCACCGAGGTGAGCATCGGCCAGTTCAGGGCGAGGGGCTGCACCAGAACCGCCAGTGACACCACCACCAGCAGGTAGGCGTAGCCGCGATAGCGCTTGCGGATGCGCTGTTTCTGCTCCGGGGTGAATGGCTTGCGCATTGGAATCCCCTTGGCAGGTGATCGGTGAAGGGTGAAGCCGATGCGTTGGGCCGCATCCGTGAGATCGGAGGCTCTGGCTGATCAGATTCTCTGGCCTGCTGCCGTGGCCTTGTTCAGGTTGGCGGCGTGCTCCTGCGCGGAGGCGTGGCCTGGCGATTGGCGTTGAAGAGTCTCTGCGATGCGCTGGGCTCCCAGCAGGCTGGCCGCTTCGGTGAGATGATCAGTATCGCGATAAAGCACCAAATTGCCCTTGTAGGGGCCGCACCGATCTGTTTCGCAGTAAAGTTCCCTGAGCTTGGCGTAGATTACATTGGGATTTTTGTTCATGATTCGGCTCACCATTTCATCGTAGCGATTCTGTTCCGCGTCCACCGCAGATTTGCTCTGGAAGCATCCTTCGGAGGGGAATGGTCGCCAAGGGCGAATGTTGCAAAGCAAGGGATTCTCCTGGCTGATTTCCGGGACATCATCAATTAGTAATAGCTTCGCACCCCTTGCCCCTATGAGTTTGGCCAGGTGGTTGAGGGTCGATTCAGTGTGGCTGTTTGTTTTCTTTTCCTTCCAGCGATGGGCCAGCATGACCGTGTCATCCGAGTTCAGGTTTTTGATCAAGAATTCATCGACAAATTGAGGGTATTTTTCGCAATCGCTCATCCATTGTTTGGTTTGGCTGTTGATGTCGAGGGGAGATATGTAGCCGCATTGCCAGCCTATGGATGCGGACCCAACTCCTAGGCTGGGCAGGGCTTTTTTCAGGGATGCAACATAATGATTGGAGTGCGAGTCTCCAAAGACGTAAAGACGGGGCCTGGCCAGTTCTTGGCCGTCTTGGTCGTGGGTGAGTGTGGTGAGCATGCTGGCCTGGCCTACCGTATTGTGCAGCAGGCTTTGTTGTTTGAATTCACTGGTTCCCTGGAAGAAATTGGAAGTCCAGCTTGTGGGGAAGCGGCGATCCAGGGCCAACTCTTTCCCCCAGCGACCGAGCGAGGTCACGAAGGCCCCCGAGACCATCAGTAAGCCGAGTCCGAGTCCGATGGTTCGCGAGCGCGAAGGTGCCCAATCCGTTCGGCGTAGAGGAGTTTCGATGTAGCGATAGGAGCCGATAGCCGCCAAGAGCATCACCCCGCTTTGTAGGGGTACGGACCATGCGTGAATGCCGATCGTCCAGCGGCTGATGGCGAGAACTCCCCAATGCCATAGGTAGAGGGAGTAGGAGATTAGACCGACGGCGACAACATATTTTTGGGTTAGTAGAGAGTGGATGGGGCCACCGGATTCCAGGCTGTAGATGAGAATGCAGGTGAGTATGATGACGGCAATTGTCGCTATACTTTCTAGTTCAACGGGTAGAAAAAGAGCAAGGCAAAGGCCAGTGAAGGCTGGGATGGAAATGAACCTTTTAAGACTGCTTGTCCAGGCGGATTTGCTGGTAGAGGTGAGCAGAAGTATGCTGCCGGCCCCGAGCTCCCAGAAGCGGGGTGCCATGAGGAAGTAGGCACTTGATTGGTGGCGTGGATAGAGATAGAGGAAGACTGCTAGTGAGGCTGCGCTGAGCACACTGAGGATGATGATGGCATTGTTGATCCCAGACTTGTGCACTCGAATGCAGGCGACGATCGGAATGAGGAGTGCGGGCCATAGGACTGTTGCTGCTTTGACAAGCCCATCCATCTGGCCCGGAAACAGTCCGAATAGATGGCCTGTGCTGAAGCGTGACAGTAGTAGGAAAAGTAGAAAGATGAAGCCGGCGGCGATCGTTTTCAGCAGTGGTTTGTAGGAGGGGCGATTTCGGAGGCACCACCATAAAATAATTGGATAGACTAAGTAGAACTGCTCTTCAACTCCAAGGGACCAGGTATGCGTGAAGGCATTCAGCTTGGTGGAGGCGGCAAAGTAGTTTGTTGATTGGTTAAGGAGATAAAGGTTGGAGGCTCCAAAGAGCGACCAAAGTCCTGTTCTCAGCGATTCTTCTGCTGTTGGGTTGACAAGGCATATCAGGATGGAGGTTATGGAAACGAAGAAGATCAATGCTGGTAATATGCGCTTGAGGCGTCTCGCGTAGAAGCCGCTGAGCAGCTCCGGGAGGTTGTCGCTTGGCTGCCGCATCAGCGAAGCACTGATTACGTATCCCGAGATCACAAAAAATATGTCGACACCAAGATAGCCGCTTGTGAGTTTATTGCCTCCGAAGTGATTGATGATTACTGCGATAACGGCCACTGCCCTCAGGCCGTCGATTTCTGGTCGGTAACTTCCGTCATGGTTTCGCGCAGCAGTCCTGGGCTGGTCGACGCGCATGGATCGAACGCTTTGAATCGCGGGCGAATCTAGGCTGCTTGGTCGTTGGGTCTGCACACAATGGCATTCTGTCTTCGTGAGTCGCCTGTGCTTGTTCCCACGGCTTCAGGGCTGAGTCTTTGCGGGTTCCGTGGAGGCCGCCTTTGATGGGGTCATTCGGCGAAGGCGACGGCGAGCTGCTCACGCTCCATTACCCCAAACCCCTGCCGATGCGGCTGGATCGTTGGCTGGTGGCCCAGCGGCCGGAGCAGAGCCGCGCTCGCATCCAGAAGTTCATCGAGGCGGGCTACGTGCGGGTGAATGGCATCACCGGCCGCGCCAAGACGCCCCTGCGCCAGGGGGATGCGGTGCAGCTGTGGATGCCGCCTCCCGAGCCTTTGCCTTACCTGGTGGCCCAGAACATTCCCCTCGATGTGCTCTTCGAGGACGAGCACCTGATTGTGATCAACAAACCGGCTGGCCTCACCGTGCATCCGGCGCCGGGCAACAAGGACGGAACCCTGGTGAATGGCCTGCTGCATCACTGTCCGGACCTGCCCGGCATCGGCGGTGAGATGCGCCCCGGCATCGTGCACCGGCTCGACAAGGACACGACGGGTTGCATCGTGATCGCCAAAAGTCAGGAGGCGCTGGTGCGGTTGCAGGTGCAGATCCAGAAGCGGATCGCCTCGCGCGAATACCTGGCGGTGGTGCACGGAGCGCCGGCCGGGGATTCCGGCACGATCATCGGCGCGATCGGCCGCCATCCGGCCGATCGCAAGAAATACGCGGTGGTGCAGGACGGCTCAGGTCGGCATGCCTGCACCCACTGGCGCCTGGTCGAGCGGCTCGGCGCCTACTCCCTGCTGCGCTTCAAGCTCGATACTGGCCGAACCCATCAGATCCGGGTGCACTGCGCCCACATCGGCCACCCGATCGTGGGGGACGCCACCTACAGCCGCTGCCGCCACCTTCCGGTGGAACTGAGTGGCCAGGCCCTGCATGCGGTGCAGCTCGGCCTGGACCACCCGATCAACGGCGAGCGGCTGGTGCTGGAGGCGCCGCTGCCGGAACGGTTCACCACGCTGCTGCGGGTGCTGCGGGGCTCGGAGGTCTCTGCCTCTGGTGTGCCAGGAGCGGGTTGATCCTGCCTCCACGGCAGCTCAGCCGCCGCTGAACAATCGGCTGCGCCAGCCGTGCCTTGTCAGCGAACTGCCCGCCTCCGGTCGCGCGGTTCGCTCAGCCTCCCACCAGCGCCGGCAGCCGCGGGCAGGCTTCCACCAGGGTGCGTGTGATCGCCGCCTCCGGATGGCGCATCAGCTGATCGCCGGGGCCCTGCTCCACGATGCGGCCCCCGTCCAGCACGATCACCCGGTGGCAGAAGCCGCTGGCCACATTCAGATCGTGGGTCACGAACAGCAGGCCCAGCCCAAGACGCTGCTGCAGATCCTTGAGGAGGTTGAGCACGTCGGCCTGCACCTCGGCATCGAGCATGCTCACGCTTTCATCGCAGAGCAGCACCTTCGGCTCGAGGATCAGGGCGCGGGCGATCGCCACCCGTTGCTGCTGGCCGCCCGAGAGCTGGCGGGGCAGGCGCCGCTCGAAGGTCTCCGGGGGCTCCAGACCCACGGCCGCCAGCTGCTGGCGGGCCCGCTCGCGGGCCTCGGCATGGCTGGCCAGGCCATGGATCAGCAGCGGATCGGCCACCGCCTCTCCCACCGTCATCTGGGGATTGAGGCAGGCCAGTGGATCCTGGAACACCATCTGGATGCGGCGGCGGGCCTGGCGCAGAGCGGCGCCCTTCAGGGTCCGCAGGTCGCGGCCTTCCAGACGCACCGATCCACCCCGCACCGGGGCCAGACCCATCAGGGCGCGGCAGAGGCTGCTCTTGCCGCAACCCGAGGCTCCCACCAGGCCCACGGTTTCGCCTTCCTGCAGGGTGAGGCTCACCCCATCCACCGCTTTGAGCCAGCGCTGCTGCCAGGGCGGCGAGGGCAGGGGGTGCCAGCTGCGCAGTTCGTCGATCTCGAGCAGCAGCGGCCGCTGCGGCGCCGCTTCGGCCACGCCGCCCTCCCGCAGTCGGGCCGCCGCCACCAGCCGCTGGGCAAGGGGCGAGCGGGGTGCGGTGAGCAGGGTGTGGCTGGGGGCCTCTTCCACCAGCCGACCGCCATCGAGCACGGCGATCCGCTCGCACCAGCGGCCGGCCATGGCGAGATCGTGGCTGATCAGCAGCAGGGCACTGCCGGATTCTTCACACAGGCCGGCCAGCTCGGCCATCACCTGCCCTGCCACCGCCACATCGAGGCTGGTGGTGGGTTCATCGGCGATCACCAGGGGCGGGTTGAGGGCCAGGGCCAGGGCGATCGCCAGCCGTTGGCGCATGCCGCCGCTGAATTCATGGGGATAGCTGCTGGAGCGGGAGGGATCGATGCCCACCCGCTCCAGCAGCAGCTGGGCCTGCTTTCGCTGGCGACTCCCCTCGCCTTCCCCGAAGTGGTGGGCGGCCAGGGTGTCGCGCAGGTGCTCGCCGATCGTGAGCAGGGGGTTGAGGCGGGTCATCGGGTCCTGGAACACCAGACCCACCGCTCCTCCCCGGAGGCGGCGCAGGTCAGCGCGGCCGAGGCGGCGCGGATCCTGGCCGGTGAGTTCCAGCTCCCCGTCGCAGAGGCTGCCGGGGGGCAGCAGCTGCAGCACGGCCCGGGCCACGGTGCTCTTGCCGCAGCCTGACGGGCCCACCAGGGCCAGGCGCTCGCCGCGATGAAGGGTCAGGTTGAGGCCATTGAGGGTGGGCCGCTCGGCACCGGGGTAGCGCACCCGCAGATTCCTGAGCCAGAGCACGGCCCGGGCCCGCTCCGATAACGGACCTCCGGCGGATGGAGCGGCCGAGGGGGATTCCATGGAAGGGGAAGGAAGGGCGGGGGCTGATCCGAAGGATGGCCGGCTGGGCAGGCACCAGCTTGGCGCCCTGCCTACACGTACCAGGCGGTTCCCTCGAAGCGATAGCCCCAGCCGCCCTGAATCAAGGCCGCGTTGCGGGCTTGATCGAGCTGGCCCACATAGGCGGCCCCGACGCTGTTGCGGATCACGTTGTCGCGCTCTTCGGTGGAGATCGTGTAGAAGTGCACACCTTTTTCGACATTGAAGAAGCGGTACACGGCGTGATCCATGCCGTGTTGGGCGATGGTGGACACCTTGTAGGAGGTGCCTTCGTATTTGTACCCCCAGCCGCCCGTGATCGGATCCTTGTTGGCGGCATTGCTGATGTCGTAGCCGGCGCCGAGGCTGTTTCGGATCACGTTGTTCGCCTCTTCCGCACTGGTGCTGAGGAAGTGGTACCCCTTGCTGGCGTTGTAGAAGCGGTAAAGGGCGGTTCCCTGGGTTTCGAGGGCCTGGTAGGCCGTGCCTTCGTACTTGTAACCCATGCCACTTGTCGTCAGAGTCTGGCTGGAGGGATTGGCGCTGAGATTCTGGAAGGAGGTGCCTGCGGTATAGCTGTCGCGGATGATGTTGTCCCGTTCCGTTGTGTCACTGGTGTAGAAGTGAACGCCTGAGCGCTGGTTGTAGAAGCGATAGACGGTGCGGCGTGGCGCCTCGGCCAGCAGCAGGGAGGTCTGAATGCGGCCGTTGGCGCTGCCGTCGTCATCGCCGAAGGCACCATCGCGCAGGTGAACGCGCAGGGTGTCCACCAGGCCATTGCTGTTGGTGTCGAGCAGTTCCACACCCAGGCCGCTGCTGGGGTCGTAGGTGTTGTCCTCCATCTCGCCGGTGATGGTGTTGAGGTGCAGGCTGGCGGTGGCCTTCACCTCGGTGCTCAGGGTGACGTCCGCCAGGCTGCTGTAACCCCTCTGGCCGAGGTTGAGGTTGAGCTCCAGCAAGGTGGTGCCCGGATCGGAGGCAAGGCGGCTACCGCTGATGCCCCACACCTGGTAGCGATTCAACAGGGCGATGGCGTCCTGGCGGAGGGGAACGGAGGCGTTCACCTGGCCCAAGCTGCTCTGGCTCGCCTTTGAGCCGGTGTCGTTCTCGGTTTCGAACTCCACCACACCGAAGTCGCTGCCGAGCGTGGAGCGTGGTTTGGTCCGTCCGCTGGACGGGGAGGTGCCCTGGCTGTTGAACGTGAATCCCGGATAGGGTGGGGTGGTGTCGAAATCGCTGATCGCGGTGGTCACGCTTGCGCCACTGATCTTGGCGGTGGTGCTGGTGATGTTCACCACGAAGGTTTCCAGTCCTTCGGTGTTGAGGTCCACGATGGTGGGCAGCGAGAAGCTGAGCAGGGGACTGCCGGCGGGAAGATCAGCGCCGCTTGTGTTGGTCATGGTCACGCTCAACGGCGTGCTGGTGGAGTCGGAGCTGGTCAGGGTGAGTCCTGAGGCGGCCGCCAGCTGGGCGCCCAGCAATCGCTTCACAAAATCCGTGCCTTCCGTGGCGGTGATGCCGGTGACATCGATGCTGAGGGACACCTTGCGCCCGTTCCCGAGACCGGTGCCATCGAGGTACACGCCATAACTGGCGCTGCTCCCCTCGGACACTCCGCCGCTTCCGGCCAGCTTGATCACCACCGCATCGCCATCTTGAATCGTGGTGCTGACCGTGGCATCGGCCGATGGGGCTGTTGCACTGGTCAGGCTCACGACGAAGGTCTCGTCCGCCTCGGGCAAGGTGTCGCCCCGCGACATCACCGTGAAGCTCACCAGTTCGGTGCCGCCTGGCAGGGCCGCGCCGCTGCTGTTTGTCACCGTCACGGTCACGGCCTTGGTGGTCGGATCGGTGATGGTGCTGGTGAGGCTCAGGCCTGAGGAGGCCTTGATGGCGCTGGCCAGCAGGGGGAAGAAATCCAGCCCTTCGGTGGCGGTGCCGCTGGCCGTGTCCAGCACGAAGGTCAACGCCTGGCTGACCGCCAGCATGTCAGCGGGGCTGAGGCGCACGCTGTAGCTGGCGGTTCCCGGCTCTTCCACGTTGGAGGACCCGCTGAGCCGAATCACGGGCTGATCATCATCCGTGATGGTGGTCACCAATGGCGCGGCATTGGCCACGGTGGCGTCGCTGGCCGCCGCGATCGTGACGGCGAAGGTTTCATTGCCCTCATTGAGGGTGTCCTGGGTGGTGGCAATCGTGATGGTGAGCAACTGGGAGCCCGCTGCCAAGGTCTGAGCGGAGCTGTTGGTGACTGTTACCTTCACGGCCTTGCTGGCTGGATCGGTGCTGATGGCACCGAGGGAAACACCCAGCGCCGCTTGCAGATTGGCCGCCGCGAGAGCCGAGAAATCCTTGCCTTCGAGGGCGGAACCGGTCTCCGTATCCAGGATCAGCGTGACGCTTTGCCCGGATGACAGGGCGCCCGCTTCGAGCACCACGGCATAGTTCGCCCCTGTGCCCTCCGTGACTTTCGTTTCTCCGCTCAGGCGGATGGTGGGTTTGACGTCATCGTCGGTGATGGTGGTGAAGGCAAAGCCATTGCCCACCGTTGCATCACTGCTGGCGAGCGTGACGGCGAAGGTTTCATCGTTCTCGATCGCTGTGTCCTGGATGGTGGCGATCACAAAGGACAGCAGCTGCGCGTTGCTCGCGAGGGCCTTGCTGCTGCTGTTGGTGAGGGTGAGGGAAACGGCCTTGCTGAGCGGATCGGTTGAAAAATCCGAGAGCGCGATGCCGTTGCCGGGATTCAGAGCGGCGGGAACCAGGGCGGCGAAATCGAAGCCCTCTTTGGCCGATCCACTCACTGAATCGAGCGTCAACACCATGCTCTGGCCGGCGGCGAACGCCGTGCCATTGAGGGCTACGGCGTAGGCAGCGGCGGAGCCTTCGGCCACCAGAGGTTCACCGATCAGCAGGATCTTGGCCGTGCCGTCGTCATCACTGATCAGGGTGTTGATGATGGTGTTGCCAAGGGTTGCGCCGCTGGCATCGGCGAGGGTGACGTTGAAGGTTTCACCCCCGGGCTCGACGGTGAGGTCTTGGGTAGTTGCGACCGAGAAGGTGACGATCTGGCTGCCCGTGTTCAGCGCAGCACCACTTGTATTGGTGGCGGTGACGGTGACTTTTTTGGTGGCTGGATCGGTGGAGATGGCTGAGAGGGTGATGCCGTAAGCGGCCTGGATCGTGCTGGCGAGAAGAGCGGTGTAGTCGGTGCCTTCTGTAGCGGAGCCGGAAGCAGTATCGAGTGAGAAGGAGAAGGATTGGCCAGCGGCGAGGGCGGTGTTGTTGCTGAGCGCGACGGCGTAGGACGCAGCAGAACCCTCTGCGACGCTGTTGTTTTCTGGCCCGATCAGGGAGATTTGGGGGGTGCCGTCGTCGTCAGTGATGAGGGTGGCGATGGAGGTGGTGCCTAGATCGACACCCATGCCATCGGCGAGGGTGACTTTGAAGGACTCGCCGCCATTTTCGACGATCAGGTCTTGAATGGTGGCGACGTTGAAGGTGACGATCTGGCTGCCATCCTTGAGGGAAATGCCACTGGTGTTGGTGGCGGTGACGGTGACCTTTTTAGAGACGGGATCCGTGGAGATGGCAGAAAGCGTGATGCCGAAGGCGGCCTGGATATTGCTGGTGGCGAGTGCGTTGAAATCGGTGCCTTCTGTGGCTGAGAGCCCGAGGGTATCGAGAGAGAAGGAGAAGGACTGGCCCGCTTTGAGACCGGTGCCATCGAGGACGACGGCATAGGAAGCTGGGGATCCTTCAGCGACGGAGCCACCGATGCCAGCGTTTTGCCCGTCTTGTCCAATCAGGCTGATTTTTGGAGTGCCGTCATCATCGCTGATGGATGTGCTGGCGGTGAATTTTTTATCTGCGTCTGCGTTGGTGATGGTGACGCCGGATGTAGCGGCGAGCGAGATCGAGAACTTTTCATTGCCTTCAACTAAGAAGTCTTGGGTCGTGGCAACGGAGAAGGAAACAATCTGACTGCCAGCATTGAGAGCAGATCCGCTGGTGTTGGTGGCCGTGAGGGTGGCTTTGTTGGAGTTGGGGTCTGTGGTGATTGCGGAGAGAGTGATGCCGTAAGCGGCCTGAATATTGCTGGAGATCAGAGCGGCGAAATCGTCGCCTTCTTTGGCGAAGCCTGGGAGACCCGTGCCCTCGGAATCAAGAGAGAAGGAGAAGGATTGTCCAGCGCCGAGAGCGGTGCCATCGAGCTGAACGGCGTAGGAGGCGACGGAGCCTTCTGCGACGGTGTTTTGAGAGATCAGCTGGATATGAGGGATGACGTCATCATCGTTGATGTTGGTGACGACGGATTTTGCTGTATCGGCGATTAAGAGTTTGGAGTTTGACTCCGTAGAGGAGAGGTAGACGGAGAATTGTTCATTGCCTTCCGCCAGGAGGTCTTGGTTGGTGGCAATGAAGAAGGAGACGATTAGGCTGCCAGCGTTGAGAGAAGCGCCACTGGTGTTGGTGGCTGTGAGAGTGACTTTTTTGTTAGCAGGATCAGTGGAGATAGCGGAGAGAGTGATGCCGAAAGCGGCTTGGATATTGCTAGCGAGGAGGTTGAAATCGGCACCTTCTGTAGCGAAGCCAGTGCCGCCGATGCTGTCGGCATCGAGGGAGAAGGAGAAGGACTGACCAGCGCCGAGAGCAGTGCCATCGAGCTGAACGGCGTAGGAAGCGTTGGAGCCTTCTGCGACGGAGGTTTCGCCGATCAGTTTGATTTTGGGAGTGACGTCATCATCGTTGATGTTGGTGACGACGGATTTTGCTGTATCGGCGATTAAGAGTTTGGAGTTTGATTCCGTAGAGGAGAGGAAGACGGAGAATTGTTCATTGCCTTCCGCCAGTAGATCTTGCGAGGTGTTGACGGAGAAGGAGACGATCTGGCTGCCAGCGTTGAGAGCAGCGCCGCTGGTGTTAGTGGCAGTGAGTGTAACTTTTTTGTTGGTTGGATCAGTGGAGATAGCGGAGAAAGTGATGCCGAAAGCGGCTTGGATATTGCTAGCGAGGAGGTTGAAATCGGCGCCTTCTGTGGCGATGCCAGTGCCGCCGATGCTGCCGGCATCGAGGGAGAAGGAGAAGGACTGTCCAGCAGCGAGAGCGGTACCATCGAGCTGAACGGCGTAGGAGGCGTTAGAGCCTTCTGCGACGGAGGTTTCTCCGATCAGGGTGATTTGAGGAGTGCCGTCATCATCGTTGATGAAGGTGGTGATGGATGGAAGGCCGAAGACCGAGTTGTTGTCAGCGAGAGTGACCTTGAAGGATTCGATGCCTTCTACGCTGAGGTCTTGAGTGGTGTTGACGGAGAAGGTGAGAATCTGGCTGCCAGTGTTGAGAGCAGCGCCACTGGTGTTTGTGGCAGTGACGGTGACTTTTTTAGAGGCAGGATCAGTGGAGATAGCGGAGAGGGTGATGCCGTAAGCGGCCTGGATATTGGAAGCGAGGAGAGCTGTGAAGTCTGTGCCTTCTGTAGCGGAGCCTGAGGCGGTATCGAGAGAGAAGGAGACGGATTGCCCAGCAGCGAGAGCGGTGTTGTTGCTGAGAGCGACGGCGTAGGCCGCGTTGGATCCTTCTGCGACGCTGTCGTTTTCCGGACCGATCAGGGTGATTTGAGGAGTGCCGTCATCATCGTTGATGAAGGTGGTGATGACAACGGTGGAGCCGAGATCGGCGCCCATGCCATCGGCGAGAGTGACTTTGAAGGATTCGCCACTGGTTTCGACGATGAGGTCTTGAGTGGTGGCGATGGAGAAGGTGAGGATCTGACTGCCATCTTTGAGTGAGACGCCACTGGTGTTGGTGGCTGTGAGAGTAATTTTTTTGGAGACGGGATCTGTGCTCAATGCAGAGAGAGTGATGCCGTTGGCGGCCTGGATGTTGTTGGCGAGTAGTGCTGCGAAATCGGTATTTTCCGTAGCGGAGGCCGAGGAAGTATCGACCGAGAAGGAGAAGGACTGACCTGCTTTGAGAGCGGTGCCATCGAGGACGACGGCGTAGGAAGCGCTGGAGCCTTCTGCGACGGAGCCGCCGATGCCAGCGGCATCGCCGTCTTGTCCGATCAGTGAGATTTTGGGAGTGCCGTCGTCATCACTGATGAGAGTGGTGACGGAAGTGGAGCCGAGATCGGCGCCCATGCCATCGGCGAGAGTAACTTTGAAAGATTCACCACCGGTTTCAACGGTGAGGTCTTGAGTGGTGGCGATAGAGAAGGTGACGATCTGGCTGCCCGCGTTGAGTGAAATACCACTGGTATTGGTGGCTGTGAGAGTAATTTTTTTGGAGACGGGATCTGTGCTGAATGCCGAGAGAGTGATGCCGAAAGCGGCCTGGATATTGTTGGCGAGTAGTGCAGTGAAGTCTGTGCCTTCTGTCGCGGAGGCAGAGGAAGTATCGAGGGAGAAGGAGAAGGACTGGCCAGCTTTAAGAGCAGTGCCCTCGAGGACAACGGCGTAGGAAGCGGCGGAACCTTCCGCGACGGAGCCGCCATCACCATCCTGTCCGATCAGTTTGATCCGCGGAGTGGCGTCATCATCCACGATGGTGGTGGTGGTGACGACGTTGTCAGCCCCCAGTTTGACGGAGCTATCGACCTTGCCGATCGTGACGGTGAAGGACTCATTGCCTTCGACCAGGAAGTCCTGGATGGTGTTGACGGAGAGGGTGACGATCTCACGGCCGGCATTCAGAGGGCTACCACTGGTGTTGGTGGCTGTGAGTGTGACTTTTTGGGAGGCGAAATCGGTGGAGACCGCTGAAATGGTGATGCCCGTGGCTGCGGAGATTGCGCTGGCGATGAGCGCGTTGAAATCAATACCTTCTGTGGCGGAACTGCTGAGATTTGCTGCGCTGCCACCACCACCTGTGACAACAGCAGTGAAGTTGTTTGTGGCTGTGAAGATGGTGCCGACCGTGTTGCTCAGGGCACCAAGCAGGGTGAAATCAGTGGCTCCCGCACCGGAACCAGTGCCAAGATCGCTGATTTTGTAGCGAATACCCTTTTGAATCGCTGTTGCCGCTGTTACAGGACCGGTGACGTCGGTATCGAGAGAGAAGGAGAAGGACTGATTAACGGCGAGGTCGGTGCCATCGAGAACCACGACATAGGAAGCGGCACTGCCTTCTGCGACGAACTCTTTTCCGATCAGCTTGATCTGAGGGGTGACGACAAGATCAGCAATCGTTGCTGTGGCGACTCCGGAGCTAACAATTGCAGTAGAGCTTGAGAGTGCGACACTGAAACTTTGAGATCCTTCGATTGCGGTGTCTACATTTACACGTAGATTGAATGTCAGCAGATCTGCGGTGCTGCTTAGATCTGCGCCGCTATTGTTTGTTATTGTTACTGTGACAGCTCCTGAGGCGGCATCTGTAATCGGGGACCCCAGGCTCAATGTGGAGGTTAGGTCTCCAAAGACCAAGCCCGCAAAGTCCGAGCTTTCGATGGCTGAGCCACTTGCGGAATCAAGGGTAAGCGTAATACTGCGGCCAATGGGGAGTCCGGCTCCATCCAAAGAGACCTTGAACGTTGCATTTGTTCCTTCCGTGACGGCTGAACTCGGCCCGCTTAACTTGATCGTGACGGGCGGAACATTGGTGATGGATGTGGTGACTTGTTGTGTCGCAGGATTAATCGAGCCGAAATCCCTCAGTGTCAGCTGGAAGGATTCAGGAGTTTCCGTGATCAGGTCGGCATTGACAGGGACCGTCAACGTGGCAATCGAGCTGCCAGCCGAAAGATTGCCGGTTGCAGTCGCTACGCCTTTGATGAGGCCGGTGGTGCTGTCAATGCTGATGTTCTTCAGCACAATTCCATCAGCCGCTTGCAACGAATTGATGGTTAATGCCGCAAGATCCGTGAAGATATTGGCTGGGTTGCTTCCCTGGCCGCTCAGCTGGAGGGAGAAGGCAACGCTGTCACCGACTGTCAGGCCAGCCCCACCGTTCAGGATGATGATGTAGGTGGCGGTGCTCCCTTCATTCGTGGTGGTCGAGCCAGAAAGGCTTAATTGTTGAAGCGCATCCAGGTTGATATCGCTGAACTTGATGGTTTCGAAGCCCGTGATGCTGTTGCCGAAGCCATCGCTGAATGTGACGATGCCACCGGTCTGGCTTGAGCTCAGCAGATAAAGGGCGTAGGTATTGGGGAGAATGAGAACATCATTGCCTATGCCACCGATGAAAGCCGTCTGGCTCAGGGAGGTGGTGATTTCCACGACGTCATCGCCACCGCCCCCGTCCACGGTTGAGTTGGCGACAGTCGAGAGGATGATGTTGTCAGCATTCTCTCCACCGCTCACGCTTGAACGGGTGAACAACCCGTTAACCTTCAGCTGATCGGTGCCGGAACCGAGATCAATGGAGGCTTGATCAACAGCGGTTTGTCCGCTAGTGCCGATTTCAACGATATCGTTTCCAGCCTCGGTGTTGAGTCCAGCGAAGCGGAGAGCGCCAACGATGAAGGGGGTGTCGTTGGTGTCACCGGTGTAAACAAGGGTTGGATCGGAGGCTGTGCCGGTGATGCCCTGAAGCTTGGTACGGTTGAAGCGGAATGCCTCCCATAGCTTCGAACCTGATGCAATATCTGAATTGAGTTCGGGGGCCAGGTTTTCCAGGCCATTCAGGTAGTACTCAGGCTGGCCGTAGACAACACTGCTCTGTTGCTGCCGATAGAGAATCAGGTTAAAGAAGATATCGCCGAACTGAATTCTTTCAAATCCCGAGATCTGGTTGTTGTTGGCAACAGCGATGTAGTCGCGTTCATCCAGAATCGAGTCCAGGGTGACGCTGCCGTCGTTATTGCCATCCTTGAATTCGATGTCCCAGTCGAAGCGGGATCCCTTCAGTTCAATGAGGTCACCGTAGGGAATCTCCTCAAGGCTGAGCGCGTTGCTGAGGGTGACGCCGATGCCATTGCCAGGGTTGGTGCCGTAGATGGCGTCGTAGTAAACGGTGTTGGTTCCACCCTTGAAGGTGGACTGCCACGGCATGAGGACGTTTAACGTGTCATCTCCGGAGCCTGCAAAGATGCTGGACTGAAAGATGTAGCCATTGCTGGAATTAATGTTGACATCGGCTCTGACGGCTTGGCCGATGCCACTGCCGATGATGCTGAAGACATCGTTCCCATTGCCCAGACGCAGAGTGCTCAGATGTAGAGCATTCTGGTAAGTGCCATCGCTTAGGATGCCGGGTGGATACCCGATTGCGTAGAGATAATTAGAGCCATCGCTTGTGGCAGTGCCAGCACCATTGTTGCTGCCGTTATTGGTGGCAATGAACGTGGTGCCAATGTTGTTGTTCGGAGCTCCAATCTGTGTGAAGTCGGTGCCGCCGACGGTTGCAATGGTGTATTTGCCACCCAGCTCAAATTGCCCTGCACCGGTGGTAACCGTTGGAGGGGTATACAGATACGCGCCGGAGCTGATCTTCAGGCCGTTGCTGCCCAAGGTGAAGGTGCCATCACCTGATGCGGCGTCAATTGTGAAGTTGAACCCAAGCCCATGGTCGTTCTGGCCGACCAGGTTGCTGGGAAGAAGCAAGCCGCCTCGGGCAAACCGTTCAGCATCACTTTCCGGGACATAAAAGCTGCTCGTTGTATCAATGGTTCTGTTGCCGACCGAGCGTCCCCAGTTGAGAATCCGGCCCAGAAGATCCCCGATCGTCGTGGTGAGTGTCGCGCCGCCGCTGACTGAATCAGCTGGATTGCCGGCGGCAAGACTTACCGTGTAATCCGTGCCTGGGGTCGCGCCTTCTTTGGTTGCCAGCGCAAACGACAGCAGGGTGGTACCGCTTGGCAGACTTGCACCACTGATGTTGGTGATTCGGAGACTGACGGCGCCCGTTGCTGAATTAGTGTTGAAATTGCTGAGACTAATTTTGCTCGAATCTGCGGCTTGCAGATCGGCAGCCATCAGCCGGGCGAAATCGGTGCCTTCCGTCGCTGTCAGGCCAGCGCTGTCTAGAGTGATATCGATGTAGTTTCCCGCAGCAAGCGTGTTGCCAAGCTGCTCGTCCAGCGCAACGGCGAAGATGGCGAAGCGGCCCTCAGCCGTGGTGCCGGGTGCGACCAGTTTGATCACCGCCACGTTCCCAATCCTCCGAAAACAGGTCAGAAGTCGATGTCCGCCGCTTGGCACCAGTACAGGACCGGAGGCCAGGCAAGGTGACACTAGTTATGCAGCATAACCTAACTGAGCCAAAACTGACGCAGTCTGCGGCTGGCTAAAGAGTGAGATCTTGCTTAGCTGTTTCTAAGATTTGGCTGTTGATTCTGCTACGGTGTGGTAATTGCCCTGGTTGTTGGTCGGTTTTCTCTACCGATTGTTATGACCTCTATCTTGTCGCTTTGAGCTCGATCTTTCGATCCTTCGGCTCAAACGAACCAGGCGGTACCCTCGAAGCGATAACCCCAGCCGCCCGCGAGCAGGGGGGCTTTTCCTGCCTGGTCAAGGTGGCCCACGTAGCCGGCGCCGATGCTCTGGCGGATCACGTTGTCCCGTTC
>Ga0209401_1000831_pt1 | contig 20878 bp, 25 predicted proteins | sample M_140807_MF_Meta_FD_187318 | JGI IMG/M metagenome (GOLD analysis project Ga0209401, IMG submission 187318) | Freshwater microbial communities from Lake Montjoie, Canada to study carbon cycling - M_140807_MF_MetaG (SPAdes) (version 2) | ecosystem: Environmental > Aquatic > Freshwater > Lake... | reverse complement strand
CCTCTAAAAGCATTGTGTACGCATCTTCAACCGTCGCAGGCGTCATCACTACAATTCCTGGATAGTGGGAGTAGATCGCCTCCATCGATTGACTATGAAAAGGACCACTCCCCGGCGTCCCTCCCGACGGTAACCGCAACACCATCGGACACGGCTTACCTGTCCGCCAAAAAGTCGTCGCCGCGTGATTTAACATCTGATTCAGCCCGACCGTTGAAAAATCCGCGAACTGCATCTCCACAATCGGCCTCATTCCCTCCATTGCCGCCCCCACCGCCATTCCTACCATCGCATCTTCAGAAATTGGGGAATCCATCACCCTCCCAGGAAACTTTTCGGCCAGATTCTTGGTGGCCTTAAAAGCACCCCCAAATCTTCCAACATCCTGTCCGTAAATAAAAACCCTCGGGTCATCCCGCAATGCCTTTTCTTGGGCAGAACGGATCGCATCCAAATAAGTCACACTCACGATGCCACCATGACTTCCGCCATCCCGGCCGATTGGGTCGCGCGCCAATCTTCCTCAAACGGATCTGGGACAGGCTCCGCCGAAACCTTCGCCACTGCTTCCTCCACTTCCCGTTGCGCCTCTTCCCGCCAACCTTGCCACTCCTTTTCCTGACCTCTCTTTTTCATCCCCTCTTCCATCACCTTCAAGCAATCCCGACCCCTCTCCGAACTCTTCATCTTTTTTTCTACATAGGAACCATCGTCATGCTCCCCATGCCCACACAACCTCAGCAACTTGCCCACCACCAGTTGCGGCCCAGCTCCCTCTCGTGCCCTCTCCACCGCATGTTGCAAAACTCTCCAGCAAGCCATTGGATCTGTCCCATCCACTCCGTGTCCCTCGACCCCGTACCCCTTCGCACGATCTACGAGATCTTCGCACGCAAATTGCCTATCCCTGGATGTTGAGTAGGCGTATCCGTTATCCGCAACGACCACGACCAAAGGAAGTTTTTCCACAGCCGCCAGATTCAACCCCTCGTGAAAAGAACCCGTGGAGGTGGCTCCGTCTCCCGCACAGGTCAGCCCTACTCTTCCTTTTTCCCCCTTCATTCGCTTTGCCACTAACACTCCCGCTACTGTCGAAACCATCGCCCCCAGATGGCTGATCATCGGTAAAATCCCTCTGGTGAGATCTCCACGATGAATATTCCCATCTCTCCCCTTCATCGGACCTAGCCTCGACCCCAAATACGCTCGAAGCGCATCGACCATAGGTTCGCCAAATCCCAACCTTCCCGCCATATCCCGGATCAAAGGAGCAAAAACATCCCCCTTCCGCAACGCCAAGCCCCCAGCACCACTCAACGCCTCCTGCCCCTTACCAAGATAAACTCCTCCAACGATTCGCCCCGCCCGATACAAATTACCCAATTTATCCTCTAATACTCGCGCCCGCAAAATAGTCCGACCCAGCGACTCGATCGGGTCTACAACGCCTTTTTTGGGTTTACTTTCAAGGGCACCAGCCACGCGGATTGCCATTCTCTTAAATTACCCGCTTCATCCCCCCCGCCAAGCCTTCGTCTGTCTTTAGCTAGACCGAAGCACTATACCGCCCAGCCTGCATACATCTTCTCCAATGCCGATCGAACCCCCGCCGCTGTCCTTGGCTCCCTCCATACCCCCTGATACATCGGCAACTGCTCCAATAATCGCACCAATCTTCTTGCTAACGACTCCATCAGTTGACGCTGAAACTTCCCCCTCAACCCACCTCCCGAACCCAATAGGCTCTTCACTTTTCCAACTGGAACAATTAAAGCCGTCACCAGTCCCTCTGCCACCACCGAGGCCGACCTTCGTCTGCCCGTCAAAATCGAAAGTTCCCCCAAAATCTCACCGGTTCCCAATCGGGCCAACACCAGAGGATCTCGCCCCCGAATCCGCTTCTCCACCCTCGCCTTTCCAGATAAAATCACCAATAAATCTCTCGCCAAACCCCCTTCGACTACCATGACATCCCCCTTCCGAAAAATCCTTTTTTTCTCTTTCGGAAAAATCCGCCTCCACTCTGATACTCCTAATTTCACCCCTCTTTTCTAACCGACTTTCTTCCATCCCGCCAGCCCCACTGATGACCTCGGCCTCCTCCCCCGGCACACGCGAACGCAGCCTCCAGATCGCCCTCTTCTTCTGTCTGCTCGATGTCGTTCTTATGGGCACAGCTGCCTACCTCTCCAACTCTCTCACCATCCTCAGCGATCTTCTCAAGGAATCCACCGATCTCCTCTCCATCCTTGCCGCTTTTCTCACCATCCGCGCCGTTCGACGATCCCCCGATCACCATTTCACCTACGGAATCGGAAAACTGGAAAATCTCGTCAGCCTCAGCATCGGCCTCGTCATGCTCGGCTCCGCTCTTTGGATCACCTGGCGCTCCGCCCATCACCTCTCCTCCCCCCAAATGGCCGAGGGAACAATTCCCGGAATTTGCATCTTCGCCCTCTACACTTTCATCGGCTATCGGATCTATTTTCGTACCCGTCGCGTCTCCCAAGAGCAACCTTCGGCTATTATGGAATCCCAAGCCCGTCTCTGGTTCTCAAAAGCCAGCTTCGATGCGGCCATGTGTACGGCCCTCCTTCTCGCGTACTTCTTTAGGAATCAAACTTGGAGTTGGTACCTGGATCCCCTCGCCTCTCTCGTCGGGGTCCTTTTTATGCTTCACGCCGCCTGGGCCATGACCTCCTCATCCGTGAACGATCTTCTCGATGCCACGATCGAAGAAACCACCCAACTCCGCATCCTTCGCCAACTTGTCGAACACTTGGACGACTACGATCGTCTGCATAAAATCCGCACTCGCCGCTCGGGTCCGCGCATCTATGTCGAAATCTTCCTTGAGTTCGACCCACTCCTTCTCATGGGTGAAGTCCAAAAGCGAATCCATAAACTCCAACAATCGATCGGGGAAATTATCCCCGGCGCTGATGTTTCGATCCGTCCCTGTACCAAAGAGCCCAAATAACCAGTCCACTCTCCCACTCCTTATCTACATCCTTTTCCCAGAACGATTGCCATCCCTTCCGATCCAATTCTAAACTCTTCAAACTCCATGTCACTTTTTCAAGCCCTCTTTCAAACCAAACAGATCGATCACCTCCAACACGAGGCCAAACACGAAACCGGCTTTGTCAAAGCCCTCGGGCCCTGGCAACTCACCTTCCTCGGCATCGGCGCCATCATCGGCACCGGAATCTTTGTCCTCACCGGTACGACTGCCGCAAATCACACCGGACCCGCTCTCGTTCTCTCCTTCACCATCTCGGGCATCGGCTGTCTCTTTGCCGGCCTCTGTTACGCCGAATACGCTGCCATGATTCCCACCGCCGGCAGCGCCTATACCTATGCCTATGCCAGCCTAGGCGAATTCCTCGCTTGGATTATTGGCTGGGACCTTATCTTGGAATACCTGTTCGCCTCTGCCACGGTCGCCGTTGGATGGTCCGGCTACGCCGTCAAATTCCTCCACAACTTCGGCGTCGATATCCCCCCTGCCCTCTGCTCTTCTCCTCTGGTCTTCACCCACGGCGTTTGGACCCAAAGCGGAGCCCTCTTCAACCTCCCTGCTGTCCTCGTTTGCCTGGCCGCCACCGTACTTCTGGTGATCGGGATCAGGGAATCCGCCCGCTTCAACAATGTCATCGTCATCATCAAGCTCGCCGTCATCGTCCTCTTCATTCTCTGCGGCTCTTCTTACATTGATACCCACAACTGGGTCCCCTTCATTCCAGAAAATACAGGACGTTTCGGCGAGTATGGTTGGAGTGGTATCCTCACCGGTGCCGGAGTCATCTTCTTCGCCTACATCGGCTTTGATGCCGTCTCAACCGCAGCACAAGAGTCCAAAAACCCACAGCGGGACATGCCCTTCGGGATTCTTGGATCCCTTCTGCTCTGCACCGTCCTCTACATCCTCGTCTCCCTCGTCCTCACCGGAATCGTCCCCTTCAAGGAACTTGCCGTGCCCGCCCCCGTTGCCTTGGCCATCGATCGCGCGGGAGAAGGTCTCCGTTGGCTCGGTCCGCTTGTCCAGTTGGGTGCCATCGCCGGTCTCAGCTCCGTGATTCTCGTCATGATGATGGGTCAACCCCGCATCTTCTTCTCCATGGCCAAGGACGGACTTCTCCCAAAAAGATTTGCCCAACTTCACCCCAAATTCGGAACCCCGCACGTCACCACGATCGTCACCGGCTTATTCGCCGCATTGATGGCGGGAGTCCTCCCCATCGGCGTTCTCGGTGAACTCGTCTCCATCGGCACTCTCCTCGCTTTCACCATCGTCTGTCTCAGTATTCTCGTTCTTCGAAAAACCCGCCCCAACGTAGAGCGCCCCTTCCGGTGCCCTTTTCTACCATGGATTCCGATTGCCGGCGCTTTGGTGTGCCTCGCCCAGATGATCGCCCTGCCCTTCGACACGTGGATTCGCCTCATCGTCTGGCTGGCGATCGGTTTGGCTATCTACTTCTTCTACGGCATCCGCCACAGCCGTCTGAACTCATCCAAAAGCTAACATTCACCTCGCAGAGAGATTGTCCTAACCGAGCGTGCTCAAAGATTTAAACAGGGCTGGGACTTAACCCCTAGCCCCCTTAAACCCTAATTTGTTTATTTCCGCCGGCGGATCAACGCCAACCCACCCAAACCAACCGCGAGAAGCGAAAGAGCAGACGGCTCAGGGACAGCTGTGGGTGTAGAAAGGGAGTACCCACCTGCAACTAGAGCTGAGCTTTGGTTGCTGATCTGAACTTCATAAATTTCACTTCGCCTCCCATATGGGGCATCGATTGTATAGTATGATGTCGAACTATCTGTAGTAAATGATCCCCCGAAAGTCCAATTATTTTGCAGGTATTGACCGCCGTTAGTTCCGGGCACATTTTCCGTCGACCTAGGATCTAAATAATAAGTATCCGTCCCCCAAAGACCTGTAAGCGCATGACCAAGCAAACTCCCGCTTATTCCTGTAATTTGATAAACTGGAAGGTTTTGTCCACCCCATGGAACGGACTGGTAACCAGGCGTGCTACTGGCCACAGATACGAGTTTACCTGAACCAATCATCGAGCCCCCGTACGAATAAAATTGCCAGTCAAATTCATAGATCTGCGAAGCTTTTGCATTTTGCGAGAAACAAGTCGTCAGCGCGAAGAATGCGAGAGAGAGGATGGTCTTTTTTGTTTGGGCTAATTTCATAGCAATATTATTAGCAAAAGATCAGAAATTTTCAATAGGGTCTGTTTTTTTTAGTGATTTATAATCAATTGTTTAGTAAGGATTTAGGTTTTTGTTAAGGATGCCACTAAACTGTGACAATTAAAAATACAAGCCTTCAACCTCTGTAGCCTCAGCCGGGCTACCCGCCCAACACCCCGCCTTAACTCACGGGCCAGAAAAGCAGACGCCCGCAATTCTCACACGTCGCACCCGCTTTCCCGGATTTGGCCGCGATGGTCGAACCTTGTGTCAGCTTCATGTGACACCCCCCGCAATTGGTTCCATGCTCTACGGGTACGACTGCCACATCCTTCTTGTTGGCCATAATTCTCCGATATTTGTTCAGCAATCCCTCCTCCACCCCCGAGGCCAAGGTCTCAATCTCCTTCACCAAGTCCCCTAACCGCGTCTCCAACTCGGTTTTCTTTTTCTTCAACTCCTCCTCTTTCACCGCCAACTCCCCTTCTTTCACCTTCGCACCCTCCGCCTCAAGTACCGCCTCCTTCTTCGCCTTCTCCCCCAAAGCCATCAAATCCAGTTCCCGATCCTCAATCTCCTGCACCTCTTTCTCCTCCCGCTGAATCTCAGTTCCCAAGGCCGTGAACTCCTCATTCTTGCGAGTCTCAAACTGCTGCACCTTGTACCGCGCCGCCTTCGCACGATGAGCCTCCGCCTCCAGCTCTAGCTTCTTCCGCTCCACCTCGGCATTCTGAGCCTCCAACCTTTTTTTCTCCGCCCCGGCGCGCACCTCGACCCGCCTCTGCTCTAACGACTTCATCTCGTTCGGCCACGCCGCCAGTTCCTTATTCAATCTCATCTGCCTCTGTTCCCGCTCCTGCAGGACCAGCAGCTTCTCCAGTTCGGGCGCCAATCCGCTCATTTCTTCACTCCGCTCATCTTTTCAACATACTTGGCCAGCAGGTCACACTCCAGATTCACTTTATCCCCCGCCTTGCGATCTCTTAGGGTCGTCACCTCATAGGTGTGCGGAATGATCCAGACATTGAACTTCCGCCCCTCGACCCTTCCAATCGTCAAACTGATCCCGTCGATCGCAACGCATCCCTTCGGCACTAAATACCGGTCCAAACCCTCGGGCACTTCCGCCTCCAACTCCCAATCTTCTCCCGACCTCCCCCACTTGCTGACCTGAGCCGTACCGTCGATATGGCCCGTCACAAAATGCCCTCCCACCTTCCCGTCCGCTTTAAGCGAACTCTCTAAATTCACCCGCGCCCCCACTTGCGCCGACTGTAAGTTGGTCTTCTCCTTCGTCTCATCCAACAGATCGAAAATCAGCCTCTTCCCCTTCACCTCGGTCACCGTCAAACAACATCCGTTCACCGCCACGCTATCCCCGATCTTCACCCCGTCCACAATCGAGCCTACTTCCACTTCAAGACCCCAGCCCTTCCCTCGGCGCGTAACCGCTTGGACTACTCCTGCTTCTTCTACAATGCCCGTGAACATACTCTTACTTCGCCCCTTCGAGCTTCCCACGCAAGCACAGGTCTTCTCCCGCGCAGGAGCTGACCACCTCGTACCACCCCCAATCCGCCCATCCGTCGATTTTAGGCAACCCCTTCCCCCGTTCCCCCACCAGAATCGGAGCTAGATAAATCACTACCTCATTCACTTTCCCGGCTTTGATGAGTCCACCTGCCACCACAGCCCCACCCTCCACCAACAGTCGCGATACTCCCCTGCGGTACAGATCCTTCAAAACATCCAACCACCTCTTTTTACGATACACCAGCGTCCGTTCTTTCTGCCGATCCTGGAAAAGATTCGCTCCCTTGGGCAACCTTCCCGACCTCGTCACCACAACTCGCCATGGCTGTTCCCCCACCCGCCCCGTCCGCACGGTCAACTTCGGGTTGTCCTTTCTCAAAGTCTCTGCCCCCACAAGGATCGCATCGCACCCCGCCCTTAACTTCTGAACCTCCGCCCGCGCAGGCTCTCCCGTCACCCACCTCCGCCCCGGCACCACCAGATATCCATCCAACGTCATCGCCAGCTTAAGAAGCACCCACGGCTCCTTTTTTGTTGTCCAGTGCCGGTAATCCTCGTTCAACTTCTCACACTCCTCCCGCAAGATTCCCTTTACGACCTGGATCTTTTTTCGGGAAAGAATTCGCCCCGCACCTCCCGCATTTCTCCGATCGATATCTCCCGCACCGTAAATCACCTCCCGGATCCCAGACGCCACGATCCGATCAGTGCATGGAGGCGTCCTTCCATGAGTCGAACACGGCTCCAACGTCACAAACAACTTCGCTCCCCTTGCCTTCACCCCCGCTTTCTGAATGGCCTCGATTTCCGCATGCGGCAGACCCGCCCTCCTGTGATAACCTGCCCCCACAATCCTTCCGCCTTTTACCAAGATCGCCCCCACTCGTGGATTTGGCCTTGTTGAATTCCCTGCTCGCTTTGCCAACTCTACCGCCATTCCCATCCACTTTTCATCCAACCGAATCTTCATTCGTATTGAATCCTAAATCCCAGAAGAAGGAATCGAACGCTCCGGCCTACTTAATCCCTGCCGCGCCTTGTCCAAAACCCCGTTCACAAACCGACCCGACTCTTCCGTACTCAACGCCTTAGCCACCTCGATCGCCTCGTTCAATGCCGAGATCGGCGGCACATCATCCGCAAACTTCATCTCCCACAGCGCCAATCGCAAAATCGCCCGATCTACCGGCGCCATCCGGCTCGGATCCCAGTTAGTCACTAATTTCTTCAACTCTGCATCTACCTCCGCCTGTTTCTCGATAACGGCGCGGATCCGCTTTTCGGCGAAAGCACACGCCTCTGGCTTTGCCTCTGTCTGTTCCCAAAGATTTTTCAGCGCTTCATCCAGCGGAATGCTCGAAGTCCCCACCTCCCTTTGATACAGGAACTGCGCCGCCAGAATTCTCCCCTCCCTGCGCTTACCGGCCACGACCTACCCCCTTCAATTTCCACATCCGTAACGCCGCCTCCGCCGCTTCTCTCCCTCGATTCAGCTTTCCTAAACACCTATCCCTTGCCTGCTTCTCCGTCTTCACTCCCACCAGATGATGCAAAACAGGAATATCCGTCTCGATCATCATCCGCATCAGCGCCTCAGTGGCCGAATTCAAAATCAGATCCGCATGTGCTGTCTCCCCCTGCCACACCAACCCCAACGCCAACACCGCATCCGGCTTTTTCCTTAACGCTCGCTTCACCGCCAGAGGGACTTCAAATGTTCCCGGCACTCGAACCTCCTCCACCTTGTGCCCATGGAATACCTTCCGTGCCGCCTTCATCATCCCATCGGCATACTTTTGGTGATAATCGGCCACCACGATGATGAATTTTCCCTTTTTCACAACCGGTGCCCCATTCTCTTTTTCTTCGTCGCCAGATACTTTCGATTGTGGGCATTCGGCTTCGTCCTAATCGGTACCTGATCCACCAACTCCAATCCGTACCCCGCCAACCCCACCACCTTCTTCGGATTGTTCGTCAGTAAACGCATCCTTCTCACGCCCAGATCGGTCAGAATCTGCGCCCCGATTCCGTACTCTCTCAAATCGGCCGAGAAACCTAGCTTCCGGTTTGCCTCTACCGTATCCAATCCCTTCTCCTGTAAACGATACGCCTGAATCTTTGCTGGCAACCCAATCCCCCGACCCTCTTGCCGCATGTAGACCAGCACTCCTTTTCCCTCTTGAGCAATCCTTCTTAAGGCATCGTGCAACTGGTTTCCACAATCGCACCTACGGGATGCAAACACGTCCCCCGTTAAACATTCACTGTGCACCCGCACCAACACCGCATCCTTAGCTTTTGGTTTTCCCTTCACCAAGGCTAGGTGATGACTCCCATCTGTCACCGTTCGGTACAGATACAGATCAAACATCCCGTACTCGGTCGGCAACTTCACCACCTGCTCCCGCACCACCAATCGTTCCTTCCTCCTCCGGTATTCGATCAGATCCTGAATCGTCCCAAGTTTCAGCCCGTGCTTCTTTTTGAACTCGATTAGATCCGCCCACCTCGCCATGGATCCGTTCGGATTTAGAATTTCGCAGATCACCGCCGCATCCCCCAACCCCGCCAGTTTTGCCAGATCCACGGCTGCTTCGGTATGCCCCGCCCGGACCAGCACTCCACCCTCCTTCGCACGGACAGGAAAAATATGTCCCGGTTGAACTAAATCCTCCGCCTTCGGACTCGCCTTGCCCAGAACCCGAAGCGTGGCCGCTCGGTCATGAGCACTAATCCCAGTTGTGATTCCTTTCGCCGCATCGACCGAAACAGTAAAATCAGTCCCAAACCTCTCCTCGTTCCTCGGCACCATCCGACTCAGCCCGAGCTTCTCCGCCCGGGCTTGTGAAACCGGAGCACAGATCAAACCCCGCCCCTCTCCAGCCATGAAGTTAATCAGCGCGGGAGTCACACTCCGGGCCGCTAACACCAGATCCCCCTCGTTCTCCCGTTGGGCATCATCCGTCATGATCACCATCCGACCCTTTCGCATGGCGGCAATCACTTCTTCGATCCGATCCGCCCCCTGTGGTTTTTTCATGCCCCACCCCCCAGAGCCGCCCTCACCATCTTCTCCACCGCCGCCAACGCATTACCGATTCCCGAGGCATCCACTCCCGAACCCTGCGCCATATCAGGTCTTCCCCCACCCTTCCCCCCCACTTCCGGTGCCGCAGCCTGGATGATCTTTCCCGCCTGAACCTTCTTTGCTGCCTCGGCCGTGCAAAGTGCAACCAAAGGCACTTTCCCACCTTCTTTTCCGATCAAAAATAGAACCGACTCCCCCTCCCTCTTCAATCGATCCGCTAACACGGGCAAATATCCGTTCGGTACTTCACCCAGATCCACCCCTAACCACTTGATCCCGCTCAAAACCGTTCCTTTCGCCCACAAATCCTTTACATCCTGCTCGGCCTTTTTCTGCATCTCGGCCATTCGATCCTTGGCCGCCTGCTTGTCCCCCTCCCGTAACGACTCATCCGCTTTGGCGATTTCCGCATCCCGCTTCTTCACCAGATCCCAAAGCTGTTCCGGCGTCTCCTTCCCGCTCTCCTTGGAAAGCTGTCCCGCTCCCGCTTTTTTCTTTTCCAAAGAAAGCGCTTTTTCATCCTGCTTTTTCATCTCTTCGCGGCACCAATCGGCCAACGCCACTCCCGACACCGCTTCGATCCTTCGCACCCCTGCCGCAATCGCCGACTCTCCCACCAATCGGATAGCCCCGATCTTCCCTGTCGATCTTACATGGGTCCCGCCACACAGCTCCTTCGAAAAACCACCAATATCCACCACCCGTACCGTCGTCCCATACTTGTCGCCGAAGAACTGCAGAATTGTCGAGTCATCCTTTACCTCGGCATAAGGCCTCTCCGCCCACTTTACCGCCACATCAGCCTTCACCTTCTCGTTCACCTGAGACTCGACCTTCGACAACTCCTCTGGACTCATCGCCTTCAGATGAGAAAAATCAAACCGCAGCCGATCCGGCCCCACATACGATCCCTTCTGTCTGACTCCCTCCCCCAACACGCTCCTCAATGCCCAGTGTAAAAGGTGGGTCGCACTGTGATGACCCTCGATTCTCCCCCGTCTCTCCGTATCCAAACTCGCCTTCACCGGACCTTTCGCCTCTACAACCGTATCTGTCAAATGCACTGGCACTCCACCCGCTCCGCGGATGGTTGCCACCACCTTCACCTTCTTTCCATCCCACTCAATCCAACCCGTGTCCCCCACCTGTCCTCCCATCTCCCCATAAAACGGTGTCTGCCCCAAGAATAACCGACCCTTTGCACCAACCGGTCCCACCTCTTTCAACGCCTCGGCCGCCAACCTCTCCACCTTGGGCTCCTCCGTCTTCTCATACCCCGTGAAAACAGTGGGGAAATCCGGTCCAGCCTCATCCTCCACCTTGATCGTCGTCTTGTTCTGCGACTGCCGTGCACGAGACCGTTGAGCCTCCATCGCCTTTTCAAATCCCTCCCCGTCGACCTCCATCCCCCTTTCTCTCGCCAGCAACTGGGTCAGATCCAGCGGAAATCCATACGTGTCATACAGAGTAAAGGCATCCTCACCCTGAATTCCCTTGTTCGATCCCGCCACGAGCTTCTCAAACATCGCCAACCCCCTCTCCAACGTTTTCGAGAACGAAACCTCCTCTGCCGAAAGAACCGCCCGAATATCCTTCTCTCGCGCCTTCAGTTCCGGGAACGCTTCCCCCATTGTTCGGATCAGGGGCGTCACCAGTTCGGAAAGGAAACCGTCCGGCAAATTGAAACGTCGCCCGAACATCACCGCCCGTCGCAGGATTCTCCTTAATACATAGTTTCGACCCTCGTTCCCGGGCACAATCCCGTCAGCGATCGAAAACGAGAGTGTTCGCACATGATCCGCCAATACTCGGAAGATACAGTCGTTCATCTCCTCTTCACTTACCTCCTCTCGGCTCTTTGGCACTCGTGCGCCATATTTCTTACCCGACATCTTCTCAATTTCCGCAAAGATCGGCGCAAACAGATCGCTCGCATAGTTGGACGGATCTTTTTTGAAATCCTTGAACCCGTCCGAAACGGCAAAGATCCCCGATACCCGCTCCAATCCCATTCCCGTGTCCACATGACGCTCAGGCAATGGCTTAAACTTCCCCCCTGGCTCGGCGTTGAACTGAATGAAGACGAGATTCCAGATTTCCAGACAGCGCGGATCGCCCTGGTTGACCAGCTTCCCCTGCGTCTTTCCTTCTGGCGTCAGATCCACATGCACTTCCGAGCACGGTCCGCAAGGACCCGTCTCTCCCATCATCCAGAAATTGTCCTTTGCATTCCCCATCACCACGTGAACGGCCGGATCCAACCCCGCTTTCTTGAACTTGTCCACCCAGTAGCCGTGCGCCTCGGAATCAAACTCGGCCGGATCCCCAGGTCCCGGTTTATAAACCGTTGCGTAAAGTCGTGCAGGCGGGAATTTCCAGATGTCGACCAATAGCTCCCAGGCCCAGTCGATCGACTCCTTTTTAAAATAATCCCCGAACGACCAGTTCCCAAGCATCTCAAAGAAAGTGTGGTGGTAGGTATCGAAACCAACGTCTTCCAGGTCGTTGTGTTTACCGCCCGCTCGGATGCACTTTTGCGTGTCAGCGGCTCGGGCCGGAGAGTTTGGGAATTTGGCCTGTCCCAGAAAAATCGGAACGAACTGGTTCATCCCCGCGTTAGTGAACAGGAGATTCGGCGAAGTCGGCATCAAACTGGCCGAGGGCACGATCGTATGGCTCTTCCGACGGAAGAACTCCAAGTACCCTTTTCTGACTTCAGCCGATTTCATAGAACTAATTGATAATCATATCTTAACCCCCCTTCTTCCTCAAGCCCCCGTTACTCGCGACTCGCTGAATACCACCCCACGAAAAGCTTTCTCTTACTTCGCCAAGCGGGATAATCAGACCATGAAAAGACGCTCCTTCTTCCAACTCTTCCTGGCAGGCATACTGACCTCCCGCATGGTCTCTTCCACCTCCCACGCCCTTACCCCACTCCCAAGCGGACCCTTCACCCTCCCCCCTCTCCCCTACGCACCCAATGCCCTCGAGCCTTATATCGATGGCGAGACGATGACCCTGCATCACGACAAACACCACGCTGCCTACGTCAACAATCTCAACAAAGCCATCGCCCCTTATCCTAACCTTCAAAAGAAATCCCTCGAGGAGCTTTTAGGAAATCTCGACGCTGTTCCCGCCGACATCCGTACCACCGTTCGCAACAACGCCGGCGGCCACTCCAACCACTCCATCCTTTGGAAAACCCTTTCCAACCCCGGCAAGAAATCGGAAGGTAAACTAGCCAAGGAGATCGATGATACCTTTGGCAGCTATGAAAAGTGGAAGGAAGACATGACCAAATGCGCGATGGGTATCTTCGGAAGCGGTTGGGCTTGGTTCGGTCGCGGCAAAGACGGAAAACTTTTTATCGAACCCTTCCCTAACCAAGATTCCCCCCTGATGACTGGCAGAATCCCCATCTACGGGATCGACGTCTGGGAGCATGCCTACTACCTCAAACACCAAAATCGCCGCGCGGACTATGTGCAGGCATGTTTGAAAATCTCCTCATTTTAGCTTCTGCTTAGTCCAACAGCTCGACCGGACACTCAGGAAGAATCTTTAAAAAACTCTTCCCATAGGTCCGACTCAATATCCTCCCGTCCAATACCGCAATCTGACCCCGATCCTCTCGGCTTCGAATTAATCTCCCCACCCCCTGCCGAAACTTCAGAATCGCCTCAGGCAACTGCAACTCCCTAAAGGGCTCCCCACCCTTCTCCTTAATCCTCTCACACCTCGCCTCGAATAAAGGTTCATCCGGAACGGAAAAAGGAAGCCGGGTCAAAATCACATTCGAAAGCGCCTCTCCTGGCACATCCACCCCCTGCCAAAAGCTGTCCGTTCCAAATAAGACACTATCCCGATCCTCCTTAAACTCCTTCAAGAGCCGAGTTCTCGAGTTTCCCTTATCCTGCACCAGCAACCGAAGCCCCTGCTCTTCAAACCATCTCGCCATCCCCTCCGCCGTCTTTCGGAGCATCGCTCGACTTGTAAACAGTACAAACGCCTTCCCCTTGGTCATTCCCACAAACCGCTGAATCCATCCCTCCAATGCTTCCTGAAATCTCTGCCCCTCGGAAGGTTCCGGCATCCCCTTGGGCAGATATACCCGCATCTGACTCTCATAATCAAAGGGCGACTCGACCAAAAGTGTCTCCGCCTCTTGCGCCCCCACTCGTTTTGCAAAAAACTCCAATCCCCTTCCCACATCCAGAGTCGCACTCGTCATAATCGTAGTGCTGTCAGGCCGAAAAACCAGCTCCTCCAATCTTTCCGCTACCTCCACTGGGGAAGCGTGCAGACTCATCTCCCCCCGGTGCGTTCTACCCTCCTCGGGTAGCCTCCTCTCCACCCAGTACGCGTGCCCTTCCCGACTCATTTTCAAAAACTCCCCTAGCCCAAAGGCGCTCGCCTCCAACCTTCTCGCATGATCTTTTAACTCGTTTCTCTCCTCCCCATCCCCCGCATCCTCCGCCAGCTTGAGCAATTGAGCCCGCACATTCATTAACCGAGGTCCTAACTCGCTCTTCACACCGAGTGGTTGCCTGACCCGTTTCTGGCCCGAAGCCCCCAGACCCGCACTTTCTAAAATCTCTTCAAACGCCCCCTCCAAAATCCCCAGCACTCCCAACGTGGATTTCACCGCATTTCCATCGCCGATCCTCGTCAAAACCCCCTTCTTGGTTCGGGGATGAACCAACCGCTGCAAAAGAAACCGTAACGACCCCAGCCTCACCTCCAAACCCAAAGCCTTCGCCGCCACGTCCTCCACCTCATGAGCCTCGTCCAGCACCAAGAAATCGTTCGGGAAAAGATACCCCTCGCTTGGACCCTCCTCACTCTCCTCCGCTCCAGCCAACAAACCAAAAAGGAGCGCATGATTCAGAATCACCACGTTCGCATCCAGCACCTTCGTCCTCGCCATTTGATAAAAACATCCTGTTGGCCCCCCACAGTGCCTTGGAGTGCAGGCGAACGCCTCGCTGCACACCTGCGCCCAGACCGCCGCATCCACCTGAAAATCGATATCTGAAAGGGTTCCATCCTTCGTCCTCCGTGCCCACTCCACCAACCCCTTCAACTGCTCTGCCTGACCTGCCGCAAAAAGATCCCCCTGATGCTGCTGTGCTTTTTTTAAACGGTGCGGACAAAGGTAGTTCTGCCTCCCCTTGAGCAGAGCTGCCGTGAATTCAAACGGCACCAGAGATTGAACGATCGGTACATCCTTCCCGAACAGCTGCTCCTGCAGATGAATCGTATAAGTGCTGATGATCGCCTTTTTGCCCAGCTCCTGAGCCGCATAAGCAGCTGGGACCAGATAGGCCAAGCTTTTGCCCGTTCCCGTTCCCGCCTCAACGACAAGGTGCTTTCGATCCTCAATAATCTCTGCCACCCGCTCCGCCATCTTTGCCTGTCCAGGCCTCGACTCATATCCCTTCGCCTTTCCTAGCTTACCCCCGTTTGAGAAGAATTCCCCCATCTGGAAAGCCAAATTCCCTTGCCCTTCTTGCCTCATAAAAACCATCCTTGGCACTTAGATTGGTGGACTACAAAAAGCTTCACTCTCTAGGTATGGAAGGACTGGAGTCACTTTGCGAGTCCTCCCCAAAGCAAATTCCCCACGCCTAGAAAAAGGCTTTTACGCTTATCCCTCCAAACAACTCCAAAACATTCCGCATGGCCCCGTGCAAAGCATGGGCATCTTAGCATCTCTATCTACAGGCTTTTCCCCTGCCCAGACGACAGTCTTTAGACATCGTTTCTTGCAATTTTCCTCGATCACCCTTCTAGGCATATCTCCTGTTCGCGATACCTTGTTCCGAACCCGCTCGGTCTGCTTCGCCAATGCATCATCCCATGTTTGAAATTTTAGTTTTCCGTTTTTCCATGCCTCAGCGTTTCCCCACATGCCAGGATAAATTACCTCCATCACCTCACGAAACTCCGTAACGCTTTTGGCTTCATACTGCCAACCCGGAACTAGATTCCCTTCACTTCGAAGGGGTCGGTACTTTCCCTGCTCATCCCAACGCACAACCTCCTCCAAATCGTGAAAAGTCGCTACGCGGCGCAACTCTCCAACCGCGTCTTGATCCTGAATATGCCTGACCACCCAACCCTTCTCATTCTTAATCCAGCATACTTGCCCCATTTCACCTGCTTCATACATCGTTTCCATGACGATTTACTTTGAAGCCTTGGCTACTGCCAATTCGATAATCATTTCTTCGACTTCTTCCGGCCTTCCCAAGGGCTCGCCATAACCCACTTCACCCTTTTGAGATTCATACCAACCTTCCCCCGCGCCCGATATCCCCAAAAGTTCTGGTACATCCTCCGAACCATGCAATCCCCCAGCCAAAAAGTGAGGCAATACCACCACCGGCCCTTCCTGAATGAGAACTCTCCAGTCTGCAATCTTTGGTTCCTCCTCAAGAAATACAGCCCGAGCTGTCCGATAACCGTCTTTCGCCAATCGCTCGGCTAAATCTACCGCCGCTACTCGTGAACCTGCATGCAGTGGGGTTCCATGACTCGCCACCAGGAGGCTCACCTGGTTGGGTTTCCAGCTCTTCGCCGCCAACAAGCGTTCTGCCCGCTTTTGAAAATGACTAAGTATCTCTGACCTCATTCCGATCGGTTCCGTCACTCCGCACTCCACATCCAATTTGTCCACAAATTCCCGCTGCAGAATCTTCGTGGTAAAATACCCATTCGCCAGAAACCACGGAACCACCACCACCTTTTTTGTTTTCAATCCTTGGATTGCATCCGCATAGGAGGGTTGCTCCTTCCAAAAAGCCGACCGTACCTCGCCGAAAATCCCCCTCTCCCTGATTCTGTGCGCCGTCTCCCTCGTGAACCGACTGGACTCTGCATTTTTGGTCGAGCCATGCCCTGCTAAAATGAGTGCTACATCCTTAAACTGCATGAGGGGAGCTTACTCCAAATCGTCTAAAACAAGAACCTACCGCACAACAGGCGGTGAAAGTTAGCGGTTTGCTTTGACCGGCACCCCTTGAGAGGCTGGCCCGCCAGAGGGGTTGGGGAAAAGCGGTGCGGGTTCGACAATCCGCGAACTTTCAGGTCGTGCCGAAACAGTAATCGTAAATACCTGCTCTTTTCCGTCTCGCTTGACCCGAACTGGAACCTTCCCCCCTACCTCCGAAAAAAACGCCGCATCCAAAATATCAGAGGGCTCATGCACTGGTCGTCCTCCAATTGAAATCACCTCATCCCCCATCTTCAACCCACTCTTTTCAGCAGGAGTACCCTTATAAAGCCGATCCACAAAAACTGGCGCACCCCGCTCAGGCCGGCTTCGATCAGGCATCACCCCTACTCCCATCCATCCGTGACGTGGCTCCCCAAACTTCTGAATATCTGCCGCAACTTTCGAGGCCGCCTCAATCGGAAGAGCATAACACGCCTTACCCTCATCGATTTCCAGCATAAGAACACCTACCACTTTGCCTTGGCTGTCCAAAAGCGGCCCACCAATCTGTCCTGGTTTAATCGGCAGATTCGCACGCAGGTGAGTCGTGGCAAAAAACCGTGTCAAATACTTCACATCAAACCCAGCAACAAATCCGAATGTTGGCTCCGCTTTTAGATCATAGGGAAACGCCACACTCACCACAGCCGAAGCAGGTCGCAACCTCATCCCCTCCCCAAAGGCCAAATGGGGAGTCTGAGTCGCTGGAATTTTGAGCACAGCCACTCCACTACGCGGATCCCGTCCTAAAATTTTTGCCGTAAAGGTTCTTCCGTTCACATCCACCGATACGGAGTCAGCCTGACCGACCACCGCATACGCCGTCAGAATTGTTCCCTGCCCATCAATAAAAAATCCTGTCCCTGCCAACTGCTCTGCCCCATCCGTGGCCCGCAAACGCACAACGGTGGGCACAGCCTGCTCGTACACCCCACTCACCTCAGCAGCGATCTGGTCAAAAACGCCACTCCCTTGCGACATTGGAGCCTTAGGTGCTGAGGGCTCGAAAGAAGCCGACGCAGGAGGAACTAAATCTTGAGTACCTGAAATGGAGACAGGCCCCGAGTGATGAGCCAAATAGTAGGCTCGCCCACCAATCAACCCCGTAAAAGCAACGAGGAGGACAAGGAGGGATAGAAAAACGTATTTAAAACGCGAGACGGGAATCATAAGCCACCGCACCGTGCCCATTTACATAGAGGGGCCGAAGCTGAGTCCCTTCCCCGCCAGCCGCTGTTTCAATCAGCTCGGGCTGAATTTGTAGAGAATCGTCTGCCGAATTCGCCGCTACAATAATTCCCTTTGCATGCGCAACTTTTCCGTCTGCCAGAGGCGTAATTCCTGGAGCCACAGGTCCTAGGAAAAATGCAACTCCAGCAATCAAACATGCAACCGACCCTGCAACCGTGGCCAGACGAGGTACGCCCGCGACCCAAGGCTCAAACAGGACTTCCAATACTTTCGAGTACCAAGGTTCTTCCCGCAAAATTTCCTGCCTCTGATACTGGTGGAAAGCATCCACAAATTTCTCGAAGTAGGCCTCCCCAGGCGTCTCCAATCGCTTCAACTGAAGGAGCTTTTGTAGCTCTGAAAAATCTTCTTTTTGGTTCATTTGTATAGTCTTTCTATTTTTTACCTTCGCAGGTAAATGCCAAGCGATTTCTGAAGCTGTTTGTGAGCATAATGGAGCCTCGAACGGACCGTACCTTCGGTCGTCCCCATGATCTTCCCAATCTCAGCATGTGCAAGTCCTTGTATATCATATAAAGTTACCACTGTTCTATGTTCTTTCGACAGCCCAAGCATGGATTCGTTCAATTTATTTTGCAACTCATTGAGCATAGATGACTTAGACGGGTTGTTTCTCTGGATTGGATCAGGCATGTCGTACTTGGGGAGTCCATCCTCATCGATCTCATTCAAACTCATTGCCCCCTGCCTCCTTTTTCTCTTTTCCAAGAAGTTAAAAGTCCGGTTAATCGCGATTCTGTAGATCCAAGTGTAAAACGACGACTGCCCCCGAAACGTCGGCAAACTCCGGTACGCCTTATCAAACACCTCCATCAACATGTCGTTGGTGTCCTCATGGTTCGATGTCAAATGGTAGATCACTCCATACAAACGGGACTGGAATCGCCGAATCAACTCGTCGTAAGAGGCCAAATTTCCCTTTACGGTCTCCGCAACCAACTCCTCATCAGTCGGTCCGTTCTCTAAATCGATTTCCTTGGTTGAATCCACCGACATCGATTTCATCCTATCGCCCACCCCCATAGATCGAAAAGGTCAATCCACCCCGACCTCCACCCAATTCCGTCCTACTCGTCGCTGGCTGTTCTCAAATACCCCTGCAACCGATCCGTCATACTCGTCAGCTTCTTCGCTTCCCCACCCTCTCCCAAAACTTTCAGATCCCCTTTCGCCCTTTCCAATAGATCCACAGCTTTTCGAAGTGCAAATTTCAGCCCCCCCGCCTCTTTCACCTTTTCAGCCACACCCCCAACACCCTCCTCCCCGACCAACTGGGTCCTCAACTTCTCTGAATCCTCTTTCGGCAGCGTCTGCAACGCATGCAACACAGGCAAGGTCCACTTCCCCTTCCTCAAATCAGTTCCTAACGTTTTGCCACTCTCCTCATCCGTTCCAAATAAATCCAGACAATCATCATAGATCTGATATGCTACTCCCAACTGCTGACCAAATGAGCGTGCCGCCTCCCGCTTTACCTCCGCCGCACCATAAACGATAAAAGGCACTTCCGCCGCAACCCGAAAGAGTGCCCCCGTCTTCAATCCCACCACATGCAGGTAATCCGCCGTCGATAGTTTTAAGTCAAAGCGCCGCTGCGTTTGTAGAATCTCCCCCTCACACAGATTTCTGGACGCTTCAGCAATCTTTCGAGCCACCTCCGCATTCTCCAATTTGGTCGCCAACTGCAGCCCATGCGCAAAGAGGGCATCCCCAAGGAGCACCGAAAGCTCCACCCCCCACTTCGCATTGCACGTCGCACGGGACCTACGCAAATCCGCCCGATCCAAAACATCATCATGAATTAATGACGCAACATGCACCAACTCCACAATCACAGCCAAGTCCCGAATCGCCTCGCTCCACCCCCCCGCGACTTTCCCTGCCAACAAAACCAGCGCAGGCCGCAACCTCTTCCCCCCACCCTCCAGCGCATACCGCACATACGCCTCAGCCCCAGAATCAAACAACGACGCTTGGTGCACAATCCGCCTCTCCACCTCTTTCAACTCCTGCTCTAACTCCGGATCCGCCCCCAGCCAATCTGGCTTAGGCTTTAACCCCGCTCGGCTTCCAAAAATCTGCATCTTAAAAACCTAGAAAGGAGATGCTCGAAGTCAAATATCCAAGGTCATCCAGTCTTTCTAATTTTTCCTATTCATCATAATCTCCCACCATGTACCCGGCCCTTTCTGTCCTCGTCCTGGCCCTCCTCCTGACCTCCTGTTCCCAGCCCGACGGTCGTATTGCCCAAAGCGCTCACCAACTCCTAGAACAGGGAAAACTCCAACAGGCCCAAGAATCCCTCCAAGACGGTTTTCGCCAATTCCCTCAAAGCATCGCCCTTCGCCAAGAAAGACTTCACCTCAACCTCCTAGCAGGCCAACCCGAACTAGCGGCAGCCGAGGCCCAGCAAATTCTACAAACCCAACCTTCAGCCCAACCCTACCGCCTTCCCCTTCGCGATCCCTCCCCAGCGATTCGCTCCCTCGCCGTCCGCGCGTTCGCACTCGCCCCACCCCAACACCCCTCTCCCCTCTCCGTTCTTCGCACCGCACTCCGTGACCCTGATCCGACCGTTCGACGCGAATCCATCGAAGCCACCCGCATTCTTACCACCTCCCAAGCCGCCCCAATTCTCCGTCAAGCCACCCAAGATCCCGATTGGCTCACCCGCGCATCCGCTGCCCGACTCCTCGGAAACCGCGCCGACCCCACCGCGATCCCGACTCTCTTCTCCATGCTGCAAGACAAAGACTCCTATGTTCGCCGCTTCGCCCGACGATCCCTTTTAG
>Ga0209401_1000828_pt1 | contig 20901 bp, 17 predicted proteins | sample M_140807_MF_Meta_FD_187318 | JGI IMG/M metagenome (GOLD analysis project Ga0209401, IMG submission 187318) | Freshwater microbial communities from Lake Montjoie, Canada to study carbon cycling - M_140807_MF_MetaG (SPAdes) (version 2) | ecosystem: Environmental > Aquatic > Freshwater > Lake... | reverse complement strand
GTGCACGGTGAGGCCATCGAAGAGCCGCAGGTTCTGGAAGGTGCGGGCCAGCCCGAGCCGGTTGCGCCGGAAGGGCGGCAGGGTGGTGATCGGGGTGCCGCGCCAGATCACCGCGCCGCTGGTGGGGGGGGTGAGGCCCGAGATCAGGTTGAAGAGGGTGGTCTTGCCGGCGCCGTTGGGGCCGATCAGCCCGAAGATCTCGCCGGGCTCCACCGCGAAGCTGACCCGATTGAGCGCCACCAGGCCGCCGAAGCGGCAGGTGAGTTCGCGCACCTCCAGCAGGGGGGCGTTGACGGCGGACGATCCGCTCCGATCGCCTCGCGCCGCCGGAGGGCTCATGGCGCCACCCCCCCGCGCCGCCGCCAGCTTGCCGGCCGCAGCGGTGCGCCCAGGCGTTCCAGCAGCGAGGGGGTGATCAGCCCCTGGGGGAAGAGCACCGGCCCCAGCAGGATCACCAGACCGAACAGCACCAGCCGTGCATCGCCCACCGGCCGCAGCAGTTCCGGCAGGGCCGTGAGCAGCAGGCCCCCCACCACCGGTCCCAGCCAGCTGCGGGAGCCCCCCAGGATCACGAAGGCCAGCATGGTCACGCTGGTGTCGAAGCTGCCCTGGCGGGCGTTCCAGGTGTTGAGGAAATGGGCCGCCAGGGCTCCGGTGCTGCCGGCCAGCACGGCGCTGAGCACAAAGGCGGTGAGCTTGACGCCGGTGGTGTCGATGCCCATGCAGCGCGCGGCCAGTTCGTCGTTGCGGATGGCGGCCATCGCCCGGCCCAGGGGCATCCCCTCCAGTCGCTGGCAGACCCAGCCCGCCAGGGCCAGCAGAGCCAGGGCCGGCAGCAGGTAGCCCGCGGCGGTGGGGAACGGCTGCGGGATGCCGAAGATGCCGATCGCACCGCCGGTGAACGGGAGGTTGAGGATCGCCACCCGCACGATCTCCACCAGGGCGATGGTGGCGATGGCGAGGTAGATGCCCTGCAGCCGCAGCACCAGCCGCCCCACCAGCAGGGCCAGCGCGCCGGCCAGCAGACCGCCGAGCAGCAGCTCCAGCAGGAAGGAGGCCAGCGGGAAAGTGCCGTCAGCACCTGCACCCAGGACGGGCCAGCTGGTGGAGAGCAGGGCGGCCAGCGTGCCGCCCACGGCGTAGAAGGCCGGCGAGGCCAGCGAGAGCTGCCCTGCCGCCAGCGGCAGGTACACCGATACGCCCAGAAGGGCGCCGATCAGCATCTGCACCAGCAGGCCGTTGTCGATCATCGCGGCCATCACACCTTCTCCACCAGTCGCCGGCCCAGCAGGCCGCTCGGGCGCACCAGCAGCACAGCGAAGAGAATCGCAAAGGCCAGGGCATCGCGCCAGCCGGAGGCTCCGCTCGGCACCATCGCCTCCGCCAGCCCCAGCAGCAGGCCGCCGGCGATGGCGCCCGGCACGCTGCCCAGGCCCCCCAGCACCAGCACCGCCAGGCCTTTGAGCCCGTAGCCGATGCCCACATACGGGCCCGGCAGGCTGATGCTCACCCCGATCAGTCCGCCGCCCAGTCCGGCCAGGGCGCCGCTGAGCAGGAAGGCCAGTCGCAGCATCGCGTCGCTGTTGATGCCCAGCAGGCGGGCGGTGGTGGCGTCCTCCGCCACGGCCCGCAGGGCCCGGCCGCCCCGGCTGCGCTCGAGCCAGAGGGTGAGGGCGAGCACCGCCGCGGCGCACACCGCGAGTAGCAGCACCTGCACGCTGCGGATCCGGGCGCCGGCCACCACCACGGCGGCGGGCAGTCCGGCCAGGGCGCTGGCGGGAAAGGCATAGCCCTCCGCCCCCATCAACATCTGCAGCAGGTTCACCACCACCAGGCCGGCACCAAGGCTGGTGATCAGATAGAGCAGCGGTTCGGCGTTGCGGCGGCGCAGGGGCACAAAGGCCAGCTTCTCCACCACGAGCGAGGCCAGGCCGGTGAGGGCCGCCGCCAGCAGCAGGGCCAGGGGGAAGGGCAGCTCCAGGGGCAGTCCCCAACCCGGAAGAGCGCCGTTGGCGCTGATGCGGCCGCCCATCAGCAGATAGGTGAGATAGCCGCCGAGCGAAAACAGCGCCCCCAGGGCAAAGTTGATCACCCCCAGCACCGAGAACACCAGCGTGTAGCCCAGGGCCACCAGGGCATAGACCCCGCCGCTGGCGGCGCCGTTAAGCAGCGTCTGGAGGAGGGATTCGATCATCGGGCCGTGAGGGGTACCGGCGGGGAGGTGGCTGCACCGGCGGCAGGAGCTGCGCTGGCCGGCGCGCTGGCATTGCGCACCAGCTCGAAGCGGCCGGTGCGGCCCCCGGGATCCATGCGCACCTGGGCCACATAGAAGCGCCCCTGCACCACCTCACCATCGCGCTGGAAGTGGATCGGGCCAAGCGGGGTGTCGTAACGGCCGCTGAGGAGTTCTTGCATCAGGGCCTCCCGGGCCTGACCCAGCCCCACGTCCTCCAGGCCCCCGCGGGCCTGCAGCCGCTGCACCGCCTCGAACAGCACCTGGTAAGCGCTCCAGGCCTGAGCGGCGATCTGGGAGGGGGACTCGCCGGGGTTGCTGGCGCGGAAGAGGCGCAGGAAGGTGCGGTTGATCGGCGTGTTGAGCTCCGGGCTGTAGGCCTGGGCGATCAGGATGCCGTCGCACCAGCGCTGGCAGATCGGATAGATGTTCGGCGTGTTGAGGCCGTTGCCCACCACGATCTGGCCGCGATAGCCCAGCTCGCGCAGCTGACGGATCAGGTTGCCGCCGGCCACCGCCTGCACCGAGATCACCACCAGCTGGGGCTGGAGCTGCAGGGCCGCGGTGATCGGGATCTGGAAGTCGTTGTCGGCCAGCTGCACCCGCTGAATTGTGACCGGCGGCAGCCCGCGGGCGGCGAGGGCCTTCTGGAAGATCAGCGTTTCGGCGGTGCTGTAGGCGTCGTCCTGGGCGTAGAACACGGCCACTCGCCTCACCTTTGGGTCGCGCCGCAGGGCCTCGGTGATCGAGAGCGGCGCGATGACTGAGCTCTGGGCTGACACGCGGCTGATGAAGTGGCCGATCTGGGGGATCCCCTTGGCGGTGTTGGAGGGGGCCACCACCGGCACGCCGCGGCGCTGGGCGATCGGGTCGGCGGCGAAGGCCTGCTGGGAAAGGGTGGGGCCGATCAGGGCCAGGGCCCCCTGCTTGATCAGCAGATTGAAGGCGGCGATGGCGGTGGCCTCATCGCTGCCGCCGTCCTCCAGTTGCAGGCGCAGGGGCCGCTGGGGCGCCCGGCTGAGCGACCAGCGGCGGGCCAGGTCGATGCCGAGGCGCTGGTCCTGGCCGTAGAGGTTGGCGTTGCCCGTGAGCGCGATCACCGCGCCGATGGTGAGCGCTCCGTTCGCAGCGCCGGCCGCTGGCAGGCGCTTGACCGAGGGATCGCCCTGCTGGCCCGCGATCGCCACGGTTCCGATGGCCGCCGCGAGCAGACCGGAGAGCCTGAGGGCTCCGCGCTGGCGCCGCTGCAGAAGGGAAAACCCGGAAGTGGCAGGCGTGGTGTCCAGCAGCATCGTTGTTCCGTGCGGATGGTACGGCGAAGTGCCCGGTGCTGCCCAACGGCCGGGCGGGTTCAACCTCAGGGTTGGGGCTCAACCCGCCTGCTGCCAGAGGCGCAGCAGTTCATCGAGCTGCTGCCGATCAGGAGGGGGCAGCCGGCGCACGCCGCGGCCGGCCGGGCTGCCGCCGCTGCCATCCAGCCCGCGGAAACCCAGCTCCTTGAGCACCGCCTGCGCCTCGGGCCCCGTCAGGAAGGTCAGCAAGCGCTCGCCATCCGCCGCGCTGCCCTCGGCTTCCCCCCGCAGCACCGCTGCCGCCAGCACCGTCTCGATGGTGGGGTCAGGCACCAGCAGGCGGTAACCCCCGGGCCAGCGCCGCTGCGCCTCGCCGGCGCGGGTCAGTGCCGCGGCCTCGTACACCATCGCCACATCGCCATCGTTGGGACCGCCGCTGATGAACTCCTTCAGCAGGATGTCGGTGGAGCGTGCGGGGCGGTAGACCGCTCTCTTGAGCAGGGCAACCGCCGCCGGTTGCGGCTGATCCAGGCTCCAGAGCGCCAGGGTGAGCTGGCCGGAGTTGGAACGGAGCGGATCGGTGGTGCGCAGATCAAAGCTTCCCCACTCCGCGGTACCCCCCAGGGCCGACCACTGATTGGCCGCGGCCGCCTGCCGCAGTCGTGGCCAGGAGAAGCGGCCATCTGGGAACAGCCGCGCGGCCCGATCCGGCCAGACCACCGCCACCAGCAGGGTGCGCGCAATCGGCCGGGGCGGTGTGGTGAATGCCGAGGTGTTGCCCTGGGCAATCTGGGCCGCCTGGAAGGCCAGGAGCTGATTCTGGTTTGAGGGGATCAGCACCCGGGCCCGCTCGGGGCCAGGCTCGAGGTTCAGGTTCACCATGTCCTGGGCCCCCTGCACCCGCCACTGGAGATCGATCCCCGGATGGCGCCGCTCGAACAGGGGCTCGAGCCGCTGCAGGGGCTGCTCCAGCTCCGACCCCGCCGCCACCAGCAGCGTGCGGCGCAGGCCCGGAAGGGGCGCCGCCGCCAGAGCCAGGGCCGCGGCGGCGATGCCAAGGGAGAGGGCGCGGCGGCGGGTGATCAGGGACACCGCGGGGCGGCAGCGCAAAGGGCAGGTGGCGGCAGGCAGCCGCGGCTCGCCGCACAATAGGGGTGCCGCCGGGGGTTTCCATGGCACGGTTGAGGGCCTGGGCACTGGCGCTGCTGGCCGCCCCCGCGTTGCTGGCTGGTTGCGGCCGGCTGGGCGGCCCGGAGGTGGAGATCACGATGCTGGTGGGCAGTGCCCTGGGGGGCTTCTGCACGGCTGCCGCCGCCGCGATCGAGCGCGATCCGCCGCGGCTCAGCGATGGCACCCGCGTGCTGCTTCGCTGCAGGGCCACCGGCAGTGGCGATGTGGTGAGTGAGATGGAGGGCCATGCCCGCGCCGTGCTGCAGGGCGGTGGCCGCGCCGACGATTCCCGGATTCCCACCCTGATCTCGGTGGATGGCGAGATCTATCAGGAGCTGCTGCGCCACCGCCTCCAGGCGATTGCCCCCGGTCGCGCCCTGATTCCCCCCAGCGCCGATGCCCCTGCCCTGGCCAGCAGCCCGATGGTGCTGATGACCACCCCAGCCCTGGCGAAGGGGCTGAGGCGGCCCCAACCCTTCCTGGCCCTGGCCCGGGCCGACACCCACCAGCAGCTCGACCCCGGCGCCCCAACCCAGCCGATCCGCTTTGTGCAGACCGCGCCCACCCGCTCCAATTCGGGCCTCCAGACCCTGGTGGCGATGGTGGCCGAGGTGGCGGGCAAGCGGCCTGAGCAGCTGCAGCTGGCCGATGTGAAGGCCCATGAGCAGGCCGTGGCGGCGATCCAGAAACACGTGACCCGTTACGGCAGCTCCACCGACGAACTGGCCCGCACGATGCAGCGCAACGGCGTTTTCTGGGCCTCGGTGGCCTCGGTGTACGAGTCGTCGGTGGTGGGCGTGAACAGCCGCCTGGAACCCGGCCAGGAGGCCTTCGTGGCCGTGTACCCGCGGGCCACGTACTCCAGCACCATGCGCGCGATCCTGCCCAACGCTCCCTGGGTGTCGGAGCGGGAGCGGCAGGCCGCCACGCTTTTGATCGAGCGGCTGCAGCAGCCGGCCCTGCAGCGGCTTGCCGCCGACCAGGGGCTGCGGCCCGCCAATCCCGCCGTGCCGATGGACCGGATCACGGCGGCCTATGGCGCCGATCCCCGGGCCGTTTACGACTCCCTGCGGGCCCCCAGGCCCGAGGTGGTGGAAGCGATCCTCAGCAGCTGGCGCAACCAGGTGAAGAAACCCTCGCGGGTGGCCCTCGTGGTGGACAGCTCCGGCTCGATGAATGGCGACAAGCTGCCCGCAGCCCAGCGCAGCCTGCAGGCCTACCTGGCCCAGACGGGGCCCCGCGATGTGGTGGGCCTCATCGACTTCGACAGCGTCGTGCGTGCGCCGGTGGTGGTGCGCGGGGGCGGCGCCAATGCCGCCCAGGCGAATGCCTTTCTCAGCGGCCTGCGCGCCGACGGTGGCACCCGCCTTTACGACGCCGTGGAGGCGGGAAGAAACTGGCTGCGCAGCACCCGCCAACCTGGCGAGATTCTGGCGGTGGTGGTGCTCACCGATGGCGAAGACACCGATTCCGCCCTCACACAGCAGGCCCTTGAGGCCGACCTGCGGCGCAGCGGTTTCAGTGGCGATGAACGCATCGGCGTGTTCACCATCGGCTATGGCAGCAGCGGCTCCTACAACGCCGATGTGCTGCGCGGCATCGCCGAGAGCAACGGCGGGGTGTTTGTGGAGGGCACGCCTGACAGCATCCTCAAGCGGATGGAACAACTCCAGCTCTCCTTCTGATGGCGCGCCTCTCCTTGCCCTGGGTCGATCCCCTCGCTGATCCGCTCGCGGTGGCGGCGGCTGGCCTGCTGCTGGTGCTGCTTACCCGCCTCACTTCACTCGGCTTGCCCATGGCCCTGCTGATCGCCGCCCTGATGGCCGAGGGGCTGGCGATGGTTCGTGCCCAGGGGGGGCGCCGCGGCGAACGGCTGCGCGATCGGCGTGTGCGGGAGACGATCGATGGGCTCCTGCAGCGTGCCACCCAGCTGGCCATTCAGGCCGGTGGGGTGAGCGGTGAGGCGGTGGCCCGCTTCCGCGACCCCGCCCATCTGGAGCCCCTGGGCGTGGTGCAACTGTGCTGCGATCGCCTGCGGGCCCTTCCCGAGCGGATCGGCCAATGCCGCACCCTTCTGGAATCCGGAGGGGGGATCCTGCTCTCGGCGGAGGATCTTGAGGCCCGGCTGGGCCGGGAGCGCGAGGCCTTGCGGCGCGAGGCTTCCCCGAGCCTCAAGCGTGAACGGGAAGGGCTTGTGGACCAGCTCAACCGCAACCTGGAGGCGGCCCGCTTCGGCATGGATGCCCGCGAGGCCCGGCTGCTGGCGCTCTCCACCCGTCTGGAGCGGATCGACGGAGGCCTGCGCCACCTGCAGCAACAGGTGGATGCCCAGTGGCCCAGCACCGAAGCCACCGGCACGGCGGTGGCCGAGGCGATTGCGCCGCTCGACGAGGCCCTCGATCAGATCGAGCGGCTGCTTGAGGCCGGTGAGGATCGCTCGCGTTGAGAGCTGTTGCCACGCGAACCAAGTCGGCCGCTGCAGCGTTCATGCATCCAGGCATTCGCGCAGCATGCCGCTGTCGGTAAAGATCACCACCTCGCGCTCCTCCAACTGAAAACGGGCGTAACCGGGGTCGGCTCCACGGGGCTCGCCATGGGTGATGCGCGGCTGGCCGGAGAGGGTCCAGCGTGCTTCGAACGGCAGGAAGGAGCCGTGGTGCCAGAGCAGGCGCGCGCCGAAGGTCCGGCCGATCGCCAGTGCGCACTCGGCGGGACCCATGGCCCCGGGGGGCTCGGCCTCCTCGGCTTCGAACCAGCGGGCATAGGCCCGCTGGAGCTCTTCCCCCTCCAGGGACGACCCTCTCAGCACCACCATCGAGGCCTGTGGCACCACCCGGAATCCAGCGGCAATGTGCAGCAGCAGGGAGTCGCAGAGCACCCTGAAGCCATTCACCATCTCGGCCACCTCGAACCGGGCTCCGCGGCGTGACTCAAGCCGGATCCCCGGACCGCCCCACGGGAACGAAACGCGGGTGATGTCGCCCCAGGGGATGGTCCTGCAGCGGCCGAAACGCCATCGCTCGATGCCCGCGGCGTCGACCACGAAGCTCTCCGCCAGACAGGAGACCACCAGCGCCACGCCCAGCAGCACAAAGACCAGAAACACAAGGGCCGCCTTCGGGCCTCCGCGGGCCGCTGGCGCCTGCCAGGCAAACCAGGCGCAGGCGGAGAACAGGACGATGCACCCCAGGCCGAGGCCCACACACCAGAGCGGGTAGGCCAGAAGTGGGCGCTGCAGGGTGCCCAGGGTGCGGAGCCTGCGGTGGGCCGATGCGCGTGAGCTCCACGCGAGTGCCATGGAGATCAGCGAGGCCGCTACCACAGCCTGGATCAAGCGCACGATCCAGCCCCTTGGGCCATCGATGGAGTTGGCGGTGACCAGGAGCGCGCTCAGGGGTATCGCAGGCATGGCCGTTTGTAGCGACGCGGCGTCCGTTACGCGAGAGTTGCCGCAGGGTCAGGTCAGCACCGCCAGCCAGTGAGGGCGTCCAGCACGACAGGCTGCTATTTGGAGACCGGCGGCCTGCGCTGGGGCCGGAGCCATGGGGGTGGTTGGAATGTCAGCTGGCCGTTCGCTCAGCTCCGCGTCACTCCCGCGCAGATCACGATTCGGCTCAACGTGCTGGGTGTGGTGCGCCGGACCTTCACGGTCGCCGCCGGGGATCTGCAGCGGCTTGAGTTCCGAGCTGGAGCCGGAAGTCTCTGGAGCAGCCTGCTGCTCCTGCACAGCGATCCGAGCCAACCCGCCGTGCTCATCTTCTGGACGTTCAGACCCCGGACGCTGCAAGGGGCTTTGAATCGCCTGGGTTACCGACCGATCGTTCCCTGAGTGGCGGCTTCCGCCGCTCGGGTCTCATTGACCGCATTCGGCGGGGTCTGGCCGGCAGCGGGTGGGAGTGGCCGGATCCGCCCGAGTTCCCAGGCCGCATCCTGCGCCAGCGAAGGCTCCCGCAGGGCCGCCACGATCGGGGCCAGACAGCGTTCGCAGCGGATCGCTGCCAGGGCCCGCAGGGCGGCTGCACCCACTTCGTCGCGGCACACTCCTTCACGCTGTTTCCGGTAGGCAGTCGAGCGGCGGTCCAGAACGCGCAGAGCCGCCGTCACCTCGGCTTCCTGGAACGTGTGCACGGTGCGTTCGGGGTTCTGCCGCTGCAGGCGTTCCACCACGGCCTTGGTGGCCAGTTGCTGATCCAGGACCCGCACGGCCCGGCGGCAGGCTTCCGCGCGCCCCGCCCGGTCGGCGATCCGCGCCTCGAGCACGGCGGTAATCAGCCCGGCCTGGCTGCTGGCCTGCGGACCCAGCGCCTGCATTGCCTCCAGCGTGACTCGGGCATAGGCCGGGTTGGTGGCCAGAACCCTGGCCAGGGGCCCCAGGGCTCGCCCGTCGCCGATGCGCCCGAGGGCCTCGATCACCGCGCGGCGGACGGAGATGACGCCGACCCCTGTGTAGCCATGGCCGGTATCGCGATCACCTGGTCCGGAGTCGAGGGCCCTCAGGAGCGCAGGCACGGCTGGGCGGGCGGCCGGACCCAGCTGGCCGAGACACCGGGCCGCATCCTCACGGCTGATCAGGTCGTCATCGCCCTCCAGGAGCCAGGTGAACAGGCTGGCGGGAAACGCCGCGGGCCGGCGCTGCCTGCAGGAATCCCCCTCAGCGCGGAATCGGTACTGACCCCCCTCGAGCTGCCCGATCAGCCCCTGCACCGAGGAACGGTCGGAGGGGCCGTGACACGCCCCCAGGCCGATCATGACGGCCGGAACGGCCAGCCATGGCCGCAACCCGATCCCCCCTCTGCCCATCGTGCCCCCCGCTGGTGGGCAACCTGGGGACCACCACAATTGGCCCATGCTGCCAAGCCTGCCGATGCCCTGCACCCAGCCAGTCCGGCATGGTCAGCAGCGCCTGCTGACGCCAGCGCTGCTGCTGGCGGCGGGCTGCGCGACCCTGGCGGGCTGCAGCACCCGCCGCTCCGATGAGCTGTCCCTGCGGCGGGAGTTCGCCGTGCCCTGGGGCGCCAGCGTGGTGCGCTATGCCGCTTCGCCCGAAGAACCCGGCTGGTTCGGCCGGGAGGGGCTCAAGATCACGATGGTGTTCCGGCTGAGCCCGGCCGCTGCCGAATCCTTCAGCCGCAGCGCCCTGCGCTCCGGACAGTGGCGGCCGCTGCCCATCCCGGCTGACGAACTCCGCCACCTGGCGGGCATCCGCACGGCGATCGAATCGCGAACCCGCGCAGCGCAGTTGACGGGCACTCCTCTGGAGCCTTCGGGCAGCATCCACAACCCCAGCGCTGGGCAGATGCTGCAGCGCTTCCAAGCCACGCTGCCGCCGATGCCGCGGGTCGGCCTCTTTCAAATCAGAACCGCCGGCAACAACATCATGGGTGCACCCAAGCGGATCATGAGCCCCTTGCAGAACGACGTGAACGACTTCATGCTCGCCGTTCTTGATCCGGCGGAGGGCACCCTCACGATCCGCGTCAGCAGCAACTATTGAGCAGGCCGGTGGTTGCCGTCAGGCCCCGATCAGGCGATCGCCGCGAAGGCATCGCGGAAGGCCGCGATCGTGGCGTCGATGTCGGCGTCGGAGTGGGCCAGGGAGGTGAAGCCCGCTTCATAGGAGCTGGGGGCAAGGTAAACACCCCGCTCGAGCATCGCCCGATGGAGCTTGCCGAACAGGGCTGAGTCGGTGGCCTTGGCCTCCTCGAAGTTGCGCACGGGCCCTTCGCAGAGGAAGAAGCCGAACATGGCGCTGATGTTGCCGCCGGTGATCGGCAGGCCGACATCGCGGGCGGCGGCCCCGATGCCGTCGCTGAGGCGCCTGGTGATCAGTTCGAGCCGCTCGTAGCTGCCCGGCTGGCTCAAGAGTTCAAGGGTCTTGATGCCGGCGGTCATCGCCAGCGGGTTGCCGCTGAGGGTGCCGGCCTGATACATCGGCCCGGCCGGGGCCACCATCGCCATGATCTCGGCCCGGCCGCCGTAGGCCCCCACCGGCAGGCCGCCGCCGATCACCTTGCCCATGGTGGTGAGGTCGGGGGTGATGCCGAACTTCGCCTGGGCGCCGCCATAGCTGATGCGGAAGCCGGTCATCACCTCGTCGAACACCAGCAGGGCGCCGTTGTCCTTGGTGAGCTCCCGCAGGCCCTCAAGGAAGCCCGGCTCGGGGGTGATGAAGCCGGCGTTGCCCACCACCGGCTCGAGGATCACGCCGGCGATCTCGCCGGCATTGGCGGCGAACAGGGCCTTGACGGCCTCCAGGTCGTTGTAAGGGGCGGTGAGGGTGGCGGCGGTGGTGGCCTTGGGCACGCCGGGGGAATCGGGCAGGCCGAGGGTGGCCACCCCGGAGCCGGCCTTCACCAGGAACATGTCGGCGTGGCCGTGGTAGCAGCCCTCAAATTTGATCACCTTCTCGCGGCCGGTGAAGGCCCGCATCAGCCTCAGCACCGCCATGCAGGCTTCGGTGCCGGAATTCACGAAGCGCACCATTTCCACCGAGGGCACCGCCTCGATCACCATTTCAGCGAGGGTGTTCTCCAGTTCGCAGGGGGCGCCGAAGCTGGTGCCCTTCTCCAGGGCCGCCTGCAGGGCGGCGATCACCTCGGGGTGGCTGTGGCCGCAGATGGCGGGGCCCCAGCTGCCCACGTAATCGATGTAACGGTTGCCATCCACATCCCAGGCGTAGGCGCCCTTCACCCGGTCGAACACGATCGGCTGGCCGCCGACCGACTTGAAGGCCCGCACCGGTGAGCTCACGCCCCCGGGCATCAGGCTCTGGGCGGCGGTGAAGATCTCCTGGGAGCGGGTGGTGTTGAACACAGGAGTCGAAACGGGCGCTGTGGAAGAAGCCAACAAGAGAAGATCCGCGGACGGAAGCTGACAACCGCTGTCCATCCTGACCCAGCGGGGCGCACCTGTGCGGATCGGCTGCGATTTCAGGGGTGGGGCGGCAGGCGGCCCTCGGCTGCTGCACCGCCCAGCGGGGTCTGGCGATGAGCGCATCTTGAGTACTTTGGTCGCGGCTCTGCCGTTTCCTGCTCCCGCCGTGACGCCCGTTCAGAGCCTTGCCACCAGCCCCATCGATTTCCCGAACCCCGCCTCCCTGAGTCCCGCTCCGGCGCCCCGCCCCGCGATTGACTGGGCCGCGATCGAGCGCCAGTGCCGGGCGATCCTGCCGGCCCGGGGGGTGGTGGCTGCCCGGCAGGAGCTGCTCGCCTACGACTGCGACGGCCTCACCCTGCACCGCTGGGAGCCCCCCTTGGTGGTGCTGCCGGAAACCACCGAACAGGTGGCCGCCCTGCTGCGGCTCTGCCACCGCCAGGGGGTGCCGTTCGTGGCCCGGGGCAGCGGCACAGGCCTCTCCGGCGGAGCCGTGGCCGAAACCCCCGCACTGGTGATCGCCACCACCCGGATGCGCAAGGTGCTGGCGGTGGACCTGCCCAACCGCCGCATCACCGTGCAGCCCGGGATGATCAACAGCTGGGTTACCCGGGCGGTGGCGGGTGAGGGCTATTACTACGCCCCCGATCCCTCCAGCCAGGTGGTGTGCAGCATCGGCGGCAACGTGGCCGAGAACTCCGGCGGGGTGCACTGCCTCAAGTACGGCGTCACCAGCAACCACGTTCTGGAGATGGAGGTGGTGCTCCCCGATGGCACCATCACCACCCTGGGCAGCGGCCTGGCCGAAACCCCGGAACTCGACCTGCGCGGCGTGTTCATCGGCAGTGAGGGCACCCTCGGCATCGCCACGGCCATCACCCTGCGGCTGCTGCGGGCCCCGGCCAGCGTGGCGGTGCTGCTGGCCGATTTCACCTCGATGGAGGCGGCCGCCGAGGCGGTGCGGGGCATCACCGCAGGCGGCATCCTGCCGGCCGGCATGGAGATGATGGATCGCCTCTGCATCGAGGCTGTCAACGATTACCTGGGCGTTCCGGAGTACCCCGCCGATGCGGCTGCGGTGCTGCTGGTGGAGCTCGATGGTCAGGAGGCGGAGGTGGCGGTGGCGATGGAGCTGGCCAGCGATTGCTGCCTACAGGCCGGGGCCCGCACGGTGCGCCGTGCCCGCGAGGCCGATGACCGCGCCCGCCTCTGGCAGGGCCGCAAGTCGGCGATTTCCGCCCTCGGCCGCCGCTTCCCCAGCTACTACCTCCAGGACGGCGTGGTGCCCCGTACGGCTCTGCCGGAGGTGATGCGGGCCATCGGTGAACTGAGTGAGCGCTATGGCCTGCCGGTGGCCAATGTGTTCCACGCCGGCGATGGCAATCTTCACCCGCTGATCCTCTATCGCTCCGGCGATCCCGGCGTGGAGCAGCGGGTGCAGGAGCTGGGGGCTGAGATCCTGCGGCTCTGCATCAACGCCGGCGGCAGCATCAGCGGCGAGCATGGGGTAGGCAACGACAAGCGTTGCTACATGGACTGGATGTTCGCTCCCGACGACCTGGCCACGATGCAGTTGGTGCGCCGGGCTTTTGATCCCGAGGGCCTGGCCAATCCGGGCAAGCTGTTTCCGACCCCCAAGAGCTGCGGTGAAGCGGCGCGGCGACGCCGCGAAGAGCCGGCCCTGGCGGCGCTCGAGGTGTTCTGAGGCGCTGCTGCGGCCGGCCCCCCCGCGCCGAATCGGCCATCCCTCCCCTGCCGCCACCCAAGGCTTCGGGTGAAGCGTTGCGGGGCTCTGCAGGCTGCTGTTCTCCGGCAATCGGTTGTGCTCCCCGTCGTTGCCCGTCGGAGGCCAGTCCTGCTCCGTTCTTGGTCTGTTGCTCGCGTCTTGCCGCTTTCTCCAGGCCCTCAGGGCCGAGGGCCTATGCCAAGGGGCACCCTGATTTCGTGCTTTGGCTGACCCGTTCTCGTCCGCGAACGCTCTTTGTTTTCCATGGCGGATTCAGTAGGTTTCGCGCCTGTAACCGCCTGCGCCGCTCTTGTTGCACCGAAGCCAGACCCCCAGGCCCTCCGTTGTGTCCTCCTGGTTCCACCCTGGTGGACGAGGGGTCTCCCTGGCGGGCCTGGGAGTGCTGGTGAGCCTGCTTCCGGGGGGACTGCGAGCGGCCGAGCTGAACCTTCCCGACCTGAACCGCTACGGCGCCCGAAACCAGCAGACCAGCGTGGCGGCCTTCAGTGATGTGCGCCCCACCGACTGGGCCTACCAGGCTCTGGCGAACCTGGTGGATCGCTACGGCTGCGTGGCCGGCTACCCCAACGGCGGCTTCCGGGGAGGCGGCAGCATCAGTCGCTTCGAGGCGGCGGCCCTCGTTCAGGCCTGCCTCGATCGGGTGCACGAGACCACCGATGAGCTGCGGCGCCTCAGCCGGGAATTTCAGAGCGAAATCGCCCAGCTGCGGGGCCGAGTGGACGGCCTGGAGGCCCGGGTGGGTCGCCTGGCCGCCGATCAGTTCTCCACCACCACCACCCTTTCGGGCCTGGCCACCTATGTGGTGGGTGCCAACGCCTTCGGGGGCACCGCCAGCCAGCTGGTGTCCGAATCCCGTGCCGGCCTCGGGGGCACCACCTTCACCTACGACCTTGAGTTCACCCTCGCCACCAGCTTCACCGGCAAGGATCTGCTGCGCACGGTGCTGCGCGACGGCAACTTCGGCAGGAGTCCCTTTGGTGGGGAAGGCCCAACCGGCCAGCTCTCGCTACTGGAGATCGCCTTTGATCAGCAGTGCCGCCGGGGCCCGTGCCCCTTCGTGTTGTCGGTGGATCGCCTCTACTACCAGGTTCCGATCGGGGACCACCTCACCGCCACCCTCGGGGCCCGGGTGGAGCAGGACGACATGCTGGCCCTGGAGCCGAGCGTGTATCCCGACGACACGCTGCTCAACGTGATGACCCTGGCCGGCGCCCCGGGGGCTTACAACAACAACCTCGGCAGCGGCGCCGGCCTCTGGTGGAAGGACAAGGCCTGGAGTCTTTCCGCCAACTACATCGCCTATTACGGCGATATCGCCAACCCGAGCATCAGTGGCATCGCCACCGCCGGCAGCCAGGGTGCCGGCACGTTGCAGCTGGGCTACGCCCAGGAATCCTGGGCCCTAGCCGCCATCTACTCCTGGGTGCAGGGCGGTTTTGGGATCACCGGGGCCACCCCCCTGGCTGCCATGGCCTTCAGCCAGGGCCAACACACCGATGCCTTTGGTCTGAGCGGCTACTGGCAGCCGCTCAGCAATGGCTGGATCCCCTCGATCAGTGCCGGCTGGGGCCTCAACAGCACCGCCTACGGCGAGGATCCCGGCCCTGCGGCTGTGGCCACCAGCCAGAGCTGGATGGTGGGCCTGCAGTGGAAGGATGCCTTTGTGAAGGCCAACACCCTCGGCTTCGGCATCGGCCAGCCGATCTTCGCCACGGCCCTGCGGGGTGGCTCCACCCCCAACGACGGCACCCTGGTGCTGGAGGGTTGGTACAAGTTTCAACTCACCGACCAGATCTCCTTGATGCCCGCCCTGTTTTATCTCAATCGCCCCCTGGGGCAGGAGACGCCCATCGGCCGCACGTTCCATCAGTTCGGTGGGCTGATGAAGACCACCTTCAACTTCTGATCAGCGCCCCCCCGCTCTTCACCGAGGGCGCCGGGGAGGGAACGCAACATTTCGATCAAGGCAGGGCAGTGTTGGCTGCGGCAGAGGGGTTAACGGCCGGGGGCGGTTAACGGCCAAGGGCTTCCAGCCCCACCCGCGCGACCCCCACCAGCGCCGCGCCGCCGATCAGGGGCAGCACGCCCCAGCCCCGGCCGAAGAGCAGCAGCAGGGCGAGCGTCAGCATTGTCAGGGCCGGCAGGTCCAGTCCAGCGCTCGGCCCTCCGGGCCAGAGCACAGGCCCGGCGAAGAGCAATGCCAGGCTGGCCACCATCCCCACCACGGCGGCGCCGATCGCCCGCATCGGCGCCGCCAGCCGTGCATCGCCCCGGCTGGATTCCACCAGGGGGCCGCCCACCAGGATGAACAGGAAGGAGGGCAGGAAGGTGAACCACACCACCACCAGTCCGGCCAGCAGGGCATAGGGCAGGTTCCCCGCGGCATGCCAACCCCCCAGCACCCCCACGAAGGCCACCACGATGATCAACGGGCCCGGCGTTGTTTCCCCTAGGGCCAGCCCATCCACCATCTGGGCGGCGCTGAGCCAGCCGAAGGTGTCCACGGCGCCCTGGGCCACATAGGGGAGCACGGCATAGGCCCCGCCGAAGCTCACCAGGGCCACCCGGCTGAAGAAGCGAGCCATGGTGGCCAGGGTGCCGTGCCAGCCGTCGAGGAGGGTGAGCAGGCCGAGGGGGAGGGCGATGGCGGCTCCACCCCACAGCAGGGTGAGGGCCAGGCGGCGGGGCCGGAAACGGGCGTGGGGCGGGGTGGCCGTCCCGTCGTCGTGCAGGGCTTCGGTGGTCTTGGGACTGGAGGTTGGCGCGGCAGCGCCGATGGCCGTTGCCCTGGGCTGGGCGATCCTGGGGTGAGCCGGGGCGACAGCAGCGCCCTTGCTTGAGGCCGGTATCGCTCCCTCGCGCGAGCTCGGCCTTCGGGCCAGGTCAGCCGCGGCCGCTGCTTCCGGCGGGCTTTCGGGCGGAGGCACTGCCGCGGGCACCAAGCTGCCGGGTCGCAGCCGTTCGGCGATCCAGCCGCTGAGCCCCGCCAAGGCGATCAGCAGCGGCTGGGGTAGGTCCAGACCCTTCAAACCCAGCAGGGCGGCGGCGGCGATCACCACCTGGGTGGGGCCCTTCAGGGTGCGGCGCCCCAGGCGCCAGCAGGCCTGGATCACGATCGCCAGCACGGCCGGTTTGAGGGCCCAGAAGATGCCCCCCAGAAGCGGCAGATGGCCCCAGAGCGCGTAGAGCGAACTCAGCAGCAGCAGCAGCACCACCGAGGGGAGCAGGAAGAGCCCCCCGGCGATCAGCCCTCCCCGGGTGCCGTGCAGTAGCCAGCCCAGGTAGGTGGCCAGCTGGATGGCCTCCGGACCCGGCAGCAGCTGGCAGTAATTCAGGGCGTGAAGGAAGCGGGCTTCCGAAATCCAGCGCCGCTGGTCCACCAGTTCCCGGTGGAGCATGGCGATCTGGCCGGCGGGGCCGCCGAAGCTCACCAGGCCCAGGTGCAGCCAGAAACGGGCGGCCTCCGCCAGCGAAACGGTGGGAGCGGGCACCAGGGGGGAAGCCAGGGGGCCTGGGCCAGCTGGTGCAGGCATGGGGGTGAAACAGGAAGAAGGGCTGCTTGGATCCTCAGCGCCCCCTTTACCCCTGTCCAGGCCAACGGCGGCCCTTGGGGCTGGCGATCCGAGCAGGGTGGGCGGCTTGCATGGCGGATCGGGGGAGGGAACGCGGCATCGGGCCGACCGCAACACGTTCAGATCAACCCAATCTCCCGCGTGCCCCTCAAAACACCGGTATTCCGAGTGACAATAGTGTAGTTACTCGCCCCGGCCCGGCCGGCGAAGCACGATCTCGCCTCCCTTCAGCAGGATCGCCTCGCCCACCGCCAAGGGTTGCCATGTTTCCTCAGCGGTGAGCGGCTCGGTGCTCAGGATCGTCACCACATCGCTGGGCTGGGTCACGGCGGCGAAATCCACGCTCAGATCGTCATCGGCCAGCCGCACCAGCCCGAAGGGCGCCCGCCGGGTGACCCGGTGCAGCTTGGTGCCGGCGTAGGCGAACAGCCAGGCGCCATTGCTCAGCAGGCCATTGAAGATTCCCTCGCCGGCCAGCCGATCCGAGCAGGCCACCAGCGCCTCAAACAGGCCGGCCTCATCGTCGGGAGAAACGCTCCGCCGCTCCAGTTCCTCCAGGATCCAGCAGAAGGCGGTTTCACTGTCGGTCTGGCCGAGCGGCCGGTGCTCACCCTCAAGGGGCGGCAGGGTCTGGAGGTCACCGTTGTGGGCGAACACCCACTCCTGGCCCCGCCAGCGCCGGTGGAAGGGATGGCAGTTCTCCAGCGCCACCACGCCCCGGGTGGCCTTGCGGATGTGGGCGATTGAGCAGTGGGCCTTCAGGTCCAGGGCGGCCACCGCCGCGGCAACGGGCGAGAAGGCGGCCGGGGCGTCCTCGCGATAGAGGTGCAGGCCTTGTCCATCGGGGTCGTAGCTGGCCAGCCCCCAGCCATCGGCATGGTCGCCGGTGGAGCCGCCTCGCAGCCGCAGGCCGTGGAAGGAGAAGCGGATGTCGGTGGGGGTGTTGGCGCTGAGGGCCAGCAGTTCGCACATCGGGAAAATCGGCCTTGCAACAGGCGCGATCAGGACAGGGTCAGGGGCTGGATCAGGCCATGAATCCGTGAGTGGCTCATGCGTTCCCTTGCCGTTCTCCCAGCATCGTCTGCCGCCGCGGACCCACGGGGCAGGCGAGCGCAGTGCTTTGGCATCTGCTCTTCGGGATCCCTTCGAGGATCGGTGCTGGATCAGCGCCGCGAGCCAGCCAGCCGGTCCCACACGCCGCCGCTGGCGAAGAAGGTGCGATCAATGCTGGGCCAGCCGCCCAGATCCGCGGCGGTGAACAGGGTCGTCACCGGCGCGAAGGAGGCCTTGCGGCGGTTCCACACCGCCGCGTTCACCGGCCGGAAGCCCTCCTCGGCAAAAATGTCCTGGGCCTCCTCGCCCTGCAGATAGGCGGCCAGGGCTTCAGCCGCCTTGCGGCTGCCCTTGCGGTCCACATTGCGGTCCACCACGGCCACGGGCCCATCGATGCGGATGTTCACGGCCGGCACCACCAGCGTGGTGGCTTTGCTGGTGCCCTGTTTCGCTGCCAGCAGGGCCTCGTTCTCGTAGGTGAGCAGCACATCAGCCTGGCCGCGGTTGAGGAAGGCATCGCTGGCCTCGCGGGCATCCTTGGGCAGGTTGCTCACGTTGGCGTACACCTTCGCCACGAAGGCCTCGGCGGCCTGCTCGCTCCCGCCGCTGCGGCTCACCGATCCCCACAGCCCCAGGAAGTTCCAGCGGGCGCCGCCGGAGGTCTTGGGGTTGGCGGTGAGCACCCCCAGCCCAGGCCGGGCCAGGTCGGCCCAGGTGAGGATCCCCTTGGGGTTGCCGCTGCGGGTGAGGAAGGTCACCACCGAGTGGGTGATGGTCGAGTCGTTCGGGAGTTCCTTCTCCCAGCCCGGCTGCACCAGGCCGGCCTTCTCAAGCTTGAGCACATCGGCGGGCAGGGCCAGGGTCACCAGGTCGGCATCGAGGCCGTCGATCACCGCCCGCGTCTGGCTGCCGGAGCCGCCATAGCTGGTCTTCACCTCCAACTCCTCTCCGGTGCGCCGTTTCCAGTCAGCCTGGAACTTCGGCAGGATTCGGTCATAGGCCCCCTTGGTGACGGAGTAGCTCACCAGCAGCAGGGGGCCGCCCTTGCCCTCGGGCTTGGTGGCTGCGGCCGTGTCGCGGCGGGCTCCGCCGCATCCGCCCAGGGTCGCCACCAGCAGCACGGAGCCGCTGAGGAGGCCGGCGATGCGGAGGGAGCGGTTAACCACGGTTCATCAATGGGGAACTGCAATAACCCTACGGCCTGGCAGGAAAAAGCCCCGGTCGCTCGGGGCAACCGGGGCGGTGGAGTCGCCACAGGCGAGGCGAGCGATCAGCGGGTCTGGGCGAAGATCTGATCCCAGAGGGCGCCCTTGCCGAAGAACTTCTTATCCACCACCTTCCAGCCGCCCAGCTTGGTGATGCGCCAGGTGTTGACGGCGGGGAACTTGCCCTGGGCGTAGGCCTTGCCCTCGATGGTCACCGGGCGGAAGCCGGAATCCACGAAGGCTTTCTGGGCGGCGGGGGTGTAGAGGAAACGGGCAAAGGCCTCGGCCACCTTGCGGGTGCCGTGCTTGTTCACGTTTTTGTCCACCACGGTGATCGGCCCTTCAATCAGAATATTGGGGCTGGGGATCTTCACCGGTTCGCTCCACTCGCCGGTCTTGCGGGCCAGGATGGCTTCGTTCTCGTAGTTGAGCAGCACATCACCCTTGCGGCGCTTCACGAAGGTGTCGGTGGCTTCGCGGGCGTCCTTGGGAAGCACATCCACATTCTTGTAGACGGTGGTGATGAATTTTTTGGCCTTCTCCTCATCCCCACCGGTTTGGCTCACCGATCCCCAAAGGGCGGCAAAGTTCCAGCGGGCGCCGCCGGAGGTCTTGGGGTTGGCGGTGATCACATCCACATTGTTGTTGTCAAGATCATTCCAGCCGTTGATCTTCTTGGGGTTGCCGGGCCGCACGAACAGGGCCACGGTGGAATTGGTGATGATCGATTGATTGGGGAATTCCCGCTCCCAGCCAACATCCACCAACCCTTTGTCCTGCAGCTTGTAGACGTCCGCTGCCAGGGCCAGGCCCACCACATCGGCCTCCAGGCCGTCGATCACGGCGCGGGTCTGGCTGCCGGAGCCGCCATAGCTGGTCTTGATGCGTACGGTTTCACCCGTCCTCTTTTTGTAGTCGGCCACGAACAGAGGGATGATCCTGTCGTAGGCGGCCTTGGTCACGGCATAGCTCACGAGCAGGATCTCGTTGCTGTCGGCGCGGGCCGGCTGGGCCACCAGCAGGCTGGCGCCGGTGAGGCTGAGGGAGGCGGCGATCGGGGTGGCGGCCAGCCCGGCCAGGGCCAGTCCGGCGGTCGCCCGGCTCAGGGTCCGGATGGAGAAGGAAACCACGGTTATCCGATGGGAGTACGGAGTGACCGTATGCCTCGCCCTGGCGGGAGCGACGTAGTTCCGACTACATCGCTGGGGATCCCGCTTTTGCTTCCCCTGGGGGTCTGGCTGCTGCCACAATCCCCACCAAAGCGCCGGGGAAAACCGTGGCCTTCAGTGCCAAGACGGAATACGGGCTCGTTTCCCTGCTGGAGCTGGCGGCGATTTATCCCCAGGGCGGCGTGCTGCAGGTGGGGGAGATCGCCGCGCGGCAGGGCATCCCGGACCGCTATCTGGAACAGATGCTCACCAGCCTGCGCCGGGGGAAGATTCTTCGCAGCATCCGCGGGCCCCGCGGCGGCTACCAGTTGGCTCGCCCGCCGGCCGAGATCCGCATCGCCGAAGTGGTGGTCTGCCTGGAGGGAGAGATGGGCAGCCGGGGCACCGCAGCCCGTCAGAGTGCGGAGTTCGAGGTGATCGGCGGCCTCGAGGCTCGGCTGGAGCAGGCTCGGCAGGAGATTTTGGAGAGCACCTCCCTGCAGGACCTGCTGGATGAGCGCGATCAACGTCTGCAGTCGCAGGTGATGTATTTCATCTGAGCCGGGCATGCGCAATAGCACGCAGCCTCGCGAATCGGATCGGAAACG
>Ga0209401_1000815_pt1 | contig 21032 bp, 30 predicted proteins | sample M_140807_MF_Meta_FD_187318 | JGI IMG/M metagenome (GOLD analysis project Ga0209401, IMG submission 187318) | Freshwater microbial communities from Lake Montjoie, Canada to study carbon cycling - M_140807_MF_MetaG (SPAdes) (version 2) | ecosystem: Environmental > Aquatic > Freshwater > Lake... | reverse complement strand
TAAGGTTGATTGATAACTTTTAATGGAAATTAAAATATCTCACCAACCTATTGCTTATAAAAAAGCAATCGATTTTTTAGAACAAAGAGTAGAAAAAGTTCATGCAGAATTAGAAGATGAACTTATTTGGATATTAGAACATGATTCTGTTTATACGAAAGGAGTAAGCGCAACTGATAAAGATTTATTAGTACCTAATTTATTTCCTGTAATTGAAACAAATCGTGGAGGAAAATATACCTATCACGGTCCTGGTCAAAAAATAGTTTATTTTGTTATAAATCTAAATAAGCGTGAAAAAGAAATTAAAACATTTGTTCGTAATGTTGAAAAATGGATTATTTCTATTCTCAAAGATTTTAATATTTCATCATATTCTGATCCCAAAAATATAGGCATTTGGATAAAAAATAATAATAAAGAAAATAAAATTGCAGCTATTGGAATTAAAGTTAAAAAATGGATTGCCTATCACGGTTTTTCTCTTAATATTAATGTTAATAAAACTGATTATCGAGGAATAGTTCCTTGCGGGATATCTAATAAAGGAATAATTAATATTTCAGATTTACGCGCAATTCCAAATGACGAAAATATTAATAATTCAATAAAAGAAAACTTTTATAAATTATTTAATTCGTAAATTAATTTTTGCTCCTTACAAAAACTTTGAAAGTATAACGATGGTTCAGCATGATGAATTATCTTTTTACTATTTATTAAAAACTCAACTTTATAGGCATGCAGCATTAAATGAAGTTCCTTGGTTTTATTTAAGCCCTTATTTGTATATTTCTTTTCTCCTAAAATAGGATGTTTAATAAAACTTAATTGTCTTCTTAACTGATGTTTTCTTCCTGTTTCAGGATTTAGCAATAACAATGAGTAGTCTTTTGTCTCAGAGATAACTTTATAATTAGTGATCGATAAATGTACTTTTTCTTTATTATTTTCTAAATAACTAAGTTCATTTTTTAAAGTTCCACTTTTATTTTCTAAAATCCCATCTGCTACAGCTAAATAACTTTTATTTATAGTTTGATTTTTAAAAGCTTCTGAAAAAAATTTTGCACTTTTGTGAGTTTTGCTAATAATTAAAATTCCTGTTGTTTCAGCATCTAATCGGTGAACTAAATGTGGAGTTAAATATTCAGTTTCTGAATAGTTTTTTAATATATCGAAAATATTTTTTGCTGTTTTAGTTCCCGATTGTACAGCTAAGTTATAAGGTTTGTTTAAGACAAAATAATGCTCATTTTCAAATAGAATGTTGTTTTTAATTAAATCGTAATCTTTTTTTGATGGTAAATATGAAAATTTTTTTTTTATTATTTTGTCATCATTATCAATATCAGCGTAAATTTTAATTTCATCATTTATCTGTATTTTATAAGAACTTTTTGCTTTTTTTCCATTAACTAAAATTTTTCCTTTTCTTAAAGTTCTTTCAATCAATGACTGAGGTAATGATTTTACTTTTTTTTTAAACCATTTATCGAGACGGATATTTTCAAAATCTTCTTCAATTTTAAAAATGTGTTTAGGTTCCATTATGAGATAATGTGAATAAACTTATCTCCTAAATAAAACATCAATAAACCAAAAAATACTGAAACAAAAATATAAAAAAAAGCTAGTAAGTAATTTGAACTATTAATAAGATTAAAAAAATCTTGAGAAAAGGAGGAGAATGTTGTGAACCCCCCTAAAAATCCAATTGTAATATAATTTTTGAAATTTTCATCGATAGATATGAATTTTGTATCTAGTACTCCAGAAACTAAACCAATCAAAAAACATCCTAATAAATTTACTGTAAGAGTTCCAATTGGAAAAATAGTTTGAAAAATTTTTGGAGTGATTTGTATGACTGAAAATCTTGCTAAAGTTCCAAAACCACCAAATAAAGCAATTAATAAATAAGACTTCATTAATTGTTTATTTACTTAACTGCTGAGCTTCTTCCTTTGGCTGCTCAGGTTTTTTTTGAACTGGTCCTGAATCTTGTCCTTTTGCATTAAAATCTTTGTCAACTAATTCAATGTATGCCATTGTTGAGTTGTCACCAAAACGATTTCTAGTTCTAATGATTCTAGAGTAACCCCCTTTTCTATTTTCGTATCTTTTAGACAAAACTGTAATTAACTTTTCTGCTGAAACTTCGTCTTGTAATTTTGAAATTAAAGATCTTCTAGCTGATAAATCTTTCTTTTTTCCAATAGTAATAACTTTGTCAATTAATGGTTTCAACTCTTTTGCTTTAGGCAAAGTTGTTTTAATTTGCTCATGCTTAATTAAAGAATTAAGCATATTTTTAAACAAAGCCTTACGGTGCTCTGAGGTTCTATTTAATTTTCTATGAGCAATTTTGTGTCTCATTAATATTAATAGTTGTCCTCTAATTTTTTGGAAAGTTCGGCAATATTTTCTGGTGGCCAATTTGGAACTTCCATTCCAAGATACAATGACATTGTAGTAAGAACTTCTTTAATTTCATTCAAAGATTTTCTTCCAAAATTAGGAGTTCTTAACATTTCACTTTCACTTTTTTGAACTAAATCACCAATATAAATAATATTATCATTTTTCAGACAATTCATTGATCTTACAGAAAGTTCTAATTCGTCAACTCTTCTAAGTAGGTTTCTATTAAATTCTGGCTCAGAAGGTTTTTTCTCTTGAATTGTTGCAACGGGTTCATCAAAGTTTACAAACATTGCCAATTGATCTTGTAAAATTCTAGCTGCAAAAGCAACAGAATCTTCTGCTGTTACAGATCCATTTGTTTCAACTTCCATAGTTAATTTATCATAATCTAATGTTAATCCTTCTCTTGCATTAGATACGTTATAAGAAACTCTCTTTACTGGACTGAAAACAGCGTCGATTGCTATTAATCCTAATGGGGAATTGCTAGCTTTATTTCTGTCGGCAGGGACGTAACCTTTTCCAGTGTTTACTGTTAATTCCATGTGAAATTTAGTTTTTTCATCTAAGTTACAAATTACTAAATCAGGATTTAATATTTCAATGTCTGAATTTGGAGCAATCATTTTTGCTTTAATCTCACCAGGTCCTTTTGCATCTAAAATTAATTTTTTTGGTCCAGAAGTCTTTAAGTCCAAAGCTAAAGCTTTAACGTTAAGAACAATATCAGTAACATCTTCTCTAACACCATCTATTGATGAAAATTCATGTAGCACTCCATCAATTTGTATTGCTGTTACAGCTGTGCCTTGAACTGAGGACAATAAAACTCTTCTTAATGCATTTCCTAAAGTTAAGGCGTAACCTTTTTCTAAAGGTTCAGCGATAATTTTTGCATGTTTTTTATCATCGCTTTGTGTAATATTTAATTTTGATGGTTTTATAAGTTCTTTCCAATTTTTATCTATCAAGTTACTTCTCCTGTTTAGTTATTATTAAACTCGTCTTTTTTTTGGAGGCCTGCAGCCATTATGTGGCATCGGACTCATATCTTTAATAGAGGTAATCTTAAAACCTCTAGCTTGTAATGCTCTAAGAGCAGTTTCGCGACCTGAACCAGGCCCTTTAACTTCAACCGTAATATTTTTTAATCCATGTTCTAATGCTTTGCCAGCTGCATCATCGGCTGCAACTTGCGCTGCGTATGGCGTTGATTTTCTAGAGCCTTTAAATCCTTTTGATCCTGCAGATGACCACGAAATCACGTTGCCTTGTTTGTCTGTAATAGTAACAATTGTATTATTTTCTTTTTTTCTTTTTTTTTAACTTTTATTTTTTTTTTAATTCCACTATCTGGTTTAGCGTCTTTTGCTGGTGCAGCAATACCTTCTGTTTTTGGTTTTTTATCTTTAATATTTTTATCTTCGGCCATTTAATTATTTCATACTAGTTAATTTTTTTCCTGCAATAGCAATAGCCTTACCTTTTCTCGTTCTTGCGTTGGAATGTGTTCTTTGTCCTCTAACTGGAAGTCTTTTTCTGTGTCTTGATCCTCTGTACGTTCCTAAGTCTTTTAGTCTTTTGATATCTAAAGATACGTTTCTTCTAAGATCTCCTTCAACTGAATATTTACTATCAATAAATTCTCTAATTTTTAAAACTTCATCATCTGTAAGAGCATTTGTTCTTTTATGTTTATCAATTTTTAATTCATTACAAATGTCATTTGCTGTTTTGTCTCCAATACCATGAATATAAGTAAGAGCTGCTTTAACAACTTTATTTTGAGGAATATTTACCCCAGCTATACGAGCCATAAATTAAAAATTTATTTTTGAAAAAATGCGATTATATGAATCAAGCTATCAAAGTCAACTGCGTACAGCGCGGATTATTGTAAATAATTGATCACTTATAGCATTAATTTCTTGCATTCCGTCTATATTTTTCATTATTCCTTTTTTTAAGTAATAATCTAGGACTGGAAAAGTTTTCTCATCATAAGTTTTTAATCTTTTTGCAATTGTCTCCTCATTATCATCAGATCGTGTAATAAGTTTTTTTTGTGCACATTCTTTTAAGTCACATTTCTTTGGTGGGTCGAAAAAAGTATTAAATGTTTTATTACATGCTGAACAAGTAACTCTACCAGTAATTCTTTTAACTAAAATTTGATTATCAACTTTTAAATTAAGAGCTAAACTCATTTGCTGGTTGTTTTTTTTTAATAAATTATCTAAAATTTTTGCTTGCTCAATATTTCTTGGAAACCCATCAAAAATTATTCGATTTTTATATTGTATATTAGAAATTTTATTCTCAATTAAATTATTAATAATATCGTCAGAAACTAATCCGCCGGATTTCATAATTTCTTCAATTTTATACCCCGAATCAGTTTTTTTACTTACCTCGTCTCTAAGTAAGTCCCCTGTTGATAATTGAAATAAATTAAATTCTTTAACTAATTTTGCTGACTGCGTTCCTTTTCCTGCGCCCGGAGGGCCGAAAATTACGAGATTCATTAACGATTAAAATTTGTTTTTTTAATTAAACTCTCGTATTGCTGGCTCATTAATCTAGTTTGTACTTGCGCAACTGTATCCATTGCTACTACAGCGACAATAAGAAGTGAAGTTCCTCCTAAATAAAATGGAATTGGATAATTTGCGATAATAAATTCTGGCAACAAACAAATTAAAACTAAATATAAAGATCCAATTGCTGTTAATTTTAAAAGTAATTGATCTATAAATTGTTCGGTCTGTTCTCCTGGTCTTATTCCAGGAACAAATCCGCCATACTTTCGTAAATTTTCTGCTGTTTCTTTTGGATTAAAAATTATTGAAGTATAAAAAAAAGAAAAGAATATTATCCCGGCTGCATAAATAATCATATACAAAGGCTTTCCTTGACCAAGCATAGAAGTAATTCCAACAACAATTTCATTTGATGAAGATGTAAAATTAGAAATTGTAATTGGTAAAATTAAAAGCGCTGATGCAAAAATTGCAGGAATAACGCCAGCCGTATTAACTTTTAATGGAAGATGAGAAGCGTCGCCTCCGTACAATTTATTTCCTACCTGTCTTTTAGGATAATGAATTAGAATTTTTCTTTGTGCTCGTTCTACAAAGACAATAAAATAAATAGCAGCAATAAGAATAGTTATAATAATTATTATTACTCCAGCAGAAATAGCTCCTGTTCTTCCTAATTCAAAAGTAGAAGCCAATGCTCCTGGAATTTCAGCAACAATTCCTGCAAAAATAATTAATGAAATACCATTGCCAATACCTCTTGCTGTAATTTGTTCACCAAGCCACATTAAGAACATTGTTCCTGTTAATAATGTGATTGTAGTTACTAATTTAAAGTAAAAGCCCGACTCCAAAACAATTCCTTGTGAATTTTCTAAACTAACAGCTACTCCATATCCTTGAACTAATGCTAAAAGAACTGTGCCATATCTAGTATATTGAGTGATTTTTCTTCTTCCAATTTCTCCTGAGTTTTTTAAATTTTTAAAATATTCTGTTACACCGGTTAATAATTGAATAATAATTGATGAAGAAATGTATGGCATAATGCCTAATGCAAAAATTGCCATTCTCGATACAGCTCCGCCGGCGAATAAATTGAACATTCCAAGCAATGATCTTTGATTGTCAGATATCAATCCCTTTAATGCTTGCGCATCAATTCCTGGGAGGGGAACATAAGTACAAAACCTATAAACAACTAAAATAAATAAAGTATAAAAAATTCTTTTTTTAAGATCATCTAAAGAAGAATTTGACTTTAAGGAGTCAGCTGACGCAAAAGAACTAGACATAAAAACTATTTAGCCTCTGCTTGTTTCAATAAATTAACGCTACCACCTGCTTTTTCAATTTTAGTTTTAGCAGATGCGCTGATTTGATGAGCCTCAATTTGTATTTTTGATTTAATTTCACCATTACCTAAAATTTTTAATCTTTTAAAATTGTTTTTAATATTTTTAACTTTTCTAAGACTGTCTAATGTTACTTTAGAAGTTGTGTCTAACTTCTTCTTCTCTATTAAATGCTGAATATCATTTAAATTGATAATCATTTGATCGTAAGAATGTTTCTTTATAATTGCATTAAAACCTCTTTTAGGAAGCCTTCTATAAAGAGGCATTTGACCCCCTTCAAAACTCTTAATAGACACACCAGATCTTGCTTTTTGACCTTTAACACCTCGTCCAGCAGTCTTTCCTTTTCCAGAACCTATTCCTCTACCATATCTTTTTCCTTTTTTATAAAGAGAAATGTTTAATGTATTTAACTTCATAATTTTATCTTCTCTCCACAATTTCACTAATTTTTTTACCACGAAGTATAGAAATGTCTTTAGGTGATCTTTGTTTTGATAACGCCAACATACATGCTCTAACAACGTTGTAAGGATTTGACGAACCAATTGATTTTGCAACAATATCTTGCATGCCTAACATTTCACATATTGCTCGAATAGCTCCGCCAGCAATAATACCTGTTCCCGCTGGAGCACTTCTAAGAAGAACTTTTCCGGATCCGCTTTTTCCATAAGTGTCATGATGTATTGTTCTTCCTTCTCTTAATGGAATTTTAACTAATGAACTTTTAGCTTCTTCTGATGCTTTTTTAATCGCATCAGGAACTTGTTTTGCTTTGCCATGACCGTAACCCACTAAACCTTTTTGATTTCCAACAATAACTAATGCAGCAAATCCAAATCTTCTTCCCCCTTTTACCACTTTAGTAATTCGGTTAATTGCAACTAATTTTTCTTTAAGTTCTGATTGGGTATTCATGATTTAAAATTTTAATCCTTCTTTTCTTGCAGAGTCTGCCACCGCCTTAATACGACCATGATACTTATATCTGCCTCTGTCAAAATAAACTTCTTTAATTCCTTTTTCCAAGGCTCTTTTTGCTACTAATTTTCCAACCTCTACAGATAATTCCATTTTTTTTTTCTTATCCATAGCTTTTTCGACTGAAGACGCTGAAACTAGAGTTTGATTTTTAGTATCATCAATAACTTGAGCGTAAATATTTTTTAAAGATCTAAAAACAGTAAGACGCAATCCTGTAGGATTGTACTTTTTCATTTTTCCTCTAATTCTGCTCTGTCTTTTAATATCACTAGCCATAATTATTTCTTTTTACCCTCTTTTCTTAAAACAAATTGATCAGAAGAAGTTATTCCTTTTCCTTTGTAAGGCTCAACTGGTTTTAAAAATTTAATATCAGCACATACTTTTCCTACTAACTCTTTATCAATTCCTTTAACTTTTATTGCTGTTTGTTTGTCTATCGCAACTTCAATACCTTCTGGAATATCGTAATGAACATCGTGACTAAATCCTAATTGAAAAATAATTTTTTTACCTTGTAACGTAGCTCTAAAACCAACACCTGTAAGTTTTAAATCTTTTTCAAATCCTTTTGATACTCCAATAATACCATTGTTAATTAAACTTCTATGCAATCCCCAAGTAAGTTTATTTGCATTTTTTTTATCAACGGGTTCAAGAGAAACTTTGTTATCAGCAACTATTACTTTTAAAATACTTTGATCTACAATTAGTTCTTTTTTACTTTTAGCGCCTTGAATAATAACTTTATTATTCTCAACTTTAACAGTAACTCCAGATGGTAATGTAATAGGTGTTTTTCCAATTTTTGACATATCTTAAGAAACCTTACAAAGGACCTCCCCGCCTAGTTTTTTTTCTCTAGCTTCATTATCAGAGAAAATTCCTTTTGATGTAGAAATAATAGATATTCCTAATCCATTTTGAATTTTTTGAATACTATCTGATCTAGAATAAATTCTTCTTCCTGGTCTTGAAACTCTTTCAATTTCTTTGATAACTGGATCACCATACATATACTTTAAATTAATTTCTATTGTTTCAAAACTTTTGTCTTTTGAGACGGTATATTCTTGAATAAATCCTTCTTTATGAAGAACGTCTAAAACTGCTCTTCTTAATTTAGAACCAGGAACTGACACTTTTTTTAAACCTCGCATTTGCCCATTTCTTATTCTTGTAATCATATCTCCTATTGGATCAGTAATTTTCATATTTCCTCCTTACCAACTAGCTTTCGTCATGCCCGGAATTTTTCCACTAGAAGCAAATTTTCTAAGTGCAATTCTAGACATTCTTAATTTTCTATAATAACCACGAGATCTACCTGTTATTTCACATCTATTTTTAACTCTGTTTTTTGCTGAATTTCTTGGAACCTTTGAAAGTTTTAAACTAGCTAAAAATCTCTCATTCAAAGATAAAGTTTTATTCATAATAATTTTTTTAAGTTTAGATCTTTTATTCTCAAATCTTTTAGCCATTTTTACTCTTTTTAAATTTCTCTCGATTGAACTTCTTTTTGCCATTTAGTTTAGCTCCTTGTTTTTTTCTTTATTGTTATCTTTACTTTTTTCATTATCTTCGTTTTTTTTAACTTTTTTCTTATCTGCTGAAAAAATTCCAACTTTAGCAAATGGAAAATTAAAACTATCAAGCAACATTCTAGCTTGCTCTTTAGTTTTTGCAGTGGTTACAACTGTAATATCTAGGCCTCTAATTTTATCTACTTTATCAAAATTAACTTCTGGAAATATAATATGCTCTTTAACTCCAAAGCTATAATTAGCTTCGCTATCAAAACTATTAGGATTTAAACCTCTAAAGTCTTTAATTCTTGGCAAAGCAATATTTACTAAACGATCTAAAAAAAAATACATTTGATCTTTTCTTAAAGTAACCTTTAAACCTAATGGAATTCCTACTCTTGTTTTAAAATTTGAAATAGATTTTTTAGATTTAGTAACTTGCGCTTTTTGACCTGCAATAGCTGAAAGATCATCTTCTGCACTTTTTAAAATTTTATTATCAGTCCCATCTAATCCAAGACCCATATTTAAAACAATTTTAACTAATCTCGGAGCTTGCATTTTATTACTAAAAGATAAATTCTTACACAATGCGGGTACTATCTCTTTTATGTATTTTTCTTTTAATCTAGGTGCTAATTTCATTTTTTACTCTTTGTTTTTGGTTTTTCTACTTTTATAATCTTTTTTGTCTCGTCTTTCTTTTCAACTTTTTTTTCTACTTTTACTTCAGATAATTTAACAACGTTTGATATGTCAATTGGTCTTTCGATGGTAATAATCCCACCTTTTTTTTCTCGTGTTGGTTTTTGATGTTTTTTCTTTTCATTGATACCTTTAACTAAAATTTTTCTAATATCAGGAAATACTTTAATGACATTTCCTGTCTTACCTTTATCATCTCCAGTTATAATTTTAACGTTATCTCCTTTTTTAATTTTTAATTTAATCATAATACCTCAGGCGCTAAAGAAATTATTTTCATAAAGTTTTTATTTCTTAATTCTCTTGTTACTGGTCCAAAAATCCTTGTTCCAATTGGCTCTCCATTTGGCTGAACTAAAACTGCGGCATTAGCATCAAATTTTATTGAAGTTCCGTCTAATCTTTTAATTTCTTTTCTTGTTCTAACGATGACTGCTTTATGAACATCTCCTTTTTTTACTTTTCCTTTTGGAATAGCGTCTTTAATTGAAACAACAATAATATCTCCTATTGTTGCGTATCTTCTTTTAGATCCACCCAATACTTTAATGCACTCAACTTTACGAGCCCCTGTATTGTCAGCAACAAATAATTCAGTTTGTACCTGGATCATTTATTTATCACCTCCAATAACTGTCCAACGTTTAAGTTTAGAAATTGGTTTACTTTCTTCAATAGAAACCATATCGCCAACTTTAGATTTATTTTTTTCATCGTGCGCATGATATTTTTTATAAGTAGTCATTACTTTTTTATATTTAGGGTGAACAAATCGTCTGCTAACTTCAACAACAATTGTTTTATTGCTTTTATCACTAACTACTTTTCCCTTTAAAATTTTTTTAACCATTATTTTGTTCTGTTTAAATTAATAAAAGTTTTAACGGTAGCAATTGTACGTCTATTAACTTTAATAGAAGCAGTATTTGTCACTTGACCATTTTTTTTTTTGAATCGAATATTAAATTGTTCTTTTTTTAATTTTTCCAATTCAGAGAATAATTGATCTTGTGTTAATTTTTTTATTTCTTTAGTTTTCATTATTGCGTTCCTAATCTTTTAACCATTTTAGTTTTAACAGATAATTTTGCTTTAGCTCTCTCAAATGCTTCTTTAGCTACTGTCTCGTCAACACCATCGATCTCAAAAATAATTCTTCCTGGTTTAACTCTAAATACGTAATATTCTAATCCACCCTTACCTTTACCCATCCTAACTTCGATTGGTTTTTTTGTTACAGGAATATTTGGAAAAATTCTAAGCCAAACTCTACCAGCTCTCTTCATGTGTCTAGTCAGGGCAACTCTTGCAGCTTCAATTTCCTTCGAGGTTACTCTATTAGGTTCGATTGCTTTTAATCCAAATGATCCAAAGTTTAATTCTGAGCCACGTGTAGCAACACCATGAATTTTCCCCTTAAAAGCTTTTCTATATTTTGTTCTAGCTGGCTGTAACATTTTCTTTCTCGTTTATATTTTTAATTTCAGCATCATCAATTTTTTTTTTATCTTTTTCAAACACAATGCCTTTGTAGATCCAAACTTTTACACCAATAATTCCATAAGTAGTTTCTGCTTCTGCTTCTCCATAATCAACATCAGCTCTTAATGTATGAAGAGGAATGCTTCCTTCTCTTAACCATTCTGTTCTTGCGATCTCTGTTCCCGCTAATCTTCCAGCAACAGTTATTTTAATTCCTTTAGCCCCTAATCTAAGAGTTGATTGCATGGCTCTTTTCATTGCTTTTCTATATGCAATTCGTTTTTCAAGTTGCTGAGCTACATTTTCTGCGACTAAATAAGAGTCTAACTCAGGTTTTCGAATTTCTTTTATATTTACTGAAACTTCTGAACTTGAAATTTTATTAAGATTACTTTTAATTTTTTCGATATCAGACCCTTTTTTACCAATTACAAAACCAGGTCTTGAAGTGAAGATTGTTACGATGCATTTTTTAGTAGGTCTTTCTATAAAGATTTTTGAAATTCCAGAATTCTTAAGATTTTTATGAATATATTCTCTAATTTTAAAATCTTCGATTAAATATTGTCCATATTCTTTTTTCTTCGCAAACCACATTGAATCCCAGTTTTTATTAATGCTTAATCTAAAGCTAATTGGATTAACTTTCTGTCCCATTATTTAGCGGCCTCCACCGGAGCTTTTTTGTTTTCTGAAACAATAATTGTTAAATTGGAAAAATGTTTTTTTATTCCCGCAGATCTGCCTCTTGCTCTTGGCATGAAACGTTTAAGTGTAATTCCTTTTCCAACGTAAGCTTCTTTTACAATTAAATTATCAATATCTAATTGATTATTATTCTCAGCGTTAGCGATCGCTGATTTTAAAGTTTTTTTAATTTCACTTGCTACTCTTTTGTCTGTAAATTCTAAATCTCTCATAGCTATATTAGCATTCTTTCCTCTGATACTTTTTAAAATATTATTAATTTTACGCGGACTAGATCTTAAGTTCCTGTAAATTGCTTTAACTTGATTTAAATCTTTATTTTTTGTCATCTTTTTTATCAGTTGCTGGAGCAGCTTTTTTATCAGCTGGAGTATGTCCAAAAAATTGTCTTGTTGCAGAAAACTCTCCTAATTTATGACCAATCATTTCATCTGTAATAGTCACCGGAAAGAATTTTTTTCCATTATGAACTTCAAAAGTCATTCCAATAAATTCTGGAATAATGGTAGATTTTCTTGACCAAGTTTTGATTGGTTTTTTAATATTTTGATCTTTGTGCTTTTGTACTTTTTTCATTAAACTTAATTCAACAAAGGGACCTTTCCAAACTGATCTACTCATAATTAATTAATACCCCTCTTTTTCTTTCTAGAGATAATATATTTGTCAGTATTTTTATTTTTTCTAGTTTTCTTTCCTTTTGTCTTGATACCCCAAGGAGTAACAGGATGTCTTCCTCCATTAGTTCTTCCACCGTGTGGATGATCTACAGGATTCATTGCTATCCCTCTTGTTTGCGGTCTGATTCCTAACCATCTGCTTCTTCCTGCTTTACCAATTTTAATATTTTTTTGATCTGGATTTGATACGGCGCCAATCGTCGCTTTACATAAACTTTGTACTCTTCTTACTTCGCCTGAGGCTAATTTTAATGCCGTATAATCTTGATCATGACTCATAATTTGCACAGAAGTGCCGGCCGATCTTGCTAATACTCCCCCATTGCCTGGTCTCATTTCAACATTATGAACAACAGTTGCGGGAGGAATATCAATTAAAGGCATACAATTACCAATTTCTATATCTTTTTTTCTTCCCGAATGAATTTTAGTCCCAATTTTTATATCTTGTGGAGCTATTAAATAACTTTGTGTTTTATCTTCATATTCAACGAGCATAATATTAGCTGTTCTATAAGGATCGTACTCAAAACGTATTACGGTAGCAGGCATGTCAAACTTATTTCTCTTAAAATCCACAAATCTATATTTTTTTTTATGTCCGGCTGAACGATGTCTTGATGTAATTCTTCCTAAATTATTTCTTCCATACGAGCCATTAATACCAGAAGTTAGAGATTTAACGGGCTTTCCTTTCCAAAGACCACTTCTATCTAGAATAATTGTGCCTCGTGTAGATTTTGTATAAGGTTTATATGTTTTTAAAGTCATTTTTATATTCCAGTTGTAATGTCAATTAATTGTCCTTTTTTCAAAGTAACAATAGCTTTTTTGTAACCTGAGGTTCTTGCAACTCTACCTCTTACCATTTTAAATCTTGGGTGAAGATTAATAGTATTAACTTTAATAACGTTTACTTTAAAAAGTTTTTCAACACTTTTTTTAATATTTGCTTTTGTTGCAAAAGGAGCAACTTTAAATACTACTTTATTTAATGAACTTAGATTTGTAGATTTTTCAGTCACTACGGGCTCAAGAATAATATCGTATGAGAAATTGTCAGCTCTTTTTTTCATTTTAATAATCTTTCCTGGAGTTTTTTAATTGAAGAATGAGTAAATAAAACATTATGATATTTTAAAATGTCATAAACATTTGTTCCAATCTCTGGAATATTTTTAATATTCTTAATATTTTTTACATTATTTAATAAAATTTCATTCTCTTTATCGTAAATTAACAATGCACTCTTTGAGTTAATTTTTGATAAAAATTTACTAAAATCTTTGGTTTTAAAATTTTTAAAGTCTTTATCTGATAAAATGTTAATTTTATTATCTAAAACTTTACTAGATAAAGCATGCTTAAGTCCTAATTTTCTGACTTTTTTATTCAATCTTTTTACTCTATGTTTTCCTTTCGCTTTTGGTCCATGGGCAATACCTCCACCTACAAAAATTGGAGCTGTAATATTACCATGTCTTGCTCCTCCAGATCCTTTTTGTGGTCCAATTTTTTTTCTTGAACCAGCAACTTCTCCTCTAGTTTTAGTATAGCCAGTTTTTTTTGAGTGACGACTTATTTGCCAATCAACAACCATTTTTATAATGTCTTTTCTGGGTTTTAACGAAAATATATTGTCAGAAACTTCAATATTTCCAACGTCTTTTCCATCAATTCCTAATTCTTTTATTTTCATATAATTATTTTTTTTTCTCAATTGTTGGCGCCGCTGCTACCGCTGGCTTTGCGTCTTTTTTATTAGTTTCTGCGCTTTTTTCTTTTTTGTTTGATTTTTCTTTTAATCCTTCGGCAAGATCATCTTTGAAAGCTTTAATAGTATCTTTCATAGTTCTTTTATTTCTTTCTTTAACAGCTTTATTAATCTCAACTACAGCATTTTTAGCTCCAGGCACTGAACCTTTAACAAATAATAAATTATTTTCTAAATCTGTTTCGATAATTTCAAGTCTTTCAACAGTTCTAAATTTATCCCCCATATGACCAGCCATTTTTTTACCTTTAAATACTCTACCCGGATCTTGTCTTTGACCTGTAGAACCATGAGATCTGTGAGAAACTGAAACACCATGAGTTGCTCTTAATCCAGAAAAATTATGTCTTTTCATAACTCCAGCAAAACCTCTTCCAATTGTTTTTGATCTAATATCTACAAAATTTATATCTTTAAAAATATTTAAATCTACGTCAGAGCCCAATTTCAGATCACTGTCTTTATCTATTCTAAATTCTTTTAAAATTTTCTTAGGTTCTAAAGATTTTTTTGCAAAAACACCTTTCATTTGCTTAGTAACTTTTGAATTTTTGATATGTCCAAAACCAACTAATACGGCACTGTAACCACGTTTTTCTTTAGTAATAACATCTATTACTTTACCTGGTTCAATATGAAGAACTGTTACAGGAACGGATTGACCATTCTCATAAAACCTTCTTGTCATACCAATTTTTTTACCTATTAAACCTAAAGTCATAATTTAAATCTTAATTTCTACGTCAACGCCTGAAGCTAAATCTAATTTCATTAAAGCCTCAACTGTTTGAGGTGTTGGATCTAGAATATCTATCATTCGTTTATGTGTTCTTGTTTCGAACTGTTCTCTGCTTTTTTTGTCAATGTGAGGTGACCTTAATACTGTAAAAATTTCTTTGCGTGTTGGAAGTGGTATTGGTCCTCTAACCTGAGCTCCAGTTCTTTTTGCTGTATTGACAATCTCGATAGTAGATTGATCTAACACTTTATGGTCATACGCTCTTAATTTAATTCTAATATTCTGTTTATCCATAATTTAAGCCATCTTCTTTGTAACTTCGTCCTGAACATTTTGTGGAACGCGATCATAATGATCAAACTGCATTGTGTATTGTGCTCTACCTTGAGACATTGATCTTAAAGTGTTTACGTAACCAAACATATTTGCAAGCGGAACCATTGCATTAATAACAGCAGCATTACCTCTTTTATCAGTTGATCCAACCTGTCCTCTTCTGCTATTTAAATCTCCAATAACATCACCCATATAGTCTTCTGGAGTCACTACTTCGACTTTCATTATTGGTTCTAAAAGTTTTGGACGTGCTTGTAGGCATAATTCTCTAAAACAATATCTTGCTGCTAATTCAAATGCTAAAGGACTAGAGTCTACTTCGTGATGTAACCCGTCTAAAATTTGAACTTTATAGTCTAACAATGGAAAGCCTGCCAATACTCCCGAATCTGCAACGCTTAAAATTCCTTTTTCAACTCCTGGAATAAATTCTCTTGGAATGGCTCCGCCTTTAATTAAATTTTCAACAATTCTACCTTCTCCTTGAGAAAGAGGTTCAACAGCTAACTTAACTTTAGCAAATTGTCCTGCTCCGCCACTTTGTTTTTTATGTGTATATTCAAGTTTAGAAGATGAAGTTATTGTTTCTCTATAGGCTACTTGAGGCGCTCCAATATTTGCTTCAACTTTAAATTCTCTTTTCATTCTATCTACGATAATTTCTAAATGTAATTCACCCATTCCTTTAATAATTGTTTGTCCGGATTCATTGTCTGAAGAAACTCTAAATGAAGGATCTTCTTTTGCTAGGCGGTTAAGGGCTTCACCCATTTTTTCTTGGTCATTTTTTGTTTTAGGCTCAACTGCAATTTCAATGACTGGTTCTGGAAAGTCCATAGACTCTAAAACAATTGGATCATTTTTGTCGCAAAGAGTATGTCCAGTAATTGTATTTTTAAGACCTGCTAAAGCAACAATATCTCCAGCACTTGCACTTTTAATATCTTCTCTATTATTTGCATGCATCAGCAACATACGACCAATTCTTTCTTCTTTTCCAGTTGTTGCATTAAGAACGCCTGTGCCCGTAGATAATGTTCCTGAATAAATTCTAATAAATGTCAACGATCCAACAAATGGATCATTTGCTATTTTAAATGCTAAAGCAGAAAATGGTTCTTCATCAGTACATTTTCTAATTAACTCTTCTTCTGTTTCTGGTTTAACACCTTTAACTTGTCCAACGTCTTTAGGGCTTGGTAAAAAGTCTACTACAGCGTCTAAAATTAATTGAACTCCTTTATTTTTAAAAGCAGCTCCGCAAATTATTGGAACAAATGCAAAAGAAATTGCTCCTTTTCTAATACAAGCTTTTAATTCCGCTTCCGATGGATCTTTACCGTTAAGATAATTTTCCATTACTTTTTCATCTTGCTCAACAGCAAGCTCTACTAATTCTTTTCTATACTTGGCCGCTTGTTCTTTAAGATCCGCTGGAATTTCAACATAATCAAATTTTGCTCCTAAACTTTCATCCTGCCAAACAACACCTTTCATTTTCACAAGATCAACAACACCTTTAAATGTACTTTCAATACCGATTGGAAGTTGAAGTACTATAGGAGTTGCTCCTAAACGATCTTTAATCATGTCCACACACATGAAAAAATTGGCTCCAGTTCTATCTAATTTATTAACAAAGCAAATTCTTGGAACTTTATATTTATCAGCTTGTCTCCATACTGTTTCAGATTGTGGCTCAACCCCTGCAACTCCATCAAAACAAGCAACAGCTCCGTCCAAAACTTTTAATGATCTTTCAACTTCAATAGTAAAATCAACGTGCCCTGGTGTATCGATAATATTAATTCTATGACTTTTCCAAAAACAAGTTGTTGCTGCAGATGTAATTGTAATTCCTCTTTCTTGTTCCTGTTCCATCCAGTCCATAGTTGCAGCACCATCATGAACTTCGCCAATTTTATGAGCTTTACCAGTGTAATATAAAATTCTTTCTGTAGTAGTAGTTTTACCAGCATCGATATGAGCAGCGATACCTATGTTTCTATATTTATCTATTGGATATTTTTCACTCATAAATTTACCATCTAAAATGCGCAAAAGCTTTATTTGCTTCTGCCATTTTGTGAGTGTCTTCTCTTTTTTTAATTGCTGAACCTTTGTTAGATGCCGCGTCTAATAATTCCTTAAGTAATTTTTCCTGCATACTTTTATCTGTTCTTTTTCTTGAAGCATCTATCAACCAACGAATTGCTAATGCCTGGGCTCTATCAGCTCTTACATCTACTGGAACTTGATATGTTGCTCCTCCAACTCTTCTTGATTTAACTTCTAAATTTGGCTTTACATTTTTAAGAGCATCATTAAAAACTTTAATTGGATCATCATTCGTTTTAGCTTTAATCAATTCAAGAGTTTTATATAAAATTTTTTCTGCAACTGTTTTTTTTCCTTGATACATTAAAGAATTCATGAACTTAGTAACAACTTTAGATTTGTAAACCGGATCTGGACTTACATCTCTCTTTGTTTGTTTTCTTCTTCGTGACATAATTATTTAGGTCTCTTTGCTCCGTATTTAGATCTTTGTTGTTTCATTTTTGTAACTCCTTGAGTGTCAAGAACTCCTCTAATAGTATGATAACGAACTCCTGGTAAATCTTTTACCCTTCCTCCTCTAATCATGACCACAGAATGCTCTTGTAAATTATGACCTTCGCCTGGAATATAACTAGTAACTTCAAATCCGTTAGACAAACGAACTCTTGCAACTTTACGTAATGCTGAGTTAGGTTTTTTTGGAGTTGTTGTATAAACTCTGGTACAAACTCCTCTTTTTTGAGGTGACGCTTCTAGCGCAGGAACTTTATTCCTTACTTTTGGTTTAACTCTTCCTCGTTTCACGAGTTGATTAATCGTTGGCATAAATTTCTAAAAAAATTAATAATTTAAGGATAGAAAATAAGGTCGAAACCTAAAATCTGGTAGGAGTTTAAGTGCTCGTGAGCCTTACTTGCTACCTTAAAAAAGTGTGGGCATAATACTTAAATTACGCGAAAGGTCAAATTGTAGTTGTATAAAAAACTGCTTAATTAATATTGGAAAACTTAGATAATTACTACTTAGTGACCACTAATTGTTCAGTGGCTTTTGACTTACTATTTTGAAGTTCCATGTCTCGTTCACGAGCAATTTTAGAGAATTTAAATGTACTATCACCCGTTCCTGCCGGGATTAATCTTCCAACAATAACGTTTTCTTTCAAGCCGTGAAGCACATCAATTTTACCTTTGATTGCTGCCTCAGTAAGAACTCTTGTAGTTTCTTGGAATGAAGCTGCGGAAATAAATGACTTAGTCTGTAATGAGGCTTTTGTAATACCTAGTAACACTGGGTCAACTTTTGCAGGAGCCTTGCCTTCAGAAACTAATTTTTTATTTAATTCATCTAGATCGATTTTATCAACCAACTCTCCCACTAAGAAAGATGTATCGCCAGAAGCTTTTATTTCAACTTTTCTTAACATTTGTCTAACGATAACTTCAATATGTTTATCGTTAATGATAACACCCTGTAATCTATAAACTTCTTGAACTTCATCTATAAAGTAATTTGCAAGAGCTTCTACTCCTAAAATTCTTAGAATATCATGAGGGGCTGGACTTCCGTCTAATAGGTATTCTCCTTTTTTGATTTCTTCGCCTGGATTAAAGTTAACTTGTTTTCCTTTTGGAATTAAATAAGAAGACTCAATTCCTGATTTTGATTTAATTGTAATTTTAAGTTTTCCTCTAACTTCTTTTCCAAATTCAATTTTACCATCATTCTCAGCGATGATTGCTCCTTCTTTTGGTTTTCTTGCTTCAAATAGTTCAGCAACTCTTGGTAATCCTCCAGTAATATCTTTTGTTTTAGAGGTTGCTTTAGGTAATCTAGCTAATACATCTCCTGCATTAACTTTGTCTCCGTCTTCAACTGATAAAATCGTTTCTGGAACTAAATAATATCTTGCTTCGTTATCGTCTGCTTTTTTAACAACTTTGCCTTTACTATCTCTTAATGTAATTCTTGGTTTAAGATCAATATTCTTAGATTGTCCTCTCCAGTCTAAAACAACTTTAGAAGAAATTCCCGTAGCTTCATCTGTTGCATCTGTAATTGATGCCCCATCAATTAAATCTACAAAATTAACGATACCATCTGTTTCTGAAATAACTGGTAGAGTATATGGATCCCACTCACAAATTTTTTGTCCTTTTTTTACAGGCTGATCTGGTTTTGTATAAAGTTTAGATCCGTATGGAATTTTATACATCGCAACGTTTGTTCCATTTTTTTCAATAATAATTTCAGTATTTCTTCCCATAACTATTAACTCTTTTTTTGAATCTTCAATTAAGTTTTGATTTGAAACTTTTAATACTCCTTCTGAAGGAGCAATAATTGAAGACTCTTGTTTAATTTGCGCTGTTCCTCCAACGTGGAACGTTCTCATTGTAAGCTGTGTTCCTGGCTCTCCAATCGATTGAGCCGCGATCATTCCAACGCATTCGCCGATAGACACTAATCTTCCTCTGGCCAAATCTCTTCCATAACAAGTTGAACAAATTCCATCTTTTGCTTCGCAGGTAATTGGTGAGTAAACATCTATAGATTTAACACCTGCGGCATCCATTAATTCGCATTGCTTTTCTTCAATTAATTGTTTTGCTTTGACGATAACATCTCCTGTATTTGGAGCTTTAATATCTTTAGCAGCAATTCTTCCTAAAGATCTTTCTGTTAAAGATACGATGATATTGCCGCCTTCTATAATCTCGCTAATATTAATATGTTTTTTAGTACCACAAAATTTAAGTCTTACGATAACATCCTGAGAAACATCGCATAATCTTCTTGTTAAATATCCAGAGTTAGCAGTTTTTAAAGCTGTATCTGCAAGTCCTTTTCTTGCTCCGTGAGTAGATGTAAAGTATTCCAAAACTGTTAAGCCTTCTTTAAAGTTTGAAATGATAGGTGTTTCAATAATTTCGCCAGATGGTTTCGCCATTAGACCCCTCATCCCAGCTAATTGTTTCATCTGAGCTGCTGAACCTCTAGCTCCAGAATCAGCCATCATGAATATAGAATTGGTTGTTATTGAGCCGTCTTCTTTGTTAATTTTAGAAGCTGAAATATTTTTCATCATCTCGCTTGCAATTTTATCTGTACATTTAGACCACTGATCTACAACTTTATTATATTTTTCGCCTTTAGTAATTAAGCCCTCAGAGTATTGAGTTTCATACTCCTCAACCATTTTTTTAGCTTCTGTTATAATTTTTTCTTTTGATTCAGGAATAACTAAATCATCTTTTCCAAAAGATATTCCTGCTTTAAATGCATTAAGAAAACCAATAGTCATTAATCTATCGCAGAAAATCACCGTTTCTTTCTGACCGCAATATCTAAAAATAATATCAATCAGTTCTGAAATTTGTTTTTTAGTTAATAATTTATTTACTAAATCAAATGAAATTTTATGATGCTTTGGAAGAACATCTGCTAGTAAAAATCTACCAACACTACTTTGATATGTTTTAAAAACTGGCTTACCTTTTTCATCTGCTGTTTCAAATCGAGATACTATTTTGGAATGAATATTTATTGATTTATTTTCAAGTCCCTGAGCAATTTCATCCAGGTTTAAGAAGTAACCTACGGGTTTGGTATCTTGATCTCCAAAAAACTGTGACATGTAATAAATTCCTAAAACCATGTCTTGTGATGGAACGATAATAGGTTTTCCGTTTGATGGACTCAAAAT
>Ga0209401_1000812_pt1 | contig 21055 bp, 23 predicted proteins | sample M_140807_MF_Meta_FD_187318 | JGI IMG/M metagenome (GOLD analysis project Ga0209401, IMG submission 187318) | Freshwater microbial communities from Lake Montjoie, Canada to study carbon cycling - M_140807_MF_MetaG (SPAdes) (version 2) | ecosystem: Environmental > Aquatic > Freshwater > Lake... | reverse complement strand
TGCGGCAAATATCCCCCCGACCACGGAAAACTTGGAGACCTGATGCACAAAATGGCGGCATTGCTGCTGGTAGCAGCCTCAATTCTGGCGGGTTGCAAGACGGGTGAGGATTTGGTGCTCCCGAATCAGTCCCTGCCCGCTGTTGGGTGCAGTGACTGTCGCTGACGCCTTTGCGTCGGGGGATCGGGTGGCGTCGTTGACGTCGTTGCGTGACTATTTGGCCGGCCTGGTCGACGACTTCGATGGGGCGCCGAAAGACATTGCGCCGATCACCAAGCAGCTCGCCGATGTGGTGCGCGAGTTGGATGAGTTGGCCCCGGTTCAACGGAAGGGCACGGCGTTAGATGAACTTGCCGCACGGCGTTCAGACGCCTCGGGTTCACGTCGCGCCTAAAGGCCGATTTCGCGGGGATGGTGAGGATGCCGCCTTTTTGTCGTCGGCCTACGGGCTGGCCCCGGATGTGTGGCAGGCCCAGGTCCTCGAGGATTGGTTGGCCCGGTCAGGCCGCGGTGGGAAGTTCGCTTCGCTGACCTGCGGGCTGGCTGTTCCGCGCCAGAATGGCAAAAACGCGATCCTTGAGATGCGGGAGCTGTTCGGCATGGTGCAGCTCGGGGAGAAATTTTTGCACACCGCCCACGAGGTGAAGACGGCCCGGAAAGCGTTTCTGCGGTTGGCCTCGTTTTTTGAGAACACCCGCAAGTGGCCTGAGATGGCCGACCTGGTGAAAGACATTCGTCGAACGAACGGCCAAGAGGCCATCGTGTTGACGAACGGCGGATCTGTCGAATTCGTGGCCCGCTCGAAAGGCTCCGGTCGCGGGTTTACCGTCGATGTCCTGGTGTGTGATGAGGCGCAGGAACTTTCCGACGACGCCTTAGAAGCGTTGATGCCCACAACGTCGGCGGCCCCGTTGGGTAATCCGCAATGGATTTTCACGGGCACCCCGCCAGGCCCGACCGCCAACGGCGAAGTGTGGTCAAGGACCCGCGACGATGCCCTATCAGGGAAGTCCTCAAGGTTGGCGTGGCATGAATGGTCGTGTCTGGGTTCCGCCGATTTGGATGATCCGTTGTCGGCGGCGGCAGCCAATCCGGCTTTGGGTGGCCGGCTGCAATGGGATGTCATTGCTGGTGAACGAGCGCGGTTCTCCGATGAAGGTTTTGCCCGGGAGCGGCTGGGCATGTGGGATTCTGCCGGATCGCAGCGAGTGATCTCGGCGGACTCGTGGAAAGTTGTGGCCGACGCCAATGTGGTGGACCGCGGCGGCGAAGTGGCATTCGCCCTCGATGTGTCTCCGGACAGGTCGACCGCGACGATTGCGTCCGCCTCGTGGACCACTGAGGATTTGCCGTATGTGGATGTGTTGGAGACGCGGCGCGGGGAACCGGACTGGGGTGTGCAACGGTTTGTCGATTTGTGTGAACGGCACGATGTTCGGGCTGTTGTGGTGGATGGGGCTTCGGCCGCATTCTCGATGGTTGATCCGCTGCGCCTGCGGGGTTTGACGGTGACGGTGACGTCGGCCAGGCAGATGGCGGCGGCGTTCGGCGGGTTTTACGACTCGGTGATGGATGGCGCTATCCGCCATTTGGATCAGCCGTTGTTGAACTCGGCGTTGGCGGCGGCCCGTAAACGCAAGATCGGGGATTCCGGCTTCGGCTGGTCCCGCAAGGACTCTGAATCAGATATCACCCCTGTATGTGCAGCCACCTTGGCGTTGTGGGGTTTGACCTCCGGTGAGGTCGCCGAAAAACCGAAAGTCAGGTCGGGCAAAGCATGTTTTGTGTAGAGGAGGTGTGAATTGTTAGATGAAGATGGTATCCGCCGTGTCGTAGCCGATATGTGGCGTCTGCATCTGGACGAGCGCACCTATCTGGACCGTATCTACGGGTATGTGTCGGGCACGATGGGCGCCCCGGAGGTCCCGGAAGGTTCCGAGGATGAAATCAAAGAGCTTGCCAACCTGTCGGTAAAAAATGTGATGGGTTTGGTGCGGGATTCGTTCACCCAAAACCTGTGCGTGACCGGATACAAGTCGGCGTTGGCTCGGGAGAACGCGTCCGGGTGGGCGATGTGGCAGCGGAACCGTATGGATGCCCGCCAGGCCGAGGTTCATCGGCCGGCAGTGACTTACGGTGCCGCCTACGTCATCGTGTATTCCGGCGATGAGGGTTCGGTGTGGAAGACCCGTTCCCCCCGGCAACTGTTGGCGGTGTATGAGGATCCGCAAGTCGATTTGTGGCCGCAGTACGCCTTCGAGCAGTGGATTGATTCCACCGACGCCCACCCCAGGTGGAAAGCCACCCTGTACGACGAGGAATACATTTACCCTTTGGACTTGGGGGAGATTCCGGCGTTGGCATCCCGCGAATATCAGACGTTGGTTGCTCGGGTCGCCAACATTTCGGCGTTTAATCCGCCGATCCCGCATGGTGCTTCGCACTGCCCGGTGGTCAGGTTCATCAACACTCGTGACGCCGACGACATGATTGTCGGGGAAATAGATCCGCTGATCAAAATGCAGCGCACCCTCAACTCGGTGAACTTCGACCGACTGTTGGCCTCACGGTTCGGGGCGCATCCACAAAAGGTGATCACGGGCTGGTCGGGTTCGGCGGCCGATGTGTTGCGGGCTTCAGCCCGACGGGTGTGGGCGTTTGAGGACCCGGACGTGTCGGTGAACTCGTTCCCGCCGGCCGGGTTGGATCAATACAACTCGGTGTTGGACGAGATTATGAACCACATTGCGATGGCCGCCCAAATCAGCCCCGCTCAGGTCACCGGAAAAATGGTGAACCTCAGTGCTGAGGCTTTGGCGGCGTCGGAAGCGAACCAGCAGCGCAAGTTGACCTCGAAGCGGGATTCGTTTGGGGAAAGCTGGGAGCAAGTGTTTCGGCTGGCCGGCGAAATTGAGGGCGACACCGAAACGGCTATTGATACCGGGTCTGAGGTGCAGTGGCGTGACACCGAAGCTAGGGCGTTCGGTGCCATCGTGGACGGCATCACGAAGCTGGCCGCCGCCGGTATCCCCATTGATGAGCTGGTCGACATTGTGCCGGGTGTAACGCAGCAAAAGGTTCAGTCCATCAAGGATGGGTTGCGACGCAATCAGGCCAACCAGTTGGTGGCGGCGTTGCAGCAGGTGCCGGTGCAGCAGATGCCGGCCGCGTCCCCGAGCCCTTCCCCGGCCAATATGCCGTTGAGTAACGGTGCCGTCACCAACTGAAGTCGCTGCACTGCAAGGGCTGCTCCTTCGCCTATCGGTGGTGGCGGGCAGGTCTGTGACCCAACTGTTCAGCAGCGCCAATTCTGAACAGATGAAACAGGCTTACCCCGATGTGGTTGATCCGTTTTTGTCTGCGGCCGGAACCTTATCGGCAGAGTGGTACGACTCTTTAGCCCCGGAAAGCACTTTCGACACCCGGCCGTCGTTGCTACCTGAACGCGATGTGCTGTCAGGTTCGGTGGGGTGGGCGTTCAGCCAACTGAATCCGTTGGCGGCGATGATCGGCACCACTGAACGCCACATCTTCACCACTTCACGCACAACGGTGGTCGAAAACGCTGAGCGTGAAGGAGTGCGGTTCGCCCGCTACGCCTCCGCGAAAGCTTGCGCCTGGTGCCGGGTATTGGCCACCCGGGAAGCGGTCTACAAGTCCGCTGCCAACGCCATCAAGGGCCACGACAACTGCCACTGCATGGCCGTTCCGGTTCGTGGCGGCGACACCTACACGCCACCGGCCTACGTGGCCGACTGGCTTGAGGAATACAACACGGCCCGCGACGAGGTTGGGGGAAACCTCAACGACATAGTCAACAAGATGCGAAAAAATAATTCGCCTGCCCCCACGGCAAACGAACCTGGCACCGTTGAACTTCCGATCAGCACGTTGACGCACTATTCCAAGAACAATCCATATACGCAGGAACACGATGCTTCATACATGAGAAAGATGGAAGAGCGTCTGCGAACCGAAGGTTGGGGTGCTTTCAAGAATTTCCCCGCCATTGAAGTCGGTGAATCCGGAAAGTATGCCGTCCTGAGCGACGGTAACCATCGTGTCTGGGCTGCTAAGAAAATTGGAATGAAAACAGTTCCAGTTGCAATCATTACCGGGGAGCCAGACGACTGGGCTAAGCAGTACGGCGCACCGGTCGAAGCGACCCTAAGAGCAGTACTAAAACAAACGTAACGCCGACACCCAGCGGTTAATGGGTGGAGTCCCGACGGGGACACAGCAGTAGATAACGGAAAGCCTGACGGGGCTTCAAATAACACGGAGAAAACCGATGAGCGAACAGCCAACCCCGGAAATCGAAACCGACACCGCCTCAGAATTCGAAGCAATCACCTCCCAGGAGGACTTCGACAAACGAGTCAGTGCCAGGATCGCCCGGGAACGCGCCAAATACGCCGACTACACCGACTTGAAGACCAAAGCAGCAGAGTTCGACAAGCTGCAAGAAGCCTCCAAGACCGAGGTGCAGAAAGTGTCGGAACGGATGGCCCAGCTTGAAAAAGAGTTGGAATCCGAACGTTTCAACACAGTCCGCACCACAGTGGCATCCGCCAAAGGTGTGCCGGCCCACAGGATCAGCGGCAGCACAGTTGAAGAACTGGAAACCTCCGCTGAAGACTATTTGGCTGAAGTGTCTGAGTTGGCGAAGGCTCAACGGCCCAAGGCGACGTCCTACAAGTCTGGTGCCACCGGTTCAGATAACCGGTTGGACCCGAAAGACAGGGCCGCCGCCGTTGTCCGCAATTTTCGCGGCAAATCCTGATCCAAGCAAAACAATCACCGCCACCTGAGCGGTAAAAATCACCTTTTGAAAGGGGTGTAACACTATGGCCGATATCAATCGCGCCGATGTATCCACAGCAATCGAGGAAGCGTACTCGCAGACTCTCCTGGCCGCGGCTGTCGCCGGGTCCACGGTTCTGAGCGCCTTCCCGACCGTCAACCTGGGCACCAAGCTGACCCACCTGCCGGTGCTGTCCACTCTCCCCGACTCCTCGTGGGTGTCGGAGACCGAGACCAAGCCGACCAGCGAAGTGAACTGGGCCGATCTGACGATGGTCGTCGAAGAACTCGCCGTCATCGTCCCGGTCCACGAGGATGTGCTGGCGGATGCCACCGCACCCATCCTCGAGGAAATCACCAACCGTGCCGGTGAGTCGATGGGCAAGCGCCTCGACCAGGCCGTCATCTTCGGTGTGGGCAAGCCCGCGTCGTGGACTTCGGCTGCTCTGTACCCGGCGGCGTCTGCGGCTTCGCAGACCGTCACCTACACCACAGGCACAGCCAACACGGCTGACCTCGTGGGTGGCGTCACTCAGGCGGCCCGCCAGGTCGCGGCGGCGGGCTTCCAGCCCGACGTGCTGCTGGCACCGCTGACGTTCCGCTACGACGTCATCAACGTTCGTGACTCCACCGGTCAGCCGGTGTGGCGTGACGAGCAGTTCGCCGGCTTCAACACTGTCCTGAACCGTAACGGTGCATGGACTGGCGCCGGTGTTCAGGCGTTGGTGGCCGACTCCACCCGCATCCGCATCGGTGTCCGCCAGGACATCACCGTGAAGTTCTTGGATCAGGCCACCGTCGGTGGCATCAACCTGGCCGAGCGCGACATGGTGGCTTTGCGCTTCAAGGCACGCTACGCCTACGTGTTGGGCAAGCACGCCACGTCGCTGGGTGTCAACAAGACCCCGGTGTCGGCGCTGGTCAACTCGGGCTCGTAGTAATGGCGTATGCGACGTCGTCTGATGTGGTGGCCGCTCTCGGGCGGTCACTCACAGCAGCCGAATCGGTGGCGGTCAGCAATCAGCTTGACCAGGCCACCGATCTGGTGATCGGCTACCTGAACACTGAACTGAATCCGGTTCCGGGTCCGGTTGTTCGGGTGGTCGCCACCATCGTCGCAGCGGTGTTTACGAAACCGTCAATCACGGTTGCAGACTATGACGCCAGCGGCTATTCCACAGCGCGGGAAGCCGCTGGCGTCTATGTCGGCACCGAATCAGCGACCACGTCCGGCCCGTGGCTGACCAATGCTTTGAAGCAACGGTTGGCCCCGTACCGAATCTCGTACCGGGCTATCGGCGTCCTGTCCGAATACGGGTCCTAATGGCCCAGGTCCGCTTCAAACCCAACATTGCCGGGTTCCGGGCAATCCGTTACTCCGGGCCGGTGCAGGACGTGTTGGAAGGCATCGGCCTAACAGTGTTGAACGCCGCTAACAGCAGCTTCACCCGCAACGGTGGCACCGACCGACCCTACGAGATGACTTCTCAACCAGGCAAGCAGGTCAACCAAGGCCGCTGGCGTGTGTCGGTGGCCGCCGTGTCACCGCACACGATCCGCCACAACGCCAAATACAACACGTTGATTCGGGCATTGGGTGGCGCTCAGTGACCGTCTGGTATCTCACCGCCAAGCCAGCAGTCAAAGTGACGATCTCGGTGCTGGCTGACGCTTTTGGCGAATACGCCTTGGTGTCGGCGCGGATGCCGAAACAGCGCCCGATCCGGTTCATCAAGGTGTCTCGGATCGGTGGCAGCCAAGACACCCCGATCACCGATGTGGCACGCATCCTCATCGAATGTTTCGGCCCCGATGTTGAAACATGCGAAAACATGACGGCCACGGCTAGGGCGGCGCTGCGAAACGCGATCTCCACCACGGTGGAGGGCGCGTGGATCCGCAACTGGTCAAACGAGCAAGGCCCTGTCGACTTTCCGCACCCGGAAATCATCGACATGGAGCGGTGGCAATTTCAGGGCAACTTGAGCTTGTCGACCGCCCCGATTCTGTCAGTTCCCCCAGGCAGCTAACTGAATAACAACCGAATAAACAACTAAATAACAACCTGTCAGGCCCGTCCCGGAAGCCTGAAAGGGGCAACACTGTCATGCCAGATTCATCTATCATCTGGGCGCCTACCCGCCCGGATTCCGGTGGCGTTTTCTACCGGGCACCGCTGGGAACCACCCTCCCCACCAACGCCACCTCGCCGCTGAACGCTCTGTTCGTCGACCACGGCTGGTTGGGCGAAGAGGGCATCACCGTCACCACCGAGCGCGACATCCAAAAGCACTACGCCTTCGGCTCTGACCTCGTCAAGACCACGCAGGGCTCCTACGCGGAATCCCTGCAACTCTCCCTCCTGGAAACCGATCCCGACGTCCTTGAGACGGTGTTCGGAACCGGGATTACGTTGGGTGTCGACGGTGCCGGTAACCGCACCATCAAGGTGGAGCACCGCTCCAAGCAGCTTCCCCGGTCGGCGTTCATCGTCCAGACCGTGGACGGCAACAAGACCCGCCGCCTGGTCATCCAAGAGGGAGCAGTTGTCGAGGTGGGCGAAATCGTCTACGTCCACAACGACCTGCTCAAGTACACGATCACCGTGGATTGCTACAAGCCGGCCACGGGCAACGCCGAAGCGGTCATCGAGTACATCCACGACGCCGGCAAGTCCGCAGGGTCGTAACCCAATCCTGCGGTGGGTGGTGTCTTGGGACGGGCCTGCCACCCACCGCAGCCTGACATCAGGCCCGTACCCGCACGTCACAACAAGGAAGGTCCGTCCCCATGTCTAAACCCATCATCGGTGCCAATCACCGGTCGGCCCGCATCGAAATTGTGTTGCCGGTCGACGCCAACGGCGACTACGCATTCGACGAAAACGGTGCCCCAGTGAAAGGGCGCACCCCGGTCAGGTTCACGGTGCCCCGCTTCGACTGCATGTCCCGCCAGCAGTTCAAAGAACTGAACAAAGCCCTGGCGGCCATCGACGACATGAAAGGCGACGACGGGGAACCGTTGACTCCGCAAGACCGGGGCATCGAAACGGTGCTGTCGCTGCTTAAACCGTTCGTCGACGAGACCGAGCTGCACGTCATCAACGGCTTGCACTTGTTTGAGTTGGAGCAGATCGCGGAACTCATTCAGAACGGCTCCACAATCACTGTGGGGGAATTGGTGGCCTCGACCGACTCCTAGACGAGTCTGGCGGGGCCATCAATTTTGATTTGATGACCATGACCGGTTACACCATCGACGATGTCGGGGAGCGGTTGTCGTGGAATGACCTCCGCGACTTCGTCACCCATCTGCCACCGACTGCCGGGTCGGCGTTTTATCGCAAAACCCATCCGCAGTCGTGGTGGTGGACCCCGGAGCTGGATTTTCTGGGTGCGGTGCTGAGTGCCGTCCAGTGGGGTAACTGGCAGCGCGGCGGCGGCAAGGGCGACAAACCGAAACAGGTGAAACGGCCGGTTGATAAGCCGACGGCGGCACCCGGAAGCACACCCACATCGGCCAAAGACTTGAAGGCCCGAAAAGCGAAACTGAAAGCAGAGATGGAAAGGATGGGCCGTGGCGACTGAACTTGGAACAGGCTATGTGTCCATCGTTGCCGAAACCTCAAAACTTGAAGCCGGTATCAAGAAGGCTTTGCAGGGCGGTGGGAAAGCCGCCGACGTTGCAGGCAAAGATATTGGTTCGCGCATCTCGGCGCAGGCATCGAAAGCACTCAGAAGTGGGTGGCGGCCCGACCAAGACATTATGGCCGGCATCCCCAACACCAAACTGGATCGTATTGGTGCCCGCATCGGCCAAGTCATCGGCAAAGGTGCCGTGGCCGGTTTGCGCGGCAAGCAGATCGGTGCAGAGTTTGGGCATTCGTTCGCTGCCGGGGTGGGCAGTGTCGGTTTAGGTCGGGTCATCGCGGGGTGGCGCAGCGAACTCGGTGGCCGCGGCGCAATGAACAACATTGGCATGGTCGCCGGTAAAGCCCTCTCCTCGGGTTTGACCGCCGGGGCCGGGCTGGCTATTGCCGGAATCGGTTTGTCCCTCACTAAAGGTTTCGACCGGCTTGTCGCGTTAGACACCGCAAAAAACAAACTTGAATCGTTGAACAAAGCTGCCGCGAAGTTCGGCAGGCCGATGGTCGACGTGAAGCAGGCCGTCCAAGATGTCACCGACGTTGTCAGCGGAACCCCATTCTCCTTGGATGAGGCTTTTGGCACCGCGGTCGGCGCTATCGGCGCCGGGGTGAAAGACGTCAAGGGCTACATGACGTCGGTCGCTGACGCCGCCGCTATCGGCGGCACCAGCATGGCCGAAATCGGTGACGTGTTCCAAGACATCGTCAACAAAGGCAATGTCAGCGGGGAAGCGTTAGCACGACTGGACACCCGATTCCCGGCAACGTCGTGGATTCGCGCATCAGTCACCGCCAGCGGCCAAGACTTTGACGCCTTGCTGGCCAAGGGCGAAATCACGATGGCGATGCTGCAACAGAGCATCAACGACAACGCCGCCGGCATGGCGCAAGGCTTGGGTAACACCTTGCAGGGCGCCATTATGAACATGCAGACCGCGGTTGCCCGGGTGGGCGCTAACTTCCTCACCGCACTGTTCGGCGGTTCCGGCGATCCGGCGCAGGGCATGAAAGAGTCCATCACCACCATCACCACGAAGCTCAACGAACTCGGTGCGTGGATCAACGCCAACAAAGAACAAATCCGGGCGTTCTTCACCTCAGCCGCCGACGCTGCTCGAGGATTGGTCGGTGTCCTCGGAAGCATCCTCGGATATCTGAAAGAACACCCCGGCGCTATCCAAGCGGTCGTTGTGGCGTTCGTGGCATGGCAGGGCATCACCGGTATTGCTGCGGTAACCACCGCGATCATAGGTTTAAATGGCGCTTTAGGAGCCACCGCGGGATTAGCGGCGGCGGCCTACGCGCCCCTCGCGGCGATTGCAGCCATCATTGCCGGTGGTGTTATCGGCGGTGCCAGCCTCAGCAATGCCATAAATTCTGTGGGAAAGAATTCCGAAGCCGGAAAGAACATGCAAAACCAGGCTTTCGCACCCGGTATGGGAGTACCCGGCGCATCCCGCGACCCCATCTTCCAGCCCACACCCGCACCCGTTCCCCGGTACAGGGGCAAGCCAGGCAGGGCTGGCGGCGGCAGCATTTCCGGTCGCGGTGGACCTAAATCCGATGTCATCCCGGCGATGCTGTCCGACGGCGAACACGTCCTCACCGCTGCAGACGTTAATGCGATGGGCGGGCAAAGCGGCGTCTACTCGTTCCGCAAAGCCTTACACGCAGCCAAAGGCGGCGCGGTCAAAAAACTGGAAGACATGCGAACCGCAGGCGCAATGCCGGCGGCGGCCGGAAACACCGCCCCGGTCGGCGGATCAACCATCTCTTCATTCATTGATATGGGCGGGGAGTTCATCAACGGCATCATCGACCAGGCCGCCTCAGCGGCTTCAAGCGCGGCATCTGCGGCGGCGATGGGTGCATCGTTTGGTTCGGCAGGACCGGTCGGCGGGCAAGCGGCCGGGGCTGCCGCTGGCACTGCCGTCGGATTGGGCACCGACGCAGCCAAACGCGGTGTGACTTACGGATTCGACCTGCTCGGTATCGGCGTTGACTCTCTCCTTGAGCAGCTCACCCCGTTCGGGCAGCCCCGATTCCTCAACCAAGACGTGTCCGGGTTCGTGCCTCAACAACAAATCATGGGGGCTCTCGGCAACCTGATGGGTGGCGGCGCTGAGCAGGCAATGGGCTTAGATCCCAACACCACCCAGCATGGAACCACCGGCCAACCACCAGGCCCCATCGACTCCCTGATGGGCAGCCTGGGTCCGCAAACCCCCGCCCCGATGATCGGTGACTCACAGTCGTTCCTCAACACCCAGTTGGCTGCCCCGGAAGCCGCCCCGCCCGGTCAGCAACCCATGTTCAAAGTGGACAACATTTACACCACCGACGCCGAATCGGTGGGCCGTGAACTGAACCGCCGCGGCCGACTGGCACAAATGCAATACACGAACAGGCCAGGTCCCTAAATGCCAGATCCCGGAATCAACTCCATTCGCATACGGCGGGGCAACGCCCTGTTCAATGTTCACGGCCAAAACGCCGGCCTTGAAGGGGTGTGGCTGGCTAAAGGCCAAGTCGAAGGAATCTACGACGCACCCATCAAGTCGACGTGGAAAACCGGTGCCTTCCAAGTTGGGTCGACACAAAAAGCAATTAAGCGGCTGCACCGCGACATGGAGCTGGGCTTCCACATCTCCAACAGTTTCAACGATTCTTTCGAGTTCAACGAATCGTTGTTTCGGCAAATCTTCTTTTATGAAGAGGATCAGTGGTCGACAAGCCCCAAAGCCACCACCATTGAGGTGTCCACCGAAATTTCGGGCACCCGCAAGCTCGACGTGCTCATGTATGAGCAGCCCGACTTTTCACCGTCGACAGATCCGCTGCAACAGCAGTACGGCAACTTGGTGTTGAAGCTGCGGGCCGGGGAACCGATGTGGTACGAGGACAACGTCGTCGACCAGTTTACCTCGGGTGCGACGTCGGCATCGGGCACGATCACCGTCTCAAATCCGACCGATCAGGTGATGTGGCACAAGTGGGTGTTGACGCCCGGTATTTGGACGCTGCCGGACTTTGAGTGGGTGGGCGACCCCGGTGAACGCATTCCGGGTGGGGCGAACGCTTCCCGCATGATCAACGACATCACCATCACCAGCGGGAACGGCGGTGCGGTCATCGACCTGGACCGCCAGCAGTTGATGTACCGGGACTTAAACAACACCAACATTTTGGCGCAGATGGGTGCCTCCAAGATTTTTAATTACCCCATCCCGCCGTACACCCCGGAGTTTGAACTGCCCGTCTCCTATAAGGGGCAGGTGGGTGGGGCGACAGTGCAGTTGATTCAGCCGCGGCGGTGGTCCCGACCTTACGGTTTGGAAGCCAACTCCATCCTCAACACCGGTTCGCCGAAAGAGTTTACGCAACGCTTCTCCTTCCCGGGTTCGTTCTCGTATCGCATTCCGTTGTGGGCGGAGCGCCTGGACGTCATCTTGGTCGGTGGTGGCGGCGGCGGCGAATCCGGTGGTTTGCTTGTCACCGGTTCGGGCGGTTCAGCGTCAAGTTTCACCACCAAAACGTTGATTCGTGGCGTCGACATTCCGTATGCCACTAACTATTTGGCTGGTGTTGTGGGCTCAGGTGGTGTCGGTGGCAGAGGTTTACAGCAGTGGACCCTGGAACGCATTGGAACAGCCTCACAAGACGGTTTCGGCGGCGAGAACGGCCAGCCAGGTCAAGCATCGACGGTTGTGGCTTCAGGCATGACGACGTTGAATTCGGCGGGCGGCGCTGCCGGTATCGGCCAGCCAACCGTGCAAGGCGCGGCGTTGGCCGATCTGGTGTTCAACGGCAAAACGTATCCCGGCGCCCAAGTGGAAAACCTGCCCGGAAATAAAGGCAACCATCCCGGTGGTGGCGGTGCCGGTGGCTGGCCTGCTGTCGGCGCGGGCGGTGCGGGCGGTGACGGACAAATCTGGATTAGGGCCTACGGCTGGGCTGGTTCGTGAGCGGTACCGGCTTCTATGTGCCGGCTGACCGGTTCCCGGTCCTTCTGCCGTTCATGTTTGGGCAGACCGCCGGGGATGTGTTGTGCGACCAAATTTGGGATGCCACCCGGGAACAGAAACTGGTGGAGGATAGGATCCGCCGCGAGCAGCCCGTCGGAAGAATTTGGGACGCCGAATGGAATGTTCAACACATTCTCGGCTCGGAATACGCCTGCAAGTTTTCGTGGATCTCTAACGACACCGGGCCGGGGCAAACAGAGTTCCCCATGTCCTCCCCGGTGGCGCAATGGATTTACGACTACCAAGGCCGCATGGACCGTGACGAAGGCCGCACCGTCGGTATCACCATTGATTATTGCGGGGCACGCTGGTCGGGCATCCTCGACAAATTTGCGGTCGAACAACGCGAAGACGGCGACACCGTCCTCGTTGTTGATTGGGTAGCCGACTACGAAAAACTCAAGTGGTACAGCGTGGTGCCCAACCCATTCTTGCCGGATGCGTTCCAATTTCCTCGCGCGTGGCTCCTCGCAGGACCAGTGACTTGGGTACTACGGCTGACGCTTTTCCTTGCGATTTGGCGGGAACATAATCCGTTCCTGACGTGGCCTGACGACCCGATGGATTTGAACAACTGGGTGACGATGGGCCTCGACATTTCCGACTGGCACATCGTGGTCAAACCCGAATCCTTTATTGATGCGATGGCATCCGGTGTGGTGTGGTCGGTCGCCACCTCGAGGTGGGCCAACTTCCACGACATGGCCCACTACATGGTCGAGGATTCCGAAATCTCCATTGAGTGCCGGCGCTACCTCCCCGGCGATGAAGAGCCGTGGGCCGGGGCCGACCTGCGCTACGGAACCCTCGTGGTGGATTTTGTCGACAAGTCCGGCATTTTGGTGGGCACCGCGAACGGCGGCAACGTGTTCGACGGCCTAGCCCGCACCGTGGTCGAGTTCGCAGACGACTTCATCGACTCCACCTACGACATTGTTGCCGACGCCGAAACCCCTCAAGACTACTTCGATGTCGGGAAACGCTACACCGACCCGATCAAACCGTATGTCGTGTTTTATGAAGGCGAAACCTCACCAGTTCAAGAGTCGTCGTGGATCTACTCACCCACCAAAGGTGTCCAAGTGGCGATCGGAGGCCACTCAGCTCCCGGTGTGAATGAAACCATCTCGGCGACCATACAAGCGGTTGGGGATATTCTCGGAAATTTGGTGCAGCTCGGATCACTGGGCGGCACCATCGACACCCTGCTGGCCCCGATCTACGAAGACACAATCCTGGCGTGGCAAACCTACAAATCAAACGAACGCGCCAACAACACCGGCTGGGACCGCCTATTCACCTATTTTCAAGAAGGCGCAGGCAAGGCATACACCATCTCGTCTCTGATGGTGCTACGCGCGGGCATGTGGGCAACGAAGACCGTAATCAGTTGGCAGGTATCAGTCTCCGACGGTCAGCCGTATCTGATCGGTGACAAGGGCATCGGCCACTTTTGGTTGGACGACCGCATCGGCCTGGTCCTCAAAGCCGACAACCAAATACATATGGATCGTTGCCGCCGCATCGATTTGGCGTGGGGACCGGACAGCCCACCCGAATGGAATTTGAACGTCGGCGATGAACGCATCTGGCAGGACCCCGCCCAACGCGCGCTGGGCCGTATCGAACGACTCATTGCAGGACTACACGATTTAGGAGTGTGGTAGATGACCGCCCCGTCCGTCCTGCCCGCCGACTTCACATCCTTCCCGCACGGATTCCCCACCAAAGAGAACTGCGACCCCACCAACCCGTATCAAGCGTTCCTGTGGATGTTGGTGGCCATGCCCTACATGAAAGGGGCACAACTAGTCCTGCCGGTCGACTATCTGCAATTCGTGTCCAAACGGTTGTGGGACTGCGGTGTCCGCCCGGTAGAAGAGCCAACCATCAAGTATCAGAAGCCGGCCGCGACCGACCCGAACTGGTTGACATCACCGGGGTCGTGGGTGGACGTCGATACCCCGGACCGTGACACTGTCCGCCCAGTGGAAGCCGTCGTCGATTCTTTGGTCAATCAGCAGCAGGCCGAGCTGATGAAAGAACTGTGGTCACGTATGAGCCCGAAGCAACGCCAACAGTTGACGGATTCCGATGACCTCACCTAACGAAAACGTACCTGAAGGGTCGATATCGGATACCGGCCTGGCGGCGTTCGCAACAAAAACGCAGTATTCGTGGCAGTCCGATTTGAACACAGCTTTGAGAAATCGGTTTTTGCCCGCCCAGTTGGGGTTCCTCAACATTTTCGGGGCGGTGTCGGTAGCGCAAAAGTCGGCGAACTTCGCCAACGTCACCAACACCGTCACGAAAGCAACCACTTTGGCGGCGGCTGTTACCAGTGGTGTGGCTGTCAGCGACCCATTCTCCGGTTCAGCAGCCAGCACATTGGGCGCTTCATGGACCCGAACATCAGATGGTTCGGGTGCTGGAACGTTCGGCCCCAACGGTTCAGGTTCGGCGGTCTGGACAGCATCCGGTAACGGTGCACGACGACACGTCGACCGGTACAACACACCACTTTTCACCGGCATCCAAGCGGTAATGGCCGTCATAGCATCACCGCCTAGTGTGGGTTCTCCATCCCAAGGATCTCCGTACACCTACCTGTTGGGGCGGATGAACTCTTCGGGAAACACTTTTGTGTACTGCCGGATCGGCAACAGCGATGTGGCTATCGGAAAGTGTGTGTCGGGAACCTGGTCTTCACCGTGGGCAACAAACACCACCACGAACCTTCCTGGCGACCAGTGGACTTTCCTACTCGGCACCAACTCCAGTCTCAGCGAAATTCTGGTAATTAAAAACGGTTACGTGCAAATACAGCACACCGATGTAACCGGCGCATCCACAAGCAATCTGTACGTGGGTGTCGCCTCGGCGGCTTCAGCTCGTGCTGCCCGGGTAGCAAATCAACAAAGAATTCCGGGGTCACTTGATGTGTGGGCCGCCGCTGACCGCCAATCATCCACCACATAAAGGAAAGACCGTATGTCTGTGATCGTGACTCGTAAGCCGGTGGATTTGACGGCATGGCATCTCGTCGACCAGGCCGCCATGCTTGACGCTCTCAGTGTTCTGTCCGGTGATAGTTGGCGCGGATCTCTTTCGCCATTGGAATCGGGTTGGCAGCTTGAACTCAACGCCGACAATCCGACCCGCCAGGTCATCGCAGAGCTGGGGGATTGGCTCGTGTTGGATGGCGGATTGCGGAAACTCTCCGACGCCGAAGTAGCCGCCGACTACGAGGTGTCATCGTGACCTGGTCCCCGAAGAGCCCCGCTGATGTCGCCGACTACTACGTGGACTGGTCAAACTTTTTAGCCACCACTGAAAACATTAATTCGGTAGCCGTCACCGCCACGACCGGATTGACGGTGGGAACCCAGGACTATACCAACAAGGTGGCCCGAGTCAGGTTGTCCGGTGGGACAAACGGCAACACTTACGGTGTGACGTTTGTGATTACAACTAGTTCCGGGGAAACGTTTTCTGTGACCAAAAATCTGATTGTCCAAACACGCGTGGAGCCCTGATGACACGCACAACCCTGAAAGAGAGATAGATAATGGCAGCACCAGGAGCATGGACTCTTGTCAACGGCGCCCGCGCCGACATCCTGTCCGGCACGTTCAGCGTCGGCAGCGGCTACAAGGTCGCACTTGTGACCAGCTCGTCCAACATCGCGGCGTCGTCGACCACTTGGGCGGCCGTCACCAACGAGGTCGCCTCGGGTAACGGCTACACGACCGGCGGGGTCGCCGTCACGTTGAGCCAGACCGGCACGACATCGGTCAACGTGTACTTCTCAAGCAACCCGAGCTGGACCGCCAGCGGTGGCAGCATCACGGCCCGCTGGGCCGTCCTGTACAAGACCGGTTCTAACGTCGTCGCCTTTAGCCTTCTGGACAGCGCGCCTGCCGACGTGGTTGTGGCCAGTGGCAATACCCTCCAGATTAAATCCGATAACACGGCCTCCAATCCGGTGCTCACCGTCGCCTAAATCCTGCTCGAAAAGTCCAGGTTTACGCCGATGATGGGAGTGGGTGACTGATGCCAGTCGCATACGATGCGAAGGGGCCAGGGCAGTACAACACCGTCGCTCCCGGAAACCTCTCGTTTAATCACACGCCAGCCACATCAGGCGTCGATGTATTCCTATTTATTGTCGTAGACCGTCAAGTCACTCCGTCAAGCGTGAACTATGGCGGATCGGCGATGACTTTAGTCGGAAGTCGTAACTGCAACAACAATGCGACTAAAGGCATACTGTTCGTCTACCGTAAGTCAGGCGTCACCTCAACCTCGGCAACCGCAGTAACTGCAACAATCGGTTCGTGTTGGTGGGCGGCAAACACAGTTTCCTATACTGGAGTGACCAGCGTCGGCACTTTGCAGGTTGCCTCTGGATCATCGACATCACTGTCGTCGGGTTCGATTACCGCATCCACAGATCAGATGATCGTGTGTGGGTTAGGCGCCGGTGATGTCCAGGGTTACTTCAACGGCAACACAATAGCGGTAATGAGTTCTGCGACGGGCGGAACTAACCGAACGCCAATACTGAATAACCCAAACGCAAACTGCGGATGCTTAGCCATCAGCGATTCAACGTCCACGGCTACCTTTGGAGCAACGCTAAGCGTTGCTAATGCGTGGGCGTCAGGCAGCGTCATTTTAAGTTCAGCAACAACAACAACGCTGACCCCTGCTGCCGCTACCATTTCGGTCACCGGCACCGCACCGACACTCGTCACCGAATCAGTCCTGACCCCGGCCGCCGCCAGCGCCACCGTCACCGGCACCGCACCGACGCTCGACCTAATCGTCACCCCGCCCGGTGGAAGCCTCACCGGTGCACTGATCACCGTTAGCGGCTCCGCGCCGACGCTCACCATGTCACTGGTCACGACCGGCGACACGATCACGATCACGGGCGGTACGCCTTCTACCGCCGGCACGTCAGTCCTCACCCCGGCCTCAGCAACCGTCACCGTCACCGGCACCGCGCCGACACTCCTGGCGTCACTACTCCCCGGATCGCAAACCCTGCCGGTAACGGGTGGAACCCCGACTTTAATCTCGATTACCGTCCTAAGTCCTGCGGCCGCGGCGGCAACCATGACCGGCGGAACACCCGTCGTCATCAACCCCATCACCTTGCAACCAGCAGCCGCAGCCATCACCATCACCGGCTCGGCCACCACCATCACCGTCGCCGTCTACTACGCGCCAGCCCCAGACCCACAACACACCGCCGTGTTACGTCACGAAGAAAGAACCCACGTCATGTTCGGTGAACGAATCCATAGTGTGCGGCGTGCCAGCCGATTAACGGAAGCCTGAGGTAACTGTTGTGGCGTTAAAAAATAATTGGGTCAACGGCGACACGTTCACGCCAGCCGCCGCTAACGACATGGCAGACGCCATCAACGCGACAAATCTTCCGCTACGAATCGACGTCAATTCAGCCCCGTACAACGTCACACCGTCCACAACAAATCCTGAAGTGGCGATCCAGCAAGCATTGGACTACGCCGCAGCCAATGGCATCCCCGAAGTTGTCATCAGTAAACCGGGCACCTACACCATCGGCGCTCTGTACCGGGTGGCCGGCCAAGTCAACGGGCAAGTCTATGCAGCGTTGTGGGGTTATTCCAACCTCAAGCTGACCATGAAACCTGGTGTGGTGTTGAAGCTGAAAAACAACATTGCGTATCCCGCCGCGGCTACAAGCTGCCAATTCATTTCTGTGAACTATCCGTATGCCTCAACCTCAGGTGGAACAAAAACCAACTGGTCTATTGAGGGCGGAGTCATCGACGGAAACGCCGCCAATCAAAGCTCGCTGGTGCTCGGCGTTGCCGTGTTCTTGGGTGCCTGCCGCAATTCGTGGGTGAAAGATGTCGTCGTCAAAAACGTCTGGGGCAGCGCATCCGGCCCGCCAGGTGAAACCTTCCATTTTGACGCCAACTATTGCGCGGACGTCGCGTTCATCAATTGCGTGGCTGATGGGTCGGGCAGCGCCAATACTGCGACCGGCTTCAGTGCGAACAATGCGTTCGGTGTTGCGTGGACCGGCTGCACCGCGCTCGGTATGGGCTTCGGCATGGGTTTCACGGCGTGGCAGTCCGCTGAAATGCAGTACGCCAACTGCCGCTCATATTCCAACGTGGTCGGTTTCAACATTGAGCGAAGCCAATATGTCACCTACACGGGATGCGTGGCTGGCGGCGGTTCGCCAACATTAAACGCCGGCGCTACTGCCAACCAATTCTTCCCCGGCGGCCAAACCGATCTAGGCAACGTCACTGGTTTCAAAATTCAAGGTTGCAGCGACCTGGTGGTCAATGGCTCGGTGATTTCAGAAAACACCATCAACATAGAAGTAATCACCAACGGAGCAGACCACCGCGTTTGCCAACGTGTCCTATTCAACGGATGTCTAATCTCCGGTTCGTCGGCACCAGCCCAGATTGAAAGTGTTGCGACGGGCGGATACGAGCAGGTCAATGTCCACTTCCACGGCTGTTCGGTATTTGACGGCACTATCACTGGAGCCAACTACCTCAACATCCTGACGGCAAACCCCTACGGAACCCCCGGCATCTATGCCTCGGGCGGCACAAATACCGGCCTGAACTTAGGCACCAAGGGCACCGGCAAAATCTTTATGAGTGTTGAGACCGGACAGACTCCAACGCTGCAAGCCGCTGGCGTTGACACCAACCTTGACCTCAATGTGACAGCCAAGGGAACCGGCGTTGTCAACATCAATAATGTCGCGCAATTTAATCCTCTCGGATCAAACTACGTCAATATCATCAGCTCCAACGGGACGCCCGGAATCTATGCCGTTGGATCAACAAACACCGGGTTAAACCTTGGCACTAAAGGTACCGGTTCAGTGTTCATCACTGTCGAAACTGGACAAACTGCGACACTCAGCGCAGCAGGGTCCGACACTAACCACAACCTCAACCTGAGTGGTAAGGGTTCCGGCGTCGTCAACATTAACGGGTCTGCCGCTTTGTATTCCGGTGGCGCGTTGGGAACGCCATCCAGTGGGACGCTCTCAAGTTGCTCTGGACTTCCGGTATCTGGGATCACATCATCAACATCGACGGCACTAGGACTCGGTTCCATCGAGCTGGGACACGCCACCGACTGCACTGTCACGCGAAGTGCGGCCGGCGTGATTGCAGTCGAAGGCTTTACAGTTATGACTAAAGTCGTCGTCTCGGTGACCGGAACGCAAACACTGTCAGCCGTTGACGGCCGCGAGTACATCGTTTTATTGAAGTCCGGGGCCGTGCCGACATTACCAACGGCAGTCAGCAACACCTCAATTTATCAGGTAAAAAACACACACACGGATTCTATTTCGTTGGCAACGACATCAAGCCAAACCATCGAAGGAACCTCACTGACGATCAAACCCGGTGAATCTTTCACGCTGGTATCCGACAACGCGAACTGGGTGATCATCTAATGACCTACAGCCCCACCATTAACATCGTCGGCACAGGCCTGGATGTCGGCCAGGAGAGTTTCCCGCGCCTGTACCCAGTTTCATCACAATTATTGAGTTCTGGAAACATGCGAACAGCGTTATTCAGGGCGCGAAAAACCGAAACGACAACTCAAGTCCGATTCATCGTTGGCCAGGCCGCTGCTGGTGGTTCGACCGGAGTCAGTAGCGCTTATGTCGGGCTATACACCGTAGCCTCAGATGGCGCAATGACTCGCGTAGCAGTGACTGGAGATATCAAAACATCGTTAACGTCAACTGGAGCTAAGACCGTCTCCTGGTCATCAAGCTACGCCATCGTTGCCGGGACGCTCTTAGCGGTCGGTATCGGCGCCACCTTTGACAGCACAACAGTTCCCGCGGTTACCGCAACTAATGGTGTACCGCAGGGGGAATGCGCTCAATTGCCGCCTGTAGCTCTACTTCTTGCAATGAGTAGCGGAACTCCCGCAACTTCTTATAGTTCCGCGACGGTAACGTCAAGCACTGCTATCACTGCACCCTACTTCGCTATCTTGCCGTGAAGCAATTAGCGCTGGCCGTGGTCGTTTGCGCGATGTTCTGTTTTGGATTTATTTACGCCGCCGTCAACACGATGTGCGACGAAAACTATTGGCCCGACTGGGCATGATTGCCGACACCCTCACCGCCATCGGAATTTATACAACCGTGGTGGTACTTACTGCTGCCGCATTAACGGACATTTGGTGACCTACGGACTTCCGGCCGGGACCAGCATCACCTACGGCGCCCCCGGATTTCCCGAATGGGTCTACGAGCTCGCGCAGGTTTTCGGCCTACAAGCCAGCACCTATCCCGGCCACCAGGAATCGGAGCGCGCCGAGGTCGGCTTCGCACCTAATCCGCGCCGGCAGAACCGCGGAATCGACTGGACCGGACCCGTCAACAAGATGCAGGCGTTCGCCGACTACTTGCTGAACTATCGCACCTTTCTCGAGCAAGTCATCTGGCAGAACCCGACCACCGGAGAGCGAGTCGGAGTGGCCGGCGGCGACGACGTCAGCAGGACCGCCTACTACCAAGGCGACT
>Ga0209401_1000809_pt1 | contig 21065 bp, 22 predicted proteins | sample M_140807_MF_Meta_FD_187318 | JGI IMG/M metagenome (GOLD analysis project Ga0209401, IMG submission 187318) | Freshwater microbial communities from Lake Montjoie, Canada to study carbon cycling - M_140807_MF_MetaG (SPAdes) (version 2) | ecosystem: Environmental > Aquatic > Freshwater > Lake... | reverse complement strand
ACCAGAGGCATGGCCAAGGTGCGGGGGACCCGCCCGAGCCGGCTCCGGCGATCAGGACCTGACGGCGCCCCTCTCGTGCCAGACGAGTAGTTCCTGCCAGTCGATCAGCCGAATCCGATCGTTTTGTTCCGCGCTCGACCTTGCTTCCTCGGTGAACCGGCTTGTGGTAACGATATAGCCACGGAAGGCCTTCTGCTCCTCGATGACACCCTTGAACTGCTGTACGATGGGCCGCCCAACAGCGTTGTCTTCGGAGTTGCGCTTGCACTGTACAACGATCAACCCATCCGGGTGGCACGCGTAGCCGTCCACTCCGTAGTCGTTGGACCTCGCCGTAAGGCCAACCGGGTGACCCTGCTTTTCGAAGAAGCTCATGACGTGACGCTCAAAGGCGACAGGGTCCATCTCGCGAAGGTGCGATAACAGCGCAGCTGACTCGCCCGGAACATCGGATCGTTGCGGCACCATAGCGTCCGCCCGGAGAGCATCGAGAAAGGCCTTGTCTGCTCTGCGTTGTGCCTCAAGTTGAGAGAATGTGACGAGAAGTCGAGTGAGCGGGTCGCGAACCGTTGGGTCTTTGACGAATGCCTCCAGAATGGTTCCGACGCCAACTACGCCGAGGAATAGAAGCAGCACGACCGGCAGACCGACGCCAGTTCCAAAGGCCACGATGCCGGCGCCCTTCGCCCCGAGCACTGCCGCGGCGATAGCCGTGACTGGAAGTGCAATCTTCAAGGCTAGCGGAAGGTTTGTTCCCCTGTAGTTATTGATGCTCGTCTTCGCCGTGTTGAACAGCAACTCGGCAAGGCGTCTTGAACTGACGGAACGATAGAGTTGCTTTGCCGCCATCCCCTTTGTTTCCGACTGTGAGAGAATGTGCTCGGCGTTGGCGAACCACTTCAAGACATCGTCGCGATCCCGTTCATTCGAGATTGCTCGCACTCCAGCGATGAGGGCGGCCACGAGGGAATCTCTGGTCGCATCGACCGCTGCACCGCTGGCGGCTCCAGCTGCGGAAACGCTTTTCCGTATCAGTCCGGGAGATGGCTGGTCGAGCAACTCCCGATCCCCCGCCGCCTCTGCAAGGGAAATGGAATCGGTGGGAGAAAAGCCCGCAAATGATAGAAACCAACCTCGGAGTCGTCCCCCCGCCGCGGCGTCGATCTCGCTGGCATCGTCTTCAAGATGATCGTTACACGCTTCCAGTTGTTGGGGGTCCACATCCGATTCCATGGCCTCTGACCGGCCCTGTCGAAGACGAGGCAGCAGCGACGAGAGGGACTTCAAACGCTTGGATACCGAGCCGCCGAAACTCGACGGGCTGTCCGCATCGCGACTTGGGCCACTTTCGTCGACGTTCCCATTCTCGGGTGTCGTCTTGCTCATTGGCCGGTTCCTCGGTGAGGGAGATTTTCGTTGAAGTCGGTGAAAAACGATCGTCCGCCCTTGTCGGTTGCGCTTTTCGCGAACCGGCGCGCGATCCCAATTAAAGCAGGTGCCAGATTGGACCGTGGGGCCCGTGGCGGTTTTGTGGGCGCCGGTTCCGCCCCCTCGAAAACCCCCGAGCGGCCCCAACTGCTGGCCACATGGTCTAGCGGAAAGCGATTCCCCGGAGGATTTCACCGGCCCTGGGGAACGCGGTGCGGGCCAACGCGGCGTGATCTACCCGGCTCGGAGGGCGGGGGCGGTCATCGCCGGACGGGCGACTACTCGAAGCTGTCGCCGGCGGATCGGGGCCTGCCAGGGACCGAAAAATGGTCCCTGCGGGAGCGCTGGGCTTGCCCAGAGCCCTCCCCCCGATCGCCGGCATCCCCGGGTCGATCGCCGAAATGCCCTGTTTTCAAGCCTCAAACCGAATCGGGGCGAAAGGATTCGAACCTTCGACTTCCTGGTCCCAAACCAGGCGCTCTAACCAGGCTGAGCTACGCCCCGTCACAAGACCTCTGCGGCCAGCGGGGAAGTCTACCCGAAATCGCCCGGAAACCAGCCCGGGGCCCGTTTTCTGGCACATCCCCGCCCGTCACCCCTCGTTCCGCACCGCCAGAGGATCCTGGGCGTCGAGGTTGAACTTCGCCGCCCAGTCGGGATCGGCGGAGATCATGGACGCTCCCCGGATCGGGACTACCCCCTTCCGCCCTGCTCCCCTCTGGCTCAGCCGGTGATCTGGCGGAGAAGTCGCTGGAACTCGTCCAGATCGCCGAACGGGATCACGATCCGCCCCGCCCCCTTGCCGTTGGCATGGACGACGACCTTCGTGCCGAGCGCCCGGCGCAATTGGGCCTCGACGGCTTGGACCTGCGCCGTCCGTTTCGTCGCCGGTCGCCCCGGCTTCCGCTTCGTCGCGGCCGGCGCGGCGGGAGCGAGAAGGTCGTCATCCCCCTCGCCGTCCGCCACGGCGGTCGAGACGCCGTCGTCGTCGGCAAGCGCCGGATCGTCTTCGTCGGCGCGGAGAATCTCCTGCACCTGCCCCTCGATCGCCCGCACCGAGAGCCCCTCGGTAACGATCCTCTGGGCGATCTTCACCTGCTCGTGCTCGTCGCCGAGCGGAAGGAGGGCGCGGGCGTGCCCCATCGAGATTTCGCCCGCTCGGAGGCGCTGCTGCACTCCCTCGGGAAGCTCGAGGAGACGGATGAGGTTGGTAACGCTCGAGCGGTCGATCGAGAGCCGCTTGGCAAGCTCGTCTTGCGTGCAACCCCAGGCGGCGAGGTACGTCTTGAAGCTCACCGCCTTCTCGAGGGCATCGAGGTCGCGGCGCTGGAGATTTTCGACGATCGCGATCTCCGACATCTGCCGGTCGTCGACATCGAGAACGCGGACGGGGAGCTTCGCCCACCCCAGCCGACGGGCCGCTGCGAGGCGGCGCTGGCCGGCGATGAGCTGGTAGCGGTCGCTCCGCGCCCGGACGACGATCGGCTGGAGGAGGCCATGTTCGCCGAGGCTGGCTGTGAGCTCGGCCAGGGCGCCGTCGTCGACGACCGACCGGGGCTGCCAGGGATTCGGATCGACCAGCGCCGGATCGACCTCGGTCACCGGCAGCGCTGCCGCCGCCTGCTCGACCTCTTCAGGGGCGTGGAGAATGAGCCTGGCGGCGCCGGTCCCTAGGCCGCCGATCCCCTTGCCGGAGAGATCCGGGGCCCGGCCCGGAAGAGGGGCAGAGTGCGTGGCGAGGGCGCCGGTGCCGTCGGTCTGCGCGGGGGCTGGGGTCGATTGCGGGTCGAGCCCCGCACGGCCGAGCAGCGCTTCCAGGCCCCGCCCAAGACGTCGTTCCTTACTCACAGTCCCGAACCTCCATGCACAATTCCGTGTAGGCCCGCGCTCCCCTCGAGCGCGGTGCATAATCGAGGACGCTGCGGGCGTGGCTGGGAGCCTCCGACACCGCCACATCGCGGGGGATGACCGTCTCGAAGACGATCTCCCCGAAGAAATCCCGAACCTCTTCCTCCACCTCTCGGGTCAGTTCCAGATCGTCGTCGTGCATCGTCAGGACGATCCCCCCGAACCGCAGCCGGCCGGGGCGTTCGTCCATCACGTCGCGGATCACCTCGATCATCTGCGTCAGCCCCTCGAGGGCGAAGTATTCGCACTGGATCGGCATGATCACGTCGGTGCTCCCGGCCAGGGCCGTCCTCGTCAGGTCACCGATCGATGGCGGGCAATCGATGAGACAGTAGTCCCAGGCGTTGAGCCCGCCGGCAAGATGGGTCTCGAGGACAAAACTGCCGCTGCGGGAAAGCTTCGCCAGCCGTTCGACGTCGCGGACGCTCCGACTCCCCGGAAGGAGGGAGAGGCCGGCCACGCCGGTCTCGATCACCGAGCCGCACAGCGGGGCATCAGAAACGAGCGGATGGGTCGCCGCCGGGGTGGCCCCGAGCCCCGAGGTGGCGTTGCACTGCGGGTCGAGATCGACCAGGAGCGTCCGCTGTCCCCCCTTGGCGAGGCCGACGGCGAGGTTCGTCGCGGTGGTGGTTTTCCCCACGCCCCCCTTCTGGTTGGCCACGCACAGAATCCTTCCCACGCGCAGATCCCTTCCAGATGTCTCCCAGGACATTCCGGGAGCATTCGGAATATCGGCCACCGCCGGCACGATCGTCATGCCTGGAGCCGGAGCGCGTTCCAACCGTTCTGTCGGGCAAGGTTGCCGCAGCCGTCAGAGGATGGAGCGACCGCCCCCGGAACTCGTTCCACGTGAAACCGCACGACCGGCCCGGTTTGCCTGGATCGCCCCGACTGCGGAGCATCCCCAGACCGCCGGGGCGGTACGGTTTCACGTGGAACGCCACCTCTCCCCGAGACGGTCAGGGGTGGCCGATGGTCTCCCCTCCGGTCACTCGAGCGGGTTGAAGACCAAACCGCTGGCGAGCTTCGGATAGAAGTAAGTGCTCTTGGCCGGCATCCGCTCGCCGGTCTCGCTGACACTCTTGATGTCGCCGACGCTCGCCGGCATGACGAGGGCCGCGAGGGGATACTTGAGAGTCGAGAGCCCCTCGACCACCTCGCGGACGAGGTGGACGTAGCCGGGGGTGGGGATCTGCTTCGCCCCGAGCAGCTCGCCGATGACGAGCCGGTGAAGGATCGAGACGCCCAGCCCCCGCCAGGCAGGCCCATGCTCGGCTGCGATCTGCTCCATCCGGGCAGCGCCAGCGGGGGTGATCCGGGCGAGTGTCCAGGTCCGGTCGCCGGCGGTGTAGAGCCCGAGGGTCCCTTGGGCGTCCTCGGTCTCGATCTGCTCCCACACGTCCGCGGCGGCCTCCGGTCCAACGCCGGCCGTCTCGGTGGTGAAGCAGTCGCCGAGCTTCGCGGCCAGTTCGGCCGCGGTGGCCACCGACGGCTCGATGAACAGCCGGTGGGTGGGGAGAACGACCAGCCCCGGATCGCTCATCCCCACGAGCATCATGAGGACGAAGTTGGCGGGGTGGTCGGAGGGGAGCGTGCCACCGTGGGCGGCGGCGACCTCGTCCCGGTAGTTGCAGGCAGTCTCGTAACGGTGGTGGCCGTCGGCGATGAACACCGGCTTCGGTCCCATCAGCCCGGCCACCTTGGCCGCCACTGCCTCATCCGTCAGCGGCCACATCCAGCTCTTCACGCCGAGGTGGTCGGTGGCCTCCAGCGGGGGCTGCCCCGCCACGACGGCATCGAGGAGCTCTTGCACCTCCCCTTCGCTGTCGGGATAGAGCCCGAACACCTGGCTCAAATTTGCCCGGCAGGCCCGCGTGAGGAGGAGACGGTCCTGCTTCGGGCCCGACATCGTCTCCTCGTGGGGATGGATGTTGCCGGTGCCGAACCGCTCCAGGCGAACCCGCGCCATCACCCCCCGGCGAACGAAGGTGCGCCCCTCGACCTCGAACTCCTGGTGGTAGACGTAGAGCGCCGCGGCCGGCTCCTGCATCACCACCCCCTGGTCGCGCCAGCTACGGAGGAACTTCGCCGCCCGGGTGTACTTGTTCGTCCGCTCGTCATCCCCCGGCTCCTCCCGGTTGAGCTCGATCCGGATCACGTTGGCGGGGTGCCGCTGGTAGAGCGCCTCCTGGAGCGCCGCGTCGATGACGTCGTACGGCGGGGCGATCACCTGCGAGAGGGCGCCGACGTGCTTGGGGTCGTAGCGGAGGCCGCGGAGCGGGGCGACGTGGGGCATGGCGGAGAGAGCTTCCTCGGGGTACTGGAGTAAGGAAAAGGGTGTCCCGGGATCGTAGCAAATCCCACCTGTCAAAGCGGCTGCCCGAGAGCGGTCGCGGCCAGGGGCCGTTCCACGTGGAACCGGAACGTGCTCCCGGGAAAAGCCGACGGGGGCGTCGCTTGGGCGACACCCCCGTCGGGAGTGAAACGAAGGCTACCGCCGGGAGGCCCCCGGCGACAACGATCAATACCGGTAGTACTCGGGCTTGAAAGGGCCGTCGACCGGGACGTGGAGATACTCAGCCTGCTGCTGGGTGAGCTTCGTGAGCTTGACCCCCAGCTTCTCGAGGTGGAGGCGGGCCACTTCCTCGTCGAGCTTCTTGGGGAGGAGATGGACACCGACGTCGTACTTGTCGGTCTCCGTCCACAGGGCCAGTTGGGCGAGGACCTGATTGGTGAAGCTCGTGCTCATCACGAACGACGGGTGGCCGGTGGCACAGCCGAGGTTCACGAGCCTGCCCTCGGCCAGCAAGATCACCGAGTTGCCGGAGGGGAGGGTGTAGCGGTCGACCTGCGGCTTGATCTCGACCTTCTTGATCCCCTTCGTGTTCTCGAGCCACGACACATCGATCTCGAGATCGAAGTGCCCGATGTTGCAGATGATCGCGTCGTTGGGCATCCGCGCGATGTGCTCGCCGAGGATCACGTCGCGGCATCCGGTGGCCGTCACGAAGATCTGGCCGCGCGGAGCGGCCTCCTCCATCGTCGTCACCTCGTAGCCCTCCATTACCGCCTGGAGGGCGTTGATCGGGTCGACCTCGGTGACGATGACGCGGGCCCCCAGGGCCTTCATCGAGTGGGCCGAGCCCTTGCCGACGTCGCCATAGCCGCACACCACCACCACCTTGCCGGCCACCATCACGTCGGTGGCCCGCTTGATGCCGTCGGCGAGGCTCTCACGGCAACCGTAGAGGTTGTCGAACTTCGACTTCGTGCAGGAGTCGTTGACGTTGATTGCGGGGAGCTTGAGCTCGCCGTTCTCGTGCATCTGGTAGAGGCGGTGGACCCCCGTGGTCGTCTCCTCGGAGAGGCCGCGGATCCCGCCGAGCAGTTCCGGGTACTTGGTGTGGACCATCGACGTCAAGTCGCCGCCGTCGTCGAGGATCATGTTGAGCGGCTGGCCGTCGGGGAAGAACAGCGTCTGCTCGATGCACCAGTCGGCCTCCTCGTTCGTCATCCCCTTCCAGGCATAGACCGGGAAACCGGCCTTGGCGATGGCCGCAGCGGCATGGTCCTGGGTCGAGAAGATGTTGCAGCTGCTCCAGGTCACTTCCGCACCCAGCTCTTTGAGCGTCTCGATGAGGACGGCCGTCTGGATCGTCATGTGGAGGCAGCCGGCAATACGGGCTCCGGCCAGCGGCTTGGTCCGGCCATACTTCTGACGCAGTGCCATCAGGCCCGGCATCTCGTTCTCGGCCAGCATGATCTCTTTGCGGCCCCATTCGGCGAGCGCGAGATTGGCAACCTTGTAGGGGAGGCGGGTTTCAACTTGGGCCAAGGGAAGTCTCCTTCAGGGAGGGCGGGGACTGATGGGGCGGAAGAATTGAGCGGATAAGGGGCGAGGGACCTGCAACGGATCCCGGTGGCAAAAAACCGAGTGGGGCAAGCAGGGAACCGGGTGCCGGGGCGGCCCGCTCGGCCGCCCGACGGCAACTATCTTAGCCGTCTGCCGGGAATGGAAAAGGCGCTTGTGCGCTTCCCGGGCTCCCGCCGGACCGGGCCGCGAAAGCCGCGAGCGCCCGGCTGACGAAGGCCCGCACGCGCTCGGGATCCTTCCGCCCCGGAGCCGACTCGACGCCGCTGGCAGTGTCGACGGCCATCGCCCCGGTGGCCGCGATCGCCGCGGCGACGTTGTCGGGGGTCAACCCTCCGGCAAGGGCAAGAGGTAGCCCGGGATCGCCGGCGGCAACAAAACGCTCCCAATCGACAACGAGCCCGGTGCCCCCCAGGCCCGCGGGAGCCACGCCGGCCGGGGCCCCGGCGTCGACCAGGAGCATCGCCGGGCCACATCCCGCCGCCAGTGCCGCGGCCACCCAGCCCCGGGCTTCGTCGAGCGCCGCCGCAGCGGGGCCGTCGGCCCGGAGTCGGCAGGCGCGGATGACCGGATGGGGGACGACGGCCCGGCACACGTCGGGGGGATCCCAGCAGGGGTTTGGGGCGCCGGCTGCAGGGGGGGCGAGGTGGCCGTGGAACTGGATCGCGTCGAGGCCGACCGCGGCGGCGATCGCCTGCACCATCGAGGGCTCGGTGCCAGCGAAGACCCCAATCCGCAGCACCCCGGGCGGCAGGGCCTCCGCCACCGACCGGGCCGCTGCCACCGTCAGGCAGCGCGGCGAGCCGGTGACGAAGTTCAGCCCGACCGCGTCGGCCCCCGCCGCCGCCACCATCCGGGCGTCAGCGGGGATTGTCACGCCACAGATCTTCACTCGGAACATGGCACGCGTTACCCGGCGATGGCGGTGGTGCGAGAGCCGGTTCGGGCCCGGGCGGCACCGGAGGAGCGAGATCGGGGCGGGGCGGCATCACCGGCCGAACCGGCATCATCGTCAGGCTCGCGTCAATGGGAACAATCCGAAGAGTCTACGCCGGGGCGCGATGGTGGAGGAAGCCGCGCCGGCTGGTCGAAACAAGAAGGGAGCCGGGTGTCGGAGGACAACGGCCTGACCGGTGCACCCCACCAGGAATCGACCCGCACGATGATCGCCCCGCGTCGCCCCCCCTCGAGCCGTCCCTTCCTCGCCGCCCCGCGCCCCGACTTCTACCATCCGGCGCGGGCCATCGATGCCGCCCTCCACGGGATCGAGCGGGCCATCCGTCGGTCCGAAGGGGTCGGGTTGGTGGTCGGCCCCCCCGGGACCGGGAAGACGCTGCTGCTGGCCAAGCTGGCCGAGCATGTCCGCGACGACTTCGACGTCGCGCTCCTCTCCGGTGCCCGGATCTGCACCCGCCGCGCCCTCTGGCAGGCGGTGCTCGCCGAGATCGGCGAACCGTACCGCGGCATCGACGAGGGGGAACTACGGATCGGTGTCGTCGAACGCGTCCGCGGGCTCGCCGCCAGCGGGTCGGGGCTGGTGATCCTCGTCGACGAGGCGCACACACTCCCCACCCGGCTCCTCGAGGAAATGCGACTCCTGACGAACATCCCCACGCCGCTCCCCTCCGTCCATGTCGTCCTCGCCGGAACACGCGCGATGGACGAGCGCCTCGGCACATCCCGGATGGAGAGTCTCGCCCAGCGGATCGGGGCCCGGTTCTATCTCGAGCCGCTCGATCATGACGAGACGATGGCCTACCTGCGGACCCAGATGAAGGTCGCCGGTCTCCAATGGGATGCCGTCTTCGAGCGCGGAAGTGACGACGCCGTCTTCGCCGCCACCGACGGCGTTCCCCGACTCGTCAACCAGCTCTGCGATTTGACGCTCGTTCAGGCGGGCGAGTCGGGCCGGAAACGGGTCGGGCCCGCCGAGGTCAAGACCGCCTGGCGCGACATCCAGCGGCTCCCGGCCACGTCGTTCGGGCATGTCGTCGACCGTTCGCCGCCGCTGACCGACGCCCTGGAGACAGGCGACGGGATGGCCGGCGACCCGGAACACGACGGCGCGGCGGCCGGGCTCGACGGGGCGATCGTCGAGTTCGGATCGTTCACCGACGATGCGGCGGAGGAGCTGGGCGATTTGACCTTTGCAGGGGGCGAATCGCTCGACACCGGGATGGCGTTCGACGACGGCCTCGAGGGCTCCGCCGGGGATGTGGACGGCGCGATCGGCACCGAGCCTGCACCGGCATGGGACAGCGCACCGGCCGTTCGCGACCGTGTCCCGGCGGCCACCGGCAATCCCTGGTCCGGCCCCGAGGTGGAGCTGGTATTCGACGGCATCGAGGATCCGTTCGCGGAGTACTTTGCCGATGCCGAGCGCGTCGTGGAACGGTATGTCGTGCGCGGGCCCGACGATTTCAGCGACCGCCGTCATGTCGCCAGCCGCGAGGGCACATCGCTCTCCCGGCAACTCCCCGCCGCCGACCGTCCCCCGACGGTCGCCGAGCCGCGCCCGCGGCTGGCGCCCGGCGGGTCGATGGCGGCGTCGCCGTTGACGCCCGACTCCAATGCTGCCGACGATGCCGACATGGTGGTGATCGAGGAGGATCTGTGGATCCCGCCGGCCGAAGCGGACCGTCGCGTCATTCCGGTGCGCCCCGGCGATTACCGGCGGCTGTTCGCCAGGATGCGCCGGGGTGGGTCGGCGGAATGAGCGCGGAGGTCCCTGCCCGGAGCGGGGGGGCGGGCGCGCCACCGGACGGCGGCGATCTCCACTCGGCGCAGCCGTGGCCGTCGGGGCACGTGCTCGTCGTCATGGCGACCTACAACGAGCGCGGATCGATCGCGGGTCTCGTGACGCGCGTCCTCGGGGTCGACGCTCCCCTCCAGATACTCATCGTCGACGACGACTCCCCCGACGGCACGGGGGCGCTGGTCCTCGACCTCGCCCGCACCGAGCCGCGCCTCCATGTGCTCGTGCGTCGCGGCCGGCGCGGCCTCGGCTCCGCGATCATCGAGGGCTTCCGGATGGCAAGCGCCCACGGGTTCGCCGTCGCGCTGAACATGGATGCCGACTTCAGCCACGACCCCGACGACATCCCCCGGCTCCTCGCGGCGCTCGAGCCGGTCGGCGGGGAGCCGGCTGCCGTGGCGCTGGGGTCGCGGCGCGTCCCCGGGGGGCGGATCGTCGGCTGGCCGCTGTCGCGTTGCGTCACGAGCGCGCTGGTCAATTGGTACGCAGCGTGGGTCCTCCGGCTCCCGGTGCACGACTCGACGACCGGATTCCGGGCCGTCCGGCTCGAGTTCTTCGAGCGCCTCGCCGGCCCGTTCGAGACGGGGTATGCCGTCCTCGAGGACATGCTCATCCAGCTGCACCGGGCCGGGGGGAGAATCATCGAGGTGCCGATCACGTTCACCGATCGCACCGTGGGGGAGAGCAAGGCAGGGCTGCGTCAGCGCTACGAGGCGGGCTTGGCGCTGCTCCGGATGGCGCTCCGCGCGTGGCGGCCCTGAATCGTGCCGCCCCGTTCATTCCGGCAACCGCGGTCTGCGGAGGGCCCTGCCGCGGAACGCTACACTCACTCACCTCGTCGTTCGTTCCAGCTCTTTACGGAGGATCTCCATCTTGCCCGCCCGCAAATCGCGCATCGGCATCCTCACCGGTGGCGGGGATTGCCCGGGGCTCAATGCCGTCATCCGGGCGGTGGTGAAGAGCGGCCACCGCCTCGGGTATGAGACCATCGGGTTTCTCCGCGGCTACGAGGGGCTCGTCGATCCGGTCGCCTGGACCCCGCTCGATCCGGCAGTCGTGGCGAACATCCTCACCCAGGGGGGGACGATCATCGGCTCCTCGAACAGCGGCCGGTTCACGGCGCTGGTGGGGGAGAACGACCGCGTGGCGATCGATCCACAGCTTCTGAGAGCAGCGGCGACGACGCTCGAGCAGCTGGGGATCTGCGGGCTGGTGTGCGTCGGCGGCGATGGCTCGCTGTCGATCGCCCAGCAGTGCCACGAGCATGGGATGCCCGTCGTCGGCGTTCCGAAGACGATCGACAACGATCTCGGCGCCACGGCATTCACGTTCGGGTTCGATTCGGCCGTGGCGACCGCTACCGACGCCCTCGATCGGCTCCACACCACCGCCGCCAGCCACGAGCGCGTGATGGTGCTCGAGGTCATGGGGCGGCATGCCGGATGGATCGCCCTCCATGCCGGCATCGCCGGCGGGGGCGACGTCATCCTCCTCCCCGAGATCGACTGGGACTTCGACCAAGTCTGCCGGGCGGTGACCGCGCGCGAGGCGGAGGGGAAGCGCTACACGCTCGTCGTCGTCGCGGAGGGGGCCAGGCTCCCGGGAGGGGCCTCGGTCCATGCCGGCGACGACGGGAAGCGCCGGCAGGTGCGGCTCGGGGGCGTGGGGGAAGTGGTCGCCGGCGAGATTGCCAGGCGGCTCGGCCGTGAGGTCCGCGCCGTCGTCCTCGGGCATCTCCAGCGCGGCGGGGCCCCGACGACGTTCGACCGCGTCCTCGCCACGCAGTTCGGCGCGCATGCCGTGCGCCTGGTCCACGAAGGGCGCTTCGGGGAGATGGTCTGCTACCGCCCCCCCGACATCGCCAGCGTGCCAATCGCCGAGGCCGTCAGCCGGTTGTCGCAGGTCAACGTCGGGAGCTCGGCGGTCCTCGCGGCCCGGGCCCTGGGGATCTCCTTCGGCGACAATCCCCCTGCAATCGGGGCCTTTGCCGGCTGATTCGCTGCCGGCCGTCCCGTCCCGTCGACAGCGGGGGGCGACAGGCGGTGCCCCACGGCGTCGTCCCCGATCGGGTATGATGGGGGGTTTTCGGGGTTTTCTTGCTTGATTTTCCGCGCACGATGCGCGCGTATCGGGGGAGCAATGATGAGCGAAGCACAGAGGCCGGCCGGGACCGTCGCCAGCGTCATGACCGAAGAGCGGATGTTCCCGCCGCCGGCAGAGTTTTCCGCCCGGGCGCGGATCGGTTCGCTCGAGGAATACCGCCGGCTCTACGACGCTGCGAAGCAGGATCCGGAGGGCTTCTGGGGGGAGCGTGCGGCGGCCCTTCCCTGGACGACGCCGTACACGAAGGTCCTCGACTGGCTTCCCCCTGCAGCGCAGTGGTTCGTGGGGGGGCGGCTCAATGCCTCGGCCGCCTGCCTCGACCGGCACATCGCTGCCGGCAAGGGGGAGAAGACGGCCCTGGTGTGGGTCGGTGAGCCGACCGGCGAGCGGCGTGAATACACCTACCGGCAGCTCCACGCCGAGGTCTGCCAGGTGGCCGCCGGCCTGCGGAAGCTCGGCATCAAGCCGGGCGAGGTGGTGTCGATCTACATGCCGATGACCCCCGAGCTCGTGATCGCGATGCTCGCTTGTGCCCGCATCGGTGCCGTCCACTCCGTGATCTTCGGCGGCTTTTCCAGCGAGGCGATCGCCGACCGCAATCAGGATGCCAGGGCGGTGGCCGTGATCACGGCCGACGGCGGCTGGCGGCGCGGGGCGAGTCTCCCCCTCAAGAAGAACGTTGACAGCGCCGTCGAGAAGAGCCCGACGGTGCGGCATGTCGTCGTTTTGAAGCGCACCGGGCAGCCGGTCGAGATGGTCGCCGGCCGCGATATCTGGTGGCACGACCTCGTCGCGGGGATGCCTACCGACACGGTGCCAGAGCCGATGGATTCCGAAGCGCCGCTGTTCATCCTCTACACGAGCGGTTCGACAGGGAAGCCGAAGGGGATCAAGCACACCACCGCCGGCTACATCCTCTGGGCCCAGACGACCTCGGAGTGGGTTTTCGATCTCCGCGACGACGATCTCTTCTGGTGCACGGCCGACTGCGGCTGGATCACCGGCCACAGCTACGTGACCTACGGCCCCCTCGCCGCCGGCGCCAGCCTCCTGATCTACGAAGGGGCCCCAAACGCGCCGCACGAGGGGAGATTTTGGGAGATCATCGAGGCGGAGAAGCCGACGATCTTCTACACCGCCCCGACGGCGATCCGCTCCTTCATGAAGTGGGGGATGGAGCACATCGAGGGGCGTGACCTCTCCAGCCTCCGCCTCCTCGGCACGGTCGGCGAAGGGATCAATCCCGAGGCCTGGATCTGGTACCACGAGGTGATCGGCGGAAAGCGCTGCCCGATCGTCGACACCTGGTGGCAGACAGAAACCGGCGGGATCATGATGAGCCCGCTGCCGGGCTGCACGCCGACGAAGCCGGGGAGCTGCACCTTGCCGCTGCCTGGCGTCGTCCCGGAGATCGTCGATGCCGCCGGGGCTCCGGTGACGCCGGGCTATGGTGGATGGCTCGTGATGACGCAGCCCTGGCCCGGCATGCTCCGCGGTATCTGGGGGGATGACGAGCGCTTCGTGGAGACCTACTGGTCGAAGGTGCCGGGCAAATACCTTGCCGGCGACAACGCCCGCCAGGACAAGGAAGGCTACTACTGGATCATGGGGCGGATCGACGACGTGCTGAATGTCGCCGGCCATCGGCTCTCGACGATCGAGATCGAAAGCGCGCTGGTCAGCCACCCGAGCGTCGCCGAAGCGGCGGCGGTGGGGCGGCCACACGACGTGAAGGGGGAGGCGGTGGCGGTGTTTGTCACGCTCCGCGGTGGCGAGCCGACCGACGGCCTGAAAGACGCGCTGCGGAAGCATGTCCGCCAGCAGATCGGGGCCCTCGCCGCCCCGGACGACATTCACTTCGCCGCCACCCTCCCGAAGACGCGCTCGGGCAAGATCATGCGCCGGCTCCTCCGCGACATCGCGGCGGGGCGGGAGACGGTCGGCGACACGACGACGCTCGAAGACTACACCGTCCTGGCGAGCCTCCGCGGGAACGACGAGTAGCGCGGGCATGCTCGCGGCGGACCAAGGACACCGCGTTCTGCAGGACTCCGTCGGTGAAGATTCTTCCTTCGAGAACGAGAACGATCTGGTGATGCCGCTTAAGTCGTCGTCTTCGCCTGCTGTGCCTTGGGCATCGTGCTGAGGACGTTTGAGAGACAATGCCAATCGCTGCGTCGGTCAGTTCTCATGCCAGATTCCTTTCGAGGAAAAATGCTTCCGAGAACAACGCAGGCGGCTCAGGTGAGGCGGCAGCGATGTTTCCAAATGCCCGCTCTTTCCGCAGACGCCCTCTTCGGCCGAAGGTTGGAGTTGAGAGATGAGACCCGGCTTGCCGGGGCACGTCCGTTCGAATGACGGGTGAGGCGACCGCGCTACGAAGGCCATGATCGAGCGGCGGCGTACCGGGCGAGCGAAATGAGGCCAATGGCGATTACCAAGACCAGGCCTTGCACTACGAGAGGCACGGGGTTGCCTGACGTGGCCCCGCCCGCGACCAGGAAGATGCCGATGTCTTGAATGAGGATGCCGATGAGTGACACGTAGAACAGCGCAAGTGACCAGCGCTTGCGGAGCAGCAAGGCGATACAACCAAGAGTGCCGCCTACTACGGCAACGACGCTTGCTACGACAGCCCAAAGCGGTCGCGCCGCGTAGATGGCTTGCTGTTCGGCCGGAAGTGCAGCGATGTCCGCCGCCGACAACCGAAGGTCTGCGACTACCGCGAGCAGCCCGGCCAAGTTCCAGAGAAGCGCGATGGCCGCAAGCATTGTGAACCAGAGCGGTGGTTTCGACACGGTGGGCCTCCTTTCACGGCTGGGGAAACGGGCGCTGAACGCTCCCGCTCAGCAGCGGCGGGGGCCGCTGGAGCACTCCCCCGGCAAGCCTACTCGCGCCCGCCGTCTGCTGCAGCGGTTGGTTCGGCGCCTGGGACGCTACACCAGCCCATAGTTGTCGAGTGCTTCGATGCGGTGGTCAAGCTCGCCGAGCCGCTCGCTCGGGTCGTACTGCCAGCACACCGCCTCCCAAGTGGTCGGCGGATCGGGGGAAACGTACCCGGCGAATAACTCGGTCGCCTCTCCCAGCAGAGCGGCCAACTCCACCAGCCCATGCCGCCGCATAGCCGCGACCGCTGAGTGAATGCCATCGAGATCGGGCAAGCGGTTGTAGAAGTACGCCGACAGCCCGCCCATCTCATACTCGATGACGAAGTCTTGGATGCGGAACAACTCGCGGTCGGCCGGGGACAAGGTATCCACGCCGTCACGCAGCCCCCGGTCAAACACCACCGCGAGTTGGTCGTGCATCGCCATTCCCAGAGCCCTCCGCCGCCGAACGACTGCATCGCGCCGCTCGCAGCCAACCAGCCCATCTAAACCGCTGGACGCTATCGCGAGTCTGCTCCAACGCCTGGTTCGCAACGCACTTGGAGTTTATCCCCGTGATTGCCAGGAAGAGGGATCGCGTGCGCCGTGGAAGACAGCCAGCACCTCGACACGATCTGCGAGCACGATGAAGTAGACGATATAGCGGAACTGCTTCAGCCTTGCGGCACGCACATCTTGCCAAACCTCGCCATGCAACTCCGGCATCTTCTCGATGCGTGCAAGCACTTCTCGAACACGGGCAAGCACCTGAGTTCCGAGGCCAACACGAACTGCCTCAAGCTGATCGCGGGCCTCCTGGACATCGACCTCCGCGTCGTGCCGCAGGATTACCGGCAGACTCACGAACCACCTTCAAGCCGCTCCAGCACTTCCCGCCACGGTTTGCCGACGCCGGGGGATTCTGCGGCACGAGCGCGGCGTTTGGCGAGCTCTGCAACGTGCCAATAAGGAACGTCCTGCGGTTCGACCTGATCCGGCAGGCTATCCCAGATCTGTTCAATGAGATCGAGACGATCTCGCACGCTCAGGCGATCGATGCCCAATGAATCGATGCGAACGGACACGAGTATTCTCCTTGACGGACGGTGGGCGAACGACCGTAGTCTATCGACTAGGCACGGAGTCGGAAAACCTCCGGGCGCCCCAGCGTTGGCGGCCAATCCAATCGGCGAACGGTTGAGCTCAGCAGCGGCTTGGGCCGCTGGAGCACTGATCTTCGGAGAGCCTACCCGCCCCCGCCGTCGGCTGCAGCGTTTGGTTCGGCGTGCTGCGCCTTCACGTAATCATGACGCCCCCGCCTCGTGCCGCGGCGTACTCGGCTGCCCGCAGGAAGTTGGCGAGGTAGTGCGGCAGGGTGCAGTCCTCCCCGCACTCCATATCGGCCCGCAACCCGTCCAGGTCGGCCAGCAGCGCCCGCACCTCCGCGACGAACGCCGGCATCTCGCCCGGGCCAACCCACAGGTCCGAGTCCGCAAGTTGCGGCAGGAACGTGGCCCCGCGCCGCCGAACCGCCACCGATCCCCACAGATCAGTCCGGGCTCGCTCAACGCCGGCCATGTGATGCCCGTCCTCCCAGTCGATGAACTCACACGACTCTCCGGTCGCCGGGTCAGTCCAGAAGGCAGACACGACAAGCGACATCCACTCCTCCTCCGCCGAACGATTGAGCTCAGCGACCCGTCCTGCGAGTCGCCACGATGGTAGGCGGACCCAATGGCCGGGTTCGCTGAATCACATGGTTTGGCTGGTGATCTCTCACACAGCTTCCAAATCATCCGGCAGAAAGTCGACCAACCAGTCGGTCGCGCCATCAGGCAGGACGGCCTCAACGCAGTATGCCTCGTGTGGGTCTAAATAGACTTCAACCACCGCTCCCGTGTCGCCCACTCGCGGCGAACGTCTGCAAACGCTAGGCCAGAACGCGTCCAACCGCGTTGGAACGTGAACAACTCGAACCTTCTGGTAGAGCTCGAATTTTGGCATGACGTGCGAGTCGGCCTAACGGCAAAGCTGATCTGCGGCGGACCATCGACTCTGGGTGATCGCTTGGCTCAAGCCGCCGACTGACCAAGCGACCGTTTAGGCTGAACGCTTCGCAAACGCTCGAACCGCCGCCTTCGGCACCTCAATCGGCACGAAGAACGTGTCCGGATAAAGGTAGTCCTCGCCCGACTCATCCACGACGCGGACGAGGCCTTCGGAGGCGGCTGCGGCATCCGCGACAAGGCGATAGACCTTTCGCAGTTCGAGCGACGCCGGGACACCTGCATTTCGGACGCAGATCGCAAATCGAGCGGACTTCTGCATGGCTAGGCCTTCACAAAACGCTTGATCTTGAACTCTTTTCGCCCGACTCTGTGAGACTCATATCAATGTACTTCGGCAAGGCGACGCGTGTCATTCGGGAGCCGGACCTCGGCGATTCCTTTGAGCTTTCGCCACCGAACACCGCCGTAGAGCTTGCGAAGCCGAACGCGCACGCGTACCGAGCGGCCAAGGGCAATGGGCTCGATGTCGCGTATCTCGCCGACGATCTTGAACCACATGGTGCCTGAACCTTGAAGAGAGACTACCTTGGCCTAACGCCCCCGCTCAATGACTCGCGGTTAACGGTCTAGCCACACCGCTGGGCTTCATCACGAGCCCATTGCATCGGATGGTTAGGCGACGTTGGGTTCACTGGAGATTCCGGCGCGACCTAGCTGCTCGTCGAGACGCCATTCTTCGGGCTTGCATGCGGGGGAAAACCAGACACTGCCTCCGGCAATCCAATCGGCGAGATACTCACGAAAGGACGCGGCAGTAGCGGATGCTCCAGGATCGTCATCGAAGCCATACTCGAAGCCGCAGCATGCACAGCACTCGAACGAGGGGAAGCCGTAACGCTGGCTGTATGGCGGTGAACCGTGATCCGCCCAAGGCGGCAAGCCCATGCGCTCGTAAGGCGGCGAACCAATCTCGGGATAACCGCAGCATGGGCAGACGTAGTTGCGTGTAGTTATCTGCATACGTGTGGCAAGTCCCCTAACGACCCAGTTCAGTTGCCGGGCCGCCTGCAAAACCGTCATGTCGCGCGAAACCGTGTTGGCGGCCCGGTCAACTGCAACTTCGGGTTCGGCGGCCTTTCCAAGCAATTACTTCTTGTTGGTGAAAGACACGTTGGTGCTTTCTTTCTGTGGACTCGATTGGCGCTGCTTGAGGATAATCTTGTTAGTCCACCCCTCGCCCGTTTGCATGGCAGTCACAACTTCCCAACCATCTTGCCCGTACGGAGCCAAGAGTTCGGTAGTTATCTCCGGTCCTAGATCTTGGTCACCATCGAACCAGTGTACGGCAAAAAGTCCCGCTTTTTTGTGGCAAAGTACCTTGTACTCGAAGATTTCCATCCAGTGCTCCTTTTTCATGTCGGCCATTGGGGTTCTTCGCGCATCTGCTGGTCTGACGACATGGAACTCCCGAAAAACCAAGCCGCCGAACGTCTGGGTTCAGCGGGCGGGCGCATGTTGGCAACCATTGCCAAATAGCCCTGATCGCCCGCTCCGTTGCAACCCATTGTTAGCCGGTTTTCTTGTCCCTGCAGTGCAGCTTCGGGACATGTTGTTGGTGTTGATTTCTCAGTTGAATCTGCGCACATCCTAACGCATGAGCGGTGGGAATTGCTTCATGATTAAACAGTCCTTGATAGAATCCGACCGAGTAAGCTATGGCGGCATCGTCGCCAATTGCGTCTGACATAACGACGACATAAGGAACATGCTTTAAGATCGCCGATGCTTGAACCTCGGAGTAGCAGGAGTTCAATATGACACAGGACAGTTGCGACGCGATCGGACTCAAGAGGGCTGCGATTGCCTCTCCTGTTACCGATTGCGTGTGTCCCGTTTCGTCTTCGAGACACAACGCGCCAGCACCGCTGGTGCCGTGGCCTGAGAAGTGAAGTACTATTGGACGAGGAACTTGGAGCAGAGCACGAGAGAGGTCAGCGGGACGGAGTGCAAGATGGCAATCAAACTCGAAACATCCACGGCCCGCAGACATCTGCATTTCTTGCTTGATCTCGCGATGTTCCCTTTGGATTTTCAACCTTGATGCGTCACTTGGGTCCGCTGACACGAAAAGTACTTTTTGCATATTAGTGGCCACCCCATTTCTGTTTGCAATCTGTGCCGCGAATGCCAACATGGCTTTCCCGCTCGAACTGATTCGTGTTTCACAAGAGGAGCACAACGATCTATAGCGGAGACTGTTAACGATGTCTCGCTTGTCGCCACAAAAATCAAAAAGGCATCTTCGGGGCTCACTATGCCATTCATGCTTCTCGATTGCCGCAACGGCGTATTGAGCGATTTCGAGAACTAAAAACTCCAAGAGTGTAACTGCGCCAAGCAACTGCTCGATATCCGCAATTGATGCAACAACACAGCTATAGTCATCGCGCGCAATTGAAAAATAGTTTCGTTGAATTGCATGGTTAACAACTCCGATCAAATAATCTGTCTGCGCTGCATGGCCAGATTGCCGATACCCATCAAGCGTGCGAGCCAACGCATCAAATAAGTATTCAGAGATGAAGTCGCCAATCTTGTAATCGGGCTCCGCAATTGGCAAGAATCCATCTTCAATGGTAATGGCGCAATAGTCGCGTGAACTCAACGCGAGCGCGTATTCGCTCAGGTCGGGCAAATAGCAATCCCCAAGCCTAAGGATTCTCAGTGTTGGCTTCTGGCCCATTGTCAGCCTTGAGTTCTCGAATAAGCTTACGAAGGAAACCGTTGACGATGCGAAATGCAGAACGGCACGACGCTTCGCAAGTTTGGCATCGCGGAGACAGTGCGCTTTCAATTCCCGCGAAATTGATAGTCGGCTGAACCGCCGGGGCCTGATTTGCGAGTGTCAATAGAGATGCGAGAGAACTAAGGACGCGGTCCAGTTCCTCGGTGCGTTTACCATGACGCAGATTTTCCATTAGCGGGCGAATAAGATCCCGTATTTCGTATCGCAAATCGCCAAATTCACCGCGAAATCGACGACTGTAGTCGATGGCTTCAAGTACCTTGTCTTGTGCGGTCTTGTGTTCGACCTGACATTGCAAGAAGTCAAGGGCGCTTCCGAGTTCCGGATCGACCGCATCGAATTCGGCGACGACGCGATTGGCAATTTCGAGAACATTCTTCTTATCGGAGAGCCAACTCGTGCTTCGTTCCGTCAGTTCCTTGCGAACTTCAGCGGTAAGAAGCTTCGCGATCTGACCGACGGGTTGGTCACTAGGGATTGTGGGGTTCGACATTATTGGTGTGTCCATTTCACGACGATCAAGTTTGTAGGCTAACGGCTGCCTTCAGCAGATCGCAGCCAATAGATTCTCAACTCCGCAGGACGTCATCGCGATTCTGCTGCAAGGCTTTGTTAGCCCTTTTCAGGTCAGGGCATGAAGGACTTCACACCAACGATAAATGTCAACTGAGGCCTTCCAATTCAGCTTGTTGTGCATCCCGTACAGATGGACTCGAGGCTCAAGTTGACCGGACAGTATGGACGGCCCCTCGCTGCGTTCAAAATTCATTGTGTGGCAATGAAGGATCTTGTGCCAGGACTCACGAACGGGAAGATCGGTGGCGTTGGGATTCGACAGGTCTTTCACCCACTCGCCTACTACTTCGGACTCCCCACGATCCTTAAGCGCATCCTGTATCGATTCAGTGCGCGAATCCCAATCATTCCGGCAGATCGCCGCCAAGGACACCAGCAGTCGACCAACTTCCTGCAGCTCAAACGCGCGGATGCTGTAGCCATAGACGGTCGCCTCATCATCCTCATCGCGGCGGCGAGCGCATAGATCCCGGCTGGCACCGAAAATCGCCAAGAGCCGGTAGAGGTCTAGGGCGATCACAACGGGGTCGGTCGGTATACCGGGGTTCCAAGGATTACCCCGCAGGTCTATCTCGGGCATGCTCTTCTCTGGGCTAACGGTTTGCCGTTGAGCGGCCGCGGCGGCACCCGCGCGACGTCGGGCCGCACGAGAAGTATACCGCCGCCGCAGTCCGCTCCAGCGGCGGGTTATCTGGCGGCCGGGAGGCGGGCGAAGTGCCGCCGGTCAAAGGGCAACAGCGCG
>Ga0209401_1000807_pt1 | contig 21100 bp, 19 predicted proteins | sample M_140807_MF_Meta_FD_187318 | JGI IMG/M metagenome (GOLD analysis project Ga0209401, IMG submission 187318) | Freshwater microbial communities from Lake Montjoie, Canada to study carbon cycling - M_140807_MF_MetaG (SPAdes) (version 2) | ecosystem: Environmental > Aquatic > Freshwater > Lake... | reverse complement strand
GGGCTCCTATCTGCGCGGGGACCCCCGGGAACTGCCCCTGGCCACCACCCTGCGGCGCCTCTGCAGCTGGGTGGCGATCGGCTTTCTGCTGATGATCCCCCTGCAGAGCTGGGCGGGCCAGAAGCTGATCGGCCAGGCGGTGGAGGCCCAGGAGGCCAGGATCAAACCCGGCGTGAAGGCCCTCAAGGCGGTGTACGCCGCCAGCAATGCCGAACAGCTGATGGGGGCGATCCAGATGATTCCCGGTGCCCCGCCGAACATCGGCGGCACCTTCCAGGAGCCGGTGCCCAAGGTGCGCCAGCGGCTGATTAGCCAGATCGAGCCCCAGGTGCGCCAGCGGCAGGAGCAGATCAGGCAGCTGAGCGCCGAGATCCGCAGCAATGGCCTGATCGCTTTGGTGAAGGATGGCCTGGTGGCCCTGCTCAGCGCCCTCGCCTTCGCCGCCATCGGCCGCTCCCGGCCTTACCTCCCCACCCTGCTGCAGAGGCTTTTTGGTGTGCCGCGCTTCTCGCCGGAATCCAGCGAGGGTTTACGCCGCATGGCGGAAGATTTTGAGCGCTCCGGTGAGCCGTGAGCGGCTGGGCGATGGCCACGGGGCGCCATGATTTCCTGACAAAAGCCCCAAGCCCCCTGCGTTGGCGCGGCATTTTGCGTTTCCCTGGTAAGCTTCGCGGGCCGTTCCGTTTCTTTCCTGTGAAGCGTTCCCTCCTTCTTGGCATTGCGGCTGCGGCTGCAGCCACTTCACCGATTTTCTTCCAGGCTCCTGCACAAGCAGCGGCTTGCCCGACTACTCCCAATTCTCTTACATTCTGGCTGGCATTATCCTATCCTTGCACTACCCCAAATAATTTCGAATTTACTCTTGCTTCGGCTCCCGGTTTCGTAGGCTTCGACAGTTTAACAATTTCCGATACATCCAGTTCGTTCACCTATTCTCTTACAGGAGATAATCCCTGGAGCACTGGGGGTCGAACTCTCAATTACTCAATTACGGCTCCTACAGGCCGTAAATTTAATAATTTTACCTCCGGTCTCACCAGTTCTATTGGCTCAGGTGCTGGTGCTGACGCAGGATCTTGGGCAGTTGATGAAACCGCGCAATCCGGTAATGCCACTGGAAATTTCTCAACGCCGACCGGAACTAATGGCAATTACGTTTACTCGCCCAAAATTACCGGCGATACGTTTGCTGGAGCTCTCACTGTTACAAGCGGTTTTATTCAGTCTGTGAATTCTACCATTAACCTTGAACCAGATACTGTTACAACGCCAGCTCCTCTTCCTCTGCTGGGCGCAGGTGCAGCCTTCGGCTTCTCCCGCAAGCTGCGCAAGCGCATTAAGATCGCAGCCTGATCGTTGGGATCGTTCTATTTGTGCCTTCCAAGCCTCCCGCAAGGGAGGTTTTTTTATTGGGGCTCTCAACAGCCACCTTCGCTACCACCTTGGAAGCCTGTGATAAGATCCTATGAAATTGTTAGCATTGTCCGACCATGGCTACAGACGTGACGGAATTCATGGGGGAAGCGGAATCCGAGCATCGCACACAGTTCTTGGTTCAGATCTCGTTCACCCTGGCTCTGCTTGGTTGGCTGATTATTGGATCAACCCTGAATAACATTATCTTTGGCTCTTTCCCTTTAAAGCTCGCCCTGCCTGAGTGGCAACTCGGCTTAATTGCGACGCTTCTTTCATCCGGCTTTAATCTCCTGGTGGGTGCCGCCTTGATTGTGCTGGCCCTGCTGATCAATCCCAAAGACCAAGTGCTGCAGAAATGGCAGCACACCTTGAGCTGGTTGGCCGGCTTGTTTGCTATCCTGCTGGTGTTGATGATCCCGCTTCAGTTTTTCGTGGGATCCCGGGCGCTCAAAGCCCAGACGGTGGAAACCTTCGCCGGGGTCAATAAGTTGAAGGGGATTGTCAAAGGCATTAGCGCGTTGAAATCCGAGCCTGAACTCCGGGCCTACGTCGCGTCGTTGCCTGATGCACCCAGGCTTCCTGCCAAGTTTGATGCTGATTTCCCTGTGATCAAGCAGCGGGCGATCGAAAACATCACAGCTCAGATTAATGCGGGAATCAATAATCTTGAGATCCAAAAGACCAAGAGTGTTCAGGTGTTTTTGAGGGAAGCCATTCGAAACACCGCCCAAGCCATCCTGATGGCCACCGCCTTCTCGGTATTGGCCAATCTTTCTGGTAAAGCGAGCAATCGCGTCACCAAATTCTTCAATGCCATTCTCTGAGCCGCTCGGCTTCTGATTCCGAACCGCTTCACCAGCCCCTCTTCGGAGGGGCTTTTTTATTGGCCCCGCTCCCCCGCCCGCTGGCCCCGCCAGCGCCCGCACCCCATCGCCCCCTCAGGAGCCCGGCGCTCGCTTGGCCCGGCAGCCGAGCAAGACCCGCAGTGCTTGCATCCGTGGGGCCATCCCGTCAGGTCCTGCGGCGCCATGGCGAGCGAGCAGCGGCCCTGCGCCCAGGCCAGCAGCCGTCACGCGAGGTGCTGACCGTGTCGCGGCGCGGCCAGATCACCCTGCCAGCTGGCATGAGGCGACACCTCGGCATCGCACCCTGCTCCAGCACTGATGCGCTTGGGCAGGGATGACCAGGCTGTTAAAGGCGGCGCTGATGATCAGCCTCGGCCAGCACCGCCTGGTGGAGTTGGCCACCAGTGCCTATGCCGGACTCCTTCCTGGATGGCCTTTGAGCAACATCCATCCTCTTCGCGAGGTCAACACCTTCAGCTTCAGGATCGAAGCAGGCAAAACGGAGCATCTGGCCTGCTGGCGGCCTGCCATCGCGGCCAGCGCTTCTGCCCAGGTACCACCGCCATCGGCACGAAGGGGAATCGCTGGTGGCGTTCATCCGCCGCTCGCCGCCGGCGATGCAAGAGAGCACACGGGACTAGACTGTTATACAAGACGTTTTACGGCTGTTTCGATGGTGATCGGCGTGCGGATGGAGCAGGAGCAGGAACGGCAGCTGGATCTGCTGGCCCGGCAGCAGGGCAAGACCCGCAGTGCCTGCATCCGCGAGGCCATCCGTCAGTACTTGCTGCGCCATGGCGACAGTGATGAGGCGCGCCGTCAATCGGAGCACCTGGCCCAGCTGGAGCCGCCGAACTGGAGCGAGAAGCTGCCCGACTGGAGCGACTGGACGGCATGACGCCTTCAGCCCAGGCGCCGAGGGCAACGCTGTGCCGTGGAACGGTGGTGACCGTGGCCAGCCCTGGCGTCTACTCCGGCAAGCCAAGGCCAGCGGTGGTGGTGCAGGCGGATCGCTGGCTGCAGGCCCATCCCAGTGTCACCCTCTGCCCCCTCACCAGCACCCTGATGGAGGCTCCCCTGGTGCGGATCGCGGTTGAACCCTCACCCCGCAATGGGCTCCGCAAACCCTCGCAGCTGATGGTCGACAAGCTGTTCACCGTGCCCATTGAGGCGGTGGGAGCGGTGGTGGGGCAACTGGAGCCGCAAGCCGTGATCGAACTCGATCTGGCCCTGCGCGGATGGCTGGAGTTGCCGTGAGCTCGGCCGACCCAGCGATGGCCAGCGCCAAAGTCGAAGGCGCTAGCATTTCGCTAGCATCTCAGCGGCCCTTCTGCATGAACACCCTCGTGCTGCGGCACGTGCCCGACGCCCTCTACCGCCGTCTCAAGGCCGTGGCCGCCGTGCACCGGCGATCGATGAACCAGGAAGCCATCCTGGCCCTGGAGGCCGGTCTGCCTGGGTCGCCGGCGCCGCAACGCCCAACGGCCGAAGCCAGCCGCCGCTGGCTGGAGGAGCAGGTGTGGTCGCTGCCGGTGCTGGATCAACGCAGCGCCGACGAGATCCTGGGCTATGGCGATGACGGTCTCTGTGGATGAGGCAGCCCTGGTGGTCGATCTGGTCGTCGACACCAGCGCCGTGTTGGCCGTACTGCTACGCGAACCTGGCAGTGATGCCGTGCTGAACCAGCTCTGCAGCGCCTTGCAGCCGGCCGTGGCAGCCCCCACGCGCACAGAGATCCTGCTGGTGGCGCTGGTGAAGCTGGGAGAGGTGGGCCAGGAGCGGGCGCGCGAGTTTCTGGAGCGGCAGGCGATCCTCACGGTGGGCTGGGATCAGGACCTGGCTGATGCCGCGGCACTGGCCTTCCAGCGGTTCGGCAGGGGACGCCATGCCAGCGCCCTGAATTTCGGCGATGGCTTCTCCTATGCGCTGGCGGAACGGCTGCGGCTGCCGCTGCTGTTTGTTGGCAACGCTTTCAGCCAGACGGATCTGGAGCCAGCACTGAAAGGAGAGTGATCACGGCCACGCCGGCAGGGTCTCACAAGGTGCTGATCCACACCTCGCCGGTGCTGCGCTCGCCGGCCCCAGCCAGCTGCGGGGAGGCCAAGGATCGCCTGAATCACTTCTGGGCTTTCCAACGCAGCATCCCGGGAGCTCTGCTCCAGAGGTGACAGCACCGCCGCCTGCGCGCTGCCCTTCCGTGACCAACCTCGCCGGCTCCTCAGCCCCTGCCTTGCAGCACTGCCCAGGCAAATTCCGGCAGGGCCAGCATGCGGCGCCAGCGGGTGGGTTCCTGCACCAGCCGGTAGAGCCATTCGATCTGCAGCGTGCGCATCCAGCGCGGCGCCCGTTGCTTGGTGCCGGCCCACACATCGAAGCTGCCGCCCACCCCCATCCACAGGCCCCCCCGGCGGCCGCCGGCCAGGCTGCGGATCCAGGTTTCCTGCCGCGGTACCCCCAGCGCCACCAGCACCAGGTCGGGCCGGGCCTCCAGCAGTTGCCGCTCAAAGCCGGGCCATTCGGCCGCGCTCCGGTAGCCGTGGCTGGCCACCACCAGGTTCAGCCCCGGCAGCTCCCGCCGCAGGCGCTCCACCAGGGTGTCCATCACCGCCGGGCTGGCGCCCACCAGCGCCACCTTCCAGCCGTGGGCGGCGGCGTGCTCCAGCAGCGCCCGGGCCAGCTCGATCCCCGGCGCCCGCCGCACCCGGAAGCCCTGGCGCCCCAGGGCCCACACCACCCCCGCCCCATCGGGGATCACCAGCTCCGCCGCCTCGATCACCGCGCCCAGCTCCGGGTTCGCCCGTGCCGCCATCGTCATCTCGGCGTTGAGCGTGACGATCTGGCCGCCGGCGCCGCCGTGCAGGGCCAGGGCGGCCGCCAGCACATCGCCGCACACATTCACCCCCACCCCCAGAACACGCGGGCGCTGCGGTTCGGTCACATTCGCAGCCATGGGGGGGGCGGTCGGCGGAAGAGAATCTATGGCTTGGGTCCAATCCGTCCCCAGGTGCGTCGAGCGATGGTCAGCCAAGCCAGCCCCACCAGCTCCTCCTCAGGGCCCTTCCGGGCCTCACCTCCGCCCGCCGGTGGCGGCCGCGGCGGCGGCCCCGGCGCACCCCCGGTGCCCCGCGATGCGGCCGCCGCCTGGCGCCGCCTCCAGGATCTCGATCGCCAGATCAGCGCCGTGGTGCTCGCCCGTCAGCACCCGCTCAGCGGCCTGCTGCCCGCCAGCACCGCCAACACCGTGCACGGCAACTACGGCGATGCCTGGGTGCGCGACTGTGTGTATTCGATCCAGTGCGTGTGGGGGCTGGCCCTGGCCTATCGCCGCCTGCGGGGCCCCTGCCGCCGCGCCTTCGAGCTCGAGCAGCGGGTGCTGCAGCTGATGCGAGGCCTGCTCTCGGCGATGCTCCGCCAGGCCGCCAAGGTGGAGCGCTTCAAGACCAGCCTCCACCGCCTCGACGCGATCCACGCCAAGTTCGACACCGCCAGCGGTGAGCCCGTGGTGCCCGATGACGGTTGGGGCCACCTTCAGCTCGACGCCACGGCCCTCTTCCTGCTGCAGCTGGCCCAGCTCACCCGCTCCGGCCTGGTGATCGTGCAGAGCAGCCACGAGCGCGATTTCATCCAGAACCTGGTGTATTACGTGGCCCGCGCCTACCGGGTGGCCGATTACGGCATCTGGGAGCGGGGCGACAAGGGCAACCATGGTCTGCCCGAGCGCAATGCCAGTTCGATCGGCCTGGTGAAGGCGGCCCTGGAGGCCCTTGAAGGCCTCGATCTCTATGGGCCCCATGGCGATGGCAGCTGCTGCCTCACCATCCCCCACGACGCGATCGTGCGCCTGCGCCGTGCCCTGCGCAGCCTGCTGCCCCGCGAATCGGCCAGCAAGGAGGCCGACAGCGCCTGCCTGGCCGTGATCGGCTACCCCGCCTGGGCGGTGGAGGATCCCAGGCTGGTGGCCCGCACCCGCGACACGATCCGCCGCGAACTCGGCGGCCGCTACGGCTACAAGCGCTTCCGCCGCGATGGCCACCAGTGTGTGAACGAGGACGTGACCCGTCTGCACTACGAGCGGGAGGAATTGGCGGAGTTCGAGCACATCGAGTGCGAATGGCCCCTCTTCCTGGCCTATGAGCTGGTCACCGCCTGCTGCGAGGAGCGCTGGCAGGAGGCCCGCCACTGGCGCCAGCGGCTCTCCGAGGTGAGCCTCACCGTGGAGGGCTTGCCCCTGCTGCCGGAGCTTTACCGCGTGCCCGCCGAGGCCCTGGTGGCCGAGCGGCTCCAACCCGGCAGCCAGGCCCGCGTGGCCAACGAGAACGTGCCCCTGCTCTGGACCCAGAGCCTCACCTGGCTGGGGGATCTGCTGCTGGAGGGCCTGATCACCCCGGAGGACCTCGACCCCTCCGGCCGTCGCCACGGCCTGCCCCTCGGCTCCCCCGAGGTGCTGGTGGCCCTGGCCCCCGCCGATTCCGGCGTGGCCCGGGCCCTGCGGCAGGCGGGCCTGGCGGCCGAGGATCCCGTGCTGGCGCTGGCCGGGGCCGGCGGCGACCGCGACCCCCAGGCCGATCCCCAGGGCGATCTCCAGGGCGTGCCCCTGGAGGCGCTCACCGCCCTCCCCGAAGGCGATCCGCCGCTGCGGCTGGCCAGTTCCCGCGAGCTGGCGGTGCGGATGGCGGCCGTGGGGGCCAACCCGCGCCTCGGGCTCTCCGGCCATCCGCCGGTGCGGATGGAAACCATGGCCACCGCCCGCCTCTACCGCCACGGCGGCGAGCAGATCGCCTTCCTGCCGGCCGTTCTCGAGGACAACACCTTCTATCTCGCCGATGACCCCCACCTGCTGGCCGATGCGGTGGCCAGCGAGGTGCGGCTGCTGCAGCGCCATTGGCGGGGGCCCGGCCTGCCGGTGCTGCTGGTGCCGGTGCCGGCCGGACCCTTCCACCGCGATCCAGACGCCTTCCTGGCCCTGGCGCAGCAGCTGGCCAGCGGCGCCCTCGAGGGGGTGCCGGTGCAGCTGGCCGACCACGGCGAGCTTGTGCGCCAGGCGAGCTGGGTGGAGCTGCCGCCCCAGGCCGTGGCCGCCTGCGATCTGCGCCCCCGCACCCACACCCTTCTGCCCCCCAGCACCAGCCGCACCCCGCTCACCGCCCGGCAGGAGCAGGAACTCGATGAAAACTCCGTGGCCGACCTGGTGGAGCGCCTCTGGCGGAGCGCCTCCCTGCAGGAGCAGGCGGAGGTGCTGGAGCTGCTGGCGCGCCGTTTGGGTCCCCAGGGCCTGCTGAGCGGTCCGCAGGGCCGGCCGCCGGTGGTGGTGATGGCCCTTCTGGAGGAGGTGTACCGCCGCGGCCTGGAGCAGGCCGACTGGAACGTGGTGCGCCGCGCGGCCGGCGCCATGGGCCTGGTGCATCCCCAGCTCGAGGATGCCCTCACCGATCTGCTGGTGCGCCAGAAGCAGGTGGTGGTGGGCCGCAACTACACCAATGAGTCGTTGATCAGCCAGCCCCAGGGCAGCAAGCGGATCGCCGCCATGATCCGCCGCTTCAGTGGCGAGGATGGCCGGGAATGGATGCTGCAGCAGGAGCTGCTGCTGGCGGTGGATGGCCTGGTGCGGCTCGAGCCCGATCTGCTCAGCGGCACCCTCACCCTCCAGCTCGGCCAGTTGCTGCTGCTGCTCACCGGCGAACTGGCGGCCGAGGAGAACCTCAGCCCCAGTGATGCCTTCGAGGCCCTCTGCAGCCAGCCCCCCCACGCCATCCGCCGCCGTCTGCGGGCGGTGCTGGCCGATGTGGACCACGCCCGGGCCTCCCTGCAGCGCAAGGAACAGCTGCACCTGCGCGGCCGCGTGCGCTGGTCGGTGCCCGATCCCCTCGATGCCCTGCCCGGCGGCGAGTGCTGGCTCCAGCACCGCATGCGGCTCGGGGCCCTGGGGCGGGTTCCCCGCGATTTCTATCCCGGCATCTGGGATCTGCTTCACCACTGCCACGGCGTGGTGATCGGCGACAAGCTCGAGCGCCGCAACCGTTTGGAGAGCGCCCCCCTGCTGAGCGAGAAGACCCCCGGCGAGCGCAACTTCGCCTCCCTCGTGGAACAGTTGCTCGGCAAGATCGAGGCGCCGGAATACCGGCAGCTCTGCACCGAGTCCCTGCTCACCCTGATGGCCTTTGTGGCGGCCAACCCCCAGGTGCAGTTCGACGACGACCTGGCCCTCGACGTGGTGATCGGCCACGCCGTGCGGGTGGGCTGGCAGGAGAACCATCCGGGCGTGCCCGCCTCGGAGTACGGCCTCCACAAGGCCGAGGCCTGGGATCTCTTCTACCGCTCCTCCGCGGCGGCCTGCCGCCGCTGGCAGCTGCGGGCCCTGCAGCAGCTCACCGAGCCGGTGGCGGTGGGCTGAGCACCGGCTCTCAGATCGGGGCGTCCAGCGCCATGCAGAGGTTGGGCTGCTCCACACACTGCTCGATCAGATCTGCAAGCAGCAGCGCCCGCGAGGCCTGCAGCCCATCCACCGCCGGGGTCTCCACACCCCGCACGCACTGGAGGAAGTGCTCCAGCTCGGCGTAGAGGGGCTCGATCGAGGTGGTGCTCACCTCTTCGATGAAGCCATCGTTGCGGTACACCAGTTCGCCATGGTCGGCGCTCACCGAGCCGTGGGAGCGGCGGTGGATGCGCAGGTTGTGCTTGAGGAAATCGGTTTCCATCAGGCTGTTGCGGCAATGGGTGTAGAGCCGCCGCACCTTGCGGTGCGCCATCTTGCTGGCGGTGAGGCTGGCCACCACGCCATTGGCGAAGGCCAGCGTGGCGTTCACGTAGTCGATCGGGCCATCGGAGCTCCTTCCCCCCGCCGCCGCCAGACGCACCACCGGCGAGCCCACCAGCTCCAGCACCAGGTCGATGTCATGGATCATCAGGTCCAGCACCACCGAAACATCGTTGGCACGGTCGGGGTTGGGGCTGTGGCGCCGTGCCTCGAGCACCACGATCTCCTCGCCGGCCACCACCTTGAGCAGCTCGCGGAAGGCGGGGTTGAAGCGCTCGATGTGGCCCACCTGCAGCAGCCGGCCGGCGGTTTCGGCGGCATGAATCAGGGCCGTGGCCTCCTCCTGGGTGGCGGCGATCGGCTTCTCGATCAGCACATGCACCCCGGCCTGCAGGGCCGTCATCCCCACCCGGTGGTGCAGCAGGGTGGGAACGGCGATGCACACCGCCTCCACCTCACCCAGCAGCTCGGTGTAGTCCGGGAACCAGCGGCAGCCGAACTGCTCCACGGCGAGGGCTCCCCGGCCCGCATCCGGATCGGCCACGCCCACCAGCTCCGCATCCCGCAGCAGGCTGAGCACGCGGGCATGGTGCCAGCCCATGTTGCCGATGCCGATCACCCCGACACGCACAGGGTTCATGGCAGGGGAGCGCGGATGGGGCGATTATCGGTGATCAGGCCCCCTCTCCGTTACTCGCCAGGATCTGAACCCGCTCGATGCGGGGGCCATCCATGCTGAGCACGGTGTAGCGGTTTCCCTTCCAGCCCAGGGTTTCGCCGGCCATCGGGATGTGCTGGAACCGCTCCAGCAGGAATCCGGCCAGGGTGTGGTGCCCCTCCGCCTCCGGCAGCTGCAGGGAGAGCTGGCGGTTGAGTTCGAAGATCTCCAGATCCCCCGCCGCCGACCAGCCCCCCTCCACCAGGGGCACCAGATCCTGGGCCGCTTCGAGCGGATCGTCGTCGTCGCCCACGATTTCACTGGTGAGATCGGCCACGGTCACCAGCCCCTCGGTGCCGCCGTGTTCATCCACCACCACCAGCAGGGGCTGGCCGCTGCGGATCAGGGGGAGGAGATCGGCCAGGGAGGTGCTCTCCTGCACCTGGGTCACCGGCACCATGTAGGGCGCCAGAGGGGTCTCCGGCCTCAGCTCCCCGCGGGAAATCGGTTCGGCCAGCCGGCGCAGGTCGAGCATGCCGCGCACATCATCAAGGGAATCGCCGATCACCGGGAAGCGGGCGTGCTGGCTGGCATGCACGATCTCCATCATCTCGGCGAAGCGCACCTCCAGATCGAGGGTCACCATGCCGGAGCGGGGCACCATCACCTCCCGCACCAGGGTGTCCCGCAGGGAGAACACCCCTTCGAGGATGCTGCGCTCATCGGGCATAAGGCCGGTGACCCCGCCGCTCTCGATCAGAGTTTCCAGCTCACCGGCCGAGAGCACCGGCACCAGTTCATCCCAGTTGCGCGGCAGCCCCAGCAACCGCAGCAGCACTGCGGTGACCCGTTCGATCAGCAGCAGCAGCGGCGAGAGGGTGCGGGTGAGGGATTCCAGCAGGGGGGCGAGCTTCAGGGCCGAGGCCTCGGGCCGGTGCAGCACCCAGGCCTTGGGGATCAGGCCTCCCACCACCGTGGCCAGCAGCACCAGCACCAGGAACACCAGGCCATCCAGCCAGGATTGCCCCAGCCCCCAGGCCAGGGAGGCGGCGAGCTGGCCGGCCAGGCCGCGGCCGGTCCAGCCCACCGCCAGCAGGGCCAGCACCGCCCCCAGCTGGGTGGCCACCAGCACGCCCCGCAGGCGCTGCTGCAACCGGGCCACGGAGCGGGCGCCGGGGATCCCATCCTCCTGGAGCTGCTGCACCCGGCTGGGCCGCAGGCGGATCACGGCGAATTCGGCGGCGGCGAAGAAGGCCATCAGGGCCAGCAGGATTGCCAGCGCCAGGTAGCGCATGATCGAAGAATGGGGTGCTGAACAGGCAGTATGGCCGCCCCGCCAGGGTTGCACCGGCCCCGCAGGCCATCACGGCCGGCTTCAGCCACCCCAGCGAGCAGGATCATCGCCGGCGGCGTTGCAGCACGCTGGCCCCATCTCCGGCGGCGGCGTTGGTTCAATCGGCCGGCAGGTGGCCTGGGGCCGCCATCCTTTTCTCGCCCGACTCGGGGGGTGCCCTGTGGCTCTTGATCCGTTATCTTCAAGAGGTACGTTCTATTCAAATCATGCTGACTGGTTCTGAACTGCTCGCCAAGGTCAAGGAGATCGGCGATGCCAGCAAGAGCGATCTGGTGCGAGGCTGCGGCTATGTGAGCACCAAGAAGGACGGCACCGAGCGTCTCAACTTCACCGCCTTCTATGAGGCCCTCCTGGAAGCCAAGGGCGTGAGTCTCGGGGAAGGTGGCGGTAAGGCCGGTGGCGGCAAGGGAGGCCGCAAACTGAGCTATGTGGCCACTGTTCAGGGCAACGGCAACCTGCTGGTGGGCAAGGCTTACACCGCCCTTCTCGATCTCAAGCCGGGCGATGAATTCGAGATCAAGCTCGGGCGCAAGCAGATCCGTCTGGTGCCGGCCGGCAGCAGCGACGACGAGGAGTGAACCCGGGGCACGGCCCGTTCACCAGCAGCCCCGGGTTCAGCCTGTTTCGGCCACCTCCGGTGCGTGCGGTGGCCGAGCCTTTGCCGCTGAGCGGCCCGCCGAGGCTGCCCACCGAGGATGCCCTTAGTAGCTGCGCTTAGAGGGCTGCTTCCGAGGCTGTCCTCCGAAGTTGCCCTTAGAGGCTGCCCTCCGAGGTGGATGGAAGAGGCCCAGGCGCGTGCTCAGTTGGGCCGCGCTCTTGGCTGCGCTCCTCAACCATGGGTTGATTCAGGGTCGTTTGCAGTCAGGCCGGTTGGAATTCAGGCCGGTTGGGATTCAGGGTTGGTTGGAATCTGGTGGCTACCGATTCGGCTCTTCTTGCGGCTCCTGCTGCGACTCCGGTTCGGCCTGGCTGATGGTTTCGAAGTAGTCCGCCTCGGCTTGCAGGAGGGGCCGCCGCTGACGACGCACCACGCCGACCTGGCGCCGGTTGAACCAGAGCTGGCGCCACTCATCGAGCAGGGGCATCTCCTGGCCGGGGCGGAAGGCGAGGGCGGCAAAGCCGATCGCTTCGGCCACGCAGGCCACGCTGTTGCGCAGGAGATCGGGCAGGAAGCCGAGGGGGCCCCGCGAGGGCACGGCGAGGCGCTCGCGCTGGATCTGCGCTTCGCCCTCATCAAGCGCTGCACCCACCTGGCTCCGGAGCCGGGCGAGCGGTTGGGCCAGATCCGCCGGGCTCAGCACCGGACCCTGCAGGGCCTGGAGCTGGCGGTTGAGCTGCTCGTTGTCGGTGGCGGTGGCCACGGCTTGGCGCAGGGCCGCCAATTTGCGTTCCGCCTTGGTGATGCGGGCGTTCTGGGCATTGCCAGTGAATTGCACTTGGCGCAGGCCCGCGGCGGTCTGCAGGGGCAGCAGCAGCAGCAGGCCCAGCACGGCGGGCACGGCCAGCTGGGCGCAGAGGCGGTGACGCCGCTGCAGCACCGGATCCTTCGGATCGAGTTCGGCGGCGAGGTGAAGCAGGGCCAGGCCGGCCAGGGGAAAGGGGGCCGCATTGATCAAGGCCAGGCTCAGCCGCAGTTGCCAGAGCGGCGAGGCGAGGTCCGGCGGGAGGGTGCTGCCCAGCACGATCGTGCCGAACAGGGTGAAGAGCACCAGGCTCACCACCGAAAGATTGCGGCCCGAAAGGAGCAGCGGAGGCTTGGCCTGGCTGGGATCGGGAAGGGAGGTCATGGGCGCAGGCCGGATTGGGCGAACAGCCTGGCCGAAGCCCTGCGGGCTGTGCCCTCAGAGGGGCAGTGAAGGGCCTCCCTCAGCGGCTGCCGGCCGTGCTGATGCGGCGACGCAGACGGCGGCTCCAGCCAAAGGCCCCGGCGGCGCCGAGCAGGGGCAGGGGAGCGGGGGCGGGATCGGCCGGGGGCGCGCCCACGATCACATTGATCTGACGGGTGGTGTCGCTGGCATCGGCGCCCAGATACCAGCTGCCGATCGATCCGCTTGTCGATCCGAGGCCAATGTCGGAGAGGGATTTGCCCGTGAAAATGGCGTAAGTGGCAATCTCGGCGCCATTGGTATAATTATAAATTTTGAATTTATCATTGGCACTATCAACCCAGTTGGCAATTCCGAAAGTGGAGGTTGCAGGCGATAAGTTTCCGGTGCCGGCAGTGAAGCGGGTAACGTTTGTGATGCTGTATTGTCTATAGAGATTGATGTCGCCAACCGGTTCAATACCGGAGCAGATCGCTGTGCTAGCGGCAAAGGCTCCACCCGGGGTACCCACGCATTCATTGGCCAGCGTTGAATTCAAACTATCCAGATTCAGGCTGCCTTTGGTCTGGATCTTCAGGTTGCCAGCGTCTTCAAAGATGTAATAGGTGAGGATCGCCTCTGCGCGGCCCTGGCTCAGCAGCAGCACCGCGGGCACGGCCAGGCCCGTGAGGGTGAGGCGGGAGGCGGCCTTGCTCAAGCGATTGAGGGCTTGCAACGACATGCACGACAGCGCCCGAGGGCAGCCATGGAACGATTTGGCGTCGTTATAGCATGCACTTCAGCGCCCTACAGCCGATTGGCTGCGGTTCCTCACCGGGTTTGTGCGCCCCGCCTGGGCCCCGGTCGGCGATCCATGGGGGTCGCGAGGATCGAACTCGCCTCAGGCGGATTATGAGCCCGCTGCATTCACCAGATTGCTAGACCCCCGCTGCCGGCATCGCGCCGGATCGGGCCATCACCAGAGGCCCCGCACCAGGCCGCCCGTTTCGCTCCCGTAGGCACCCTGGTAGGCGGCTCGGTAGGCACCGCCATAGGGATCCACCGCGGGCATGCCGATGCCGCTGGAGCTGAGCTTGGGTGCCAGCCGGCTGCCATTGCAGGAGGTGTCCGCCAGGCTGCCGGTGAAGCAGGGGCTCAGATCGCCGGTGCGCAGCGGCAGGGGTGAACTCTGGGCCTCCAGCAGCACCGACGTGGTGTTCTGCAGGGCCAGGCCGTCCCACACGATCGTCTGGTCGGGGAAGCCCAGGCCCATCACCCGGCTGCCGTCGCCGCCGCCCATGGCGATGCCGAAGAAATCGGTGATCTGGTTGGTGAGGCTCACGCCGCGCTCATAGGGGGCCGTGTAGCTGTAGAAGCGGCGGGTCACCAGTTCCGGCACGGTCTGCACCCGGCCGCAGCGGGTGATCTCCACCGGCGCGGCCGTGGCCACCGGCGCCTCCAGGGTGGTGGTGCACACCACCGGACCCGCCAGGGCCGCCGTGGCAGGAACCACCGCCACCAGCAGCCCCGCGCCGGCCAGCATCCAGCCCGCAACGGCGGCGCCCCGGGCAGCGCGAGGGCGGGCAGCGGTGTCGCGCTGGGCGGGAAGGGGTGCTCCGTTGGCTGGCATGGCGAGGCTCCGCGGCGGGACGCGATGGAACAAGAATTGATGCCAAGGCTAGCTCCACTCAGCTTGGGCACCATGGGTGGGATCGCGTTCCTCGTTGGTGTGCCGGCATGGTTTCCCTTCCTGAAAGCTCTTCTGCCCGCCGGGAGCGCCTGCTCGAGCTGCTGGCCCTGCGTGCCTACCGCCACGGCCAGTTCACCCTGGCCTCCGGGCGCCAGAGCGATCACTACGTGAACTGCAAGCCGGTGAGCCTCAGCGGTGAGGGGCTGGCCCTGCTCGGCGCTGACCTGCTCACGCTGGTGGAGTCCGGGGCCGAGGCGGTGGCTGGCCTCACCCTCGGGGCCGATCCCCTGGTGAGCGCCGTGGCGCTGCAGGCGGCCCTGGCCGGCCGGGCCCTTGATGCCCTGATCGTGCGCAAGGAGGCCAAGGGCCACGGCACCGGCGCCTGGCTGGAGGGGCCCCTGCCCGTGCCCGGCGCCCGCATCACCGTGCTCGAGGATGTGGTGACGACCGGTGGTTCGGCCCTCAAGGCCGTGGACCAGCTGCGCCAGGCGGGTTTCCGGGTGGAGCGGGTGGTGGCGATCGTGGACCGTCAGGAGGGGGGCGCCGAGGCGATGGCGGCGGCCGGCCTGGAGCTGCGCAGCCTCTACCTCCTGGAGGAGGTGGCGCGGGTGGCCGCCTCCCGCTCTGCGGGTTCCGCCTGATCGGCGCCCTCCGATCGCGCGCGTCCCGCGCCCTCATCCCCTGGCCTCCCTTCCGCGGTCCTGAGGCCGCTGCCCCTTCCGCCGCTTCCCGCCTGCCGCCATGCCCGCGCCTTCCCCGCCGCCGATGCCCTCCTGGAACTGGTCGGCCGCCCTGCCCGCTGGGCCCCGCCGGCTGGAGCAGCCGGTGGTTCTGCTGCGGCTCGATGGGCCCGACACCCTCCGGTTTCTCCATGGTCAGAGCAGCCAGGATCTGGCGCTGGCCCAACCCGGGGCCTGGCTCAGCACCTGCTGCATCACCCCCACGGCGCGGCTGATGGCCCTGGCGGAGGTGCTGGTGGATGGCCAGGGAGCCTGGCTGGTGATCACCGCCGGCGACGCCGCGGCGGTGCGCGCCGCCCTCGATCGGGTGCTCTTCCCCGCCGATGCGGTGCAGCTCGGTGTTCTTGAGGAGGCCCTCTGGCTGGAGCCGGTGGGGGCGGATCAGGCCAGCCCCGGCGCGCACTCGCCGAGCTGGGAGCCCCTGCAGGCTGGTGGGGGCTGGCGCCTTGGGCCGGTGGCGGTGCTGCCGGCCGGCGCTCCCCTGCCCGCGGATCTGGCTTCGCTGCCGCCGCTCACGGAGGCGGAGCGCCAATGGCGCCGCATCGCCCTGGGTCTTCCCGCCGCCGGCGCCGAGATCAGCGGCGACACCAATCCCTTCGAGCTCGGCCTGGCCGAGCGGGTGAGCCTGGCCAAGGGCTGCTACGTGGGCCAGGAGACCCTTGCCCGGCTGGCCACCTATGACGGCGTGAAACAGCAGCTGCGGCGGTGGTTCATGCCGGCCTCCCGCGAGCCGGGGGCACCGGTCTTGGCAGCGGGCGGCGCCCTGCGGGACGCGGAGGGCCAGCGGGCCGGAATGATCACCAGCGCGCTGGCCCTGCCGGGGGGGGAGGGCTGGATCGGCCTGGCGCTGGTCCGGCGCGCCGCCCTCGATCAGGAGCAGCTCTGGTGCGTGGCTGAGCCTGCCGATCCTTCCCAGGCGCCGGCGGCCGGGGGCGTTGCGGGCCTGCCGCTGGGGCTGTCGCGCCCGGAACTGTTCACGGCGCCGCCGGTGGGCGCAGCTGGCCGCTGATCGGGCGCGCCAGCGAGGACTGCGTGGCCGCCGGCCGGAGCGGCCCGGCCTCCGTGGCGCTCAGGCACCGGCCGAAGCCCGATCGGCTCGCTCGCCGGCAGGGTCGGCCGATGGCTTCGGATCGTGGGCCGCGGCCCGCTGTTATTGCTGTGGGCGCTCCGCCCTCGGGGCCTTCGCCACGCCGGCATTCGATAGGGCCGACTGCTCCAGCAGCCAGTAGGCCACAGCCCAGGTGGCCAGGCTGTCGTCGCGGTTGTAGCGGAAGATCCGCGCCAGGGGCTGGGCCGCCCGCCGGGGCGGCACACCGCTGCGGTGGCGGTCCTGGCGCCACTGCCGCCACCACAGCAGGCAGCGCGCCCCATCCACACCCCGCTGGCTCCAGCGGAAGCCCAGCCAGGTGGCCACCGCCTTGAGCCCGTAGCTGTTCACCGGCAACAGCCAGTGGCGTTTGAGGCGCTGATGCACATCAATCAAACGCCGCCGCAGGCGGCTCCGCTCGGCCTCCGAGGCCCCCTGCCGCTCGGCCAGTCGCAGCAGGCTGATCGCCTCGGTTTCGCCGTAGTGGAGCAGGGGCCAGTCGGGGTAGCGCTCCAGCAGGGCGCGCAGGCGCTGCCAGAGCCGCTCCTCGCCGTGCTCCTGGAGGGCGAGCAGGGGTTGGTAGGGAGCCTGGGCGGCGTGGCCGGGATCGGGCCAGCCCAGGGGCCCCGCGGCCGGATCAAGCCGCTCCAACCGCAGCAGGCCATGCAGAAAGTCGTCCCGGGCGTCCGGGTCGGATTCGATGTCGTAGAGCAGCACCCCGGGGGCGGTGGCCAGCTCGGGCAGGGGGGATCCGGGGGTGCGGCGGCGCGCTTCGCCGCTGGCCTGCACCCTGGCCTGGGCCACCAGTTCGGCGGCCACATCCCGGTGCTGCTCGCCGTGTTCCTCCAGGGCGTTGGCGAGGGTGTCGGGATCGGCCGCGGCCAGTTGCTCCAGGCTCACCACGCCCAGGCCCAGCAGCAGGTCGCGGCGCTTGCCGCCGATGCCGCTCACCTCGCTGAGGTGGCCCTCGGCGCTGGCCTCCCGGTCGCAGAGGCCCCGCCAGCAGCAGAGGGTGCATTTTTTGCGGTCATTCACCAGCGGTGGCGGCTCGCGGCCCACCTCCAGCTCCCGGGCCAGGCGGGGCAGCACCTCCTCCAGCTGGTGCTGGAGCCCCTCCCCGAGGCGGAACGGCTCGCGCTGGAGCTGCCGGCCGGCCCCCGCCAGCACCAGCGCTTCGGGCACCGCCGCCTGCTGCTCGGCGGCCAGCAGGCGGCCCCAGAGGGCCAGCACCAGGCGGTGCTCGCGGGTGAGGTGGCGGCCCTGGCGCACCAGCACCGGCTGGTAGCCGTGATCCCCCCAGCGGCTGGGGCTCTCCACACGCAGCAGCAGGGGGGGGTGGGCCTCCAGGCGCAGGCCGCCGGGGCCGTCACCCCGCAGGCGCAGCCCCACCACGCCCTCGGCTCCGGCGCGGCACGCCGCTTCGCCATGGGCCGGCCGGCTGGGCAGCAGGCTCTGGAAGCTGTGCAGCTGGTCCTGCAGGGTGAGGGCGCGGTGGGCGCTCCAGCGCCGCGTCTCGGCGGGGCCGTGGCGATCGAGCCAGGCCCGGCGCCGGCAGCGCAGCCAGCTGCGCAGCAGCCTGTCGGTGAGGGGCGGTGCCAGGGCGTTTGGGTTCGCGCTGGTGCTCCATCGCCCGGCAGAGACGCCGCCCTGCAGCGGATCCGCCGCCAACGCGCCGGGGTCTCTGGGCTGGGGGGAGACGCCGGGGTGATCTTGCATCGGCCCAGGCTAGGGGCCGCCAACACTGCGGCTGCCGGTCAGCCCCGGATCCGGGCGACGGTTTAGGAACGCGCAGCTTCAATCGAGGGATCCCCGATTCATGGCCGAGCGCCAACGGAGACCGACCGGAGCTGTTCGGTAGCGGAGCCCGCAAGCCGAGATCAATGCCGCCCCGCGGGGTTTGGGAAGGCCCGACCTTCAGAGCCGCGCCGGTGGTCTGCCCGCAGGCCGGCACCCGCCGCGGCCGCTGCGCCCTTTCCCCCTGCTACGACCGCCTTCAACGGTGTCCCTTCTCACCCCATGGCCTCTGCCCCCCTGCCCCTGGAGGCCAGCCCGATCGCCTTCGGCACCGATGGCTGGCGCGGCATCCTCGGGGTGGACATCACCGTGGAGCGGCTGCTGCCGGTGGCGGCGGCAGCGGCCCGTGAGTTGGAGGCTTCCGCTCCGGAGGGGCTTACGAGCCGCGAGGTGGTGCTGGGCTACGACCGCCGCTTCCTGGCGCCGGAGCTGGCGGCGGCGATCGCGGCGGCGGTGCGCGGCGCCGATCTGGAGCCGGTGCTCTCGGAGTGCCCCACCCCCACCCCTGCCTCCAGCTGGGCGGTGGTGGAGCGCGGCGCCCTGGGCGCCCTGGTGATCACCGCCAGCCACAACCCACCCGAATGGCTCGGCCTGAAGATCAAGGGCCCCTTCGGCGGCTCGGTGGAGGGGGATTTCACCCAGCGGGTGGAGCGCCGCCTGGCCGCCGGCGGCATCACGGTGCCGATCGGTGGCGACACCGAGCGTTTTGACGCCCTGGGCGCCTACGTGGCCGGCCTGAAGGCCAAGGTGGACACCGGCGCCCTGGCAGCGGGCCTGGAGCGGCTGGGGTTGCGGGTGATCGTGGATCCCATGCACGGCTCGGCGGCCGGCGTGCTGCCGGCCCTGCTCGGGGAGGGGGCGGTGGCCTCCGGTGTGATCCGGGAGATCCGCGCCCAGCGCGATCCCCTGTTCGGCGGCCATCCGCCCGAACCCCTGGCGCCCTATCTGGAGGAGCTGATCGCCGCCGTGCGGGCCAGCACCGCGGCTGGTCAGCCGGCGATGGGGATCGTGTTCGATGGCGACGGCGACCGCATCGCGGCGGTGGATGAGCACGGCCGCTTCTGCAGCACCCAGCTTCTGATGCCCCTGTTCATCGACCACCTGGCCCGGGCTCGCCAGCTGCCCGGCAGCGTGATCAAGACCGTGAGCGGCTCCGACCTGATGGCCCTGGTGGCCGAGGACCTCGGCCGCACCGTTCTGGAGATGCCGGTGGGCTTCAAGTACATCGCCGCCGAGATGCTCGCCGGTGAGGTGCTGGTGGGCGGCGAGGAATCGGGCGGGGTGGGCTTCGGCATGCACCTGCCGGAACGGGACGCCCCCTTCGCGGCCCTGCTGCTGATCGAGGCCCTGGTGGAGGGGGGCGTGCCCCTGGGCCAGCGCATCGATGCCCTCCAGGAGCGCTGCGGCGGCGCCGCCCACTACGACCGCCTCGACCTGCGACTGCCCGACATGGCAGCCCGCACCCGGCTGGAGGCGCGGCTGGCCGAGGCGCCTCCCACCGAGGTGGCGGGCCTGTCGGTGCAGGAAGTGATCACCACCGATGGCGTGAAGCTGCGGGTTGGCCCGAATCACTGGCTGATGCTGCGCTTCTCGGGCACCGAACCCCTGCTGCGCCTCTACTGCGAGGCTCCGACGGCGGAGCGGGTAGCCGAGGTGCTGGCCTGGGCGCGGCAGCTGGCGGAGGCGGCCTGAGGGCGCGCGGGCCTCGTGCTTTTGCTCGGCCATGCTGGAACGCCGTTCTGCTGGCGCCCATGGCTTCCGGCTCCCCATCGCTCGCCCTGGTGATCGCCAGCGGCAACGCCGGCAAGATCCGCGAGTTCGCCGCCCTGCTGGCGGAGTTGCCCTTCGAGATCCGTCCCCAGCCGGAGGGCCTGGAGGTGGAGGAAACGGGCGCCACCTTCGCGGAGAACGCCCGCCTCAAGGCCACCGCCGTGGCCCTGGCCACCGGCTGCTGGGCCCTGGCCGATGATTCGGGACTGGCGGTGGCCGCGCTGGCCGGGGCGCCGGGGGTGCACTCGGCCCGTTATGCCGACAGTGATGGCGAGCGGATCGCCCGGCTGCTGCGGGAGCTGGCGGCCGCCACCTCAGCCTCAGTCGGCGCGGCCGCAACCCCTGCTTTCACCTTCAGCACGGCCGCAACCACCACGCCACCAGAAACGACCGCGATCCCGACCGCTCCCGCCGCGATCCCGCCGCTGGCGTCTTTGTCCGCGGCAGCGGGCAGGGGCGAGAGGCCATGGGATCCATCCAGGGCTGGCGCGCTCGATCGTGTCCCTGCCGATCAGCCTCCCGCTGATCAGCCCCCTGCCGATCGACGCATCGCTGATCGCAGCGCCCGCTTCACCGCCGCCCTGGCGGTGGCCGATCCCAGCGGCGCGATCCGCCTCGAGGTGGAGGGCCATTGCCCGGGCCTGATTCTGGAGGCGCCGCGGGGTGCGGGCGGTTTCGGCTACGACCCGGTGTTTCTGGTGCCCGAACTGGGCCTCACCTTCGCCGAGATGGACAAGGCCACCAAGGGCCGCATCGGCCACCGGGGCCGGGCCTTCGCCCTGCTGGAGCCGGGGTTGCGGCAGTTGCTGGCCTGAGATCTGCGGGTTCCGGAGGCTTCGGCGCTGCCTGGCGCCGACTGCGGTGGGCGCGCGAGCGGATCTGCCGCGGAAGGTCAGCCCCGTCCAGCTCTCGCCATGGCAGGCCAGCAACAGGATGGCTGTATTGGAGCAGCGCCATGAACCCTGACCGTGAAACCACGCTTGGCCGTCGCAGCTTTTCTGAATCGGAGGAACAGGGCTGGTGCTCCGATGAAGCGGGCATGGATGATCCCAGGCCCCTTGAGCCCCGGATGCGGATCGTGGACAGAGATCAGGGCTGGGGTTTCCATCCTCGCGCCGAATTGCTCAATGGCCGCCTGGCCATGCTGGGTTTCAGCATCGGTGTGGTGTTGGAGCTGATCACCGGCC
>Ga0209401_1000805_pt1 | contig 21110 bp, 23 predicted proteins | sample M_140807_MF_Meta_FD_187318 | JGI IMG/M metagenome (GOLD analysis project Ga0209401, IMG submission 187318) | Freshwater microbial communities from Lake Montjoie, Canada to study carbon cycling - M_140807_MF_MetaG (SPAdes) (version 2) | ecosystem: Environmental > Aquatic > Freshwater > Lake... | reverse complement strand
GCGCCAGCAGTAACGCCTTGTGGCTGCGTCGGCGCTGCTGGTTGCATTAATGGGACGCCAGCGCCCTGCTTGTTGGCTGGTGCCGTCTCAGACAAGCCCAAATCCATAGCGCGTTGTTGAATGCCCATTGACAACGGAACGCCACCCGTCTGCACGCCTTGCTGCGGCATCTGCTGCGCCGGCATTTGCTGGCGTGGCTCAATAAGCGTAGGCACAAACTGAGAACCTGCTGGTGTCGCCACGACGCTACCAGGAACGCCACTAAAACTGACTTGCGGTGCGCCATACGGTGCAAACGCTTGCTGTTGTGCGCTCGGCGTCTGCGATGCCATCAAGTTGCGAAACATCCATTCTTTAACCGGCGTTGGATCGCCGGCTTCTTTGGCTTTCGCAATTTGGCTATACAACGATGCCGCAAAATACTCGGCAGCATCAGCAGGAACGCCGGCGGCAATTGCTCGCTCTTTGGCGCTCATCACGTCTTTGATTGCTGCTTGAGGATTGGCAGCAGGATTAGCAAATGAATTTAGCTGAATCAACGGCGCAAAATTGTCACGCAACGTCTGCTCAACGCTACCGGCAAAAGCCTTTCCTGCCGCTTTTTCCCCTGTGACCGCTGTGCCGCTCAGCGCTTTCTGTCTAGCAATTTCAGCAGATTGCGTATCTCGAGCAATACCAAGCTCAATTCGAGCTTTTTCAGCTTGTATTGGGTTAAGCGTTTGTTCTTGCTCAAGCGCCTGTGCGCCTCGAGCCAAGTTCAGCAGATTACCAGCAGAGCCAAGAAAATCAATCGGCTTGACGCCCAGCGGAATGGTTGGATCAAGTGCCATGATTTATCCGAGGGTTGGATAGTAAGTGCCTTGCATACTTTGCTGTTGGGCACCACGGCCAATTAACGCCGGTTCAGAAGGCCCAATCTGGATCGGTGCAGGCGCCTGCTGCTGGTTAGGGTTCCGCAACGCCTGAAGGTAGTTGTAACCACCGATGTTGCCCAACGCGCCACCGTAAGCATTTGCCGCTGCAACCTGACCGGCACCTTGAACTGCCGCCGAACCAGTCGCCAAGCTCGATAGGTTAGTACCAAGTGCTTGATTTGCCGCGTTGACTGCCGACTGCCCAGTCTGGCCAATCCCAGCAATTCCGGCCAGCGTGTTGTAAATGTCCTTGCGCTGGTTTGAGAAGTTCTGGAAAGCGTTTTGATAGGCGTTGCTTGCGTAATCTTCGGCAAACCTTGTGATGCCACGGTCAATATCACTGCCGCCACTGCCACCGGCATTCAGACGCTGACGCGCAGCTCGCTGACCTTCCTTCAACATAAACTCGTAATTGGGAGCCAGGCTTGTCTTGAGATCCTCAGGACCAAATTGCTTTGTCAGGTATCCCGATCCGGTCTGCATCATTGGCTGACCGTTGGCGTCCAACATGGGCTTGCCCTGCGCGTCAAACATTGGCGTCTGACCGCCTAACATCCCGCCGATTTGACTCAGCGATGTGTAGCCAATTCCGCGATACGGAGCTTGCTGTTGATTGATTAAATCAAATTGACGTTGCTGAAGATCGGCAGCGTACCGAGCTGCGTCTGCCTGAGTATTTGCTGATGATCGCGCAGCACCAGCACCCAAAGCACCACCAAGCAGACTAAGACCGCCACCAATGACTGCTGGACTAGAAATTAGGGCCATGAACGGCATGATTAAATTCCTTTGCTGATTAACACAGCATCAATTTCGTTCTCGTCTGTCTCGTCCGTTGCATGGATGCAAAACCATACGCAATCCTGCAACGCTTCAATCTTGTGGTGCGTGCCAGCTTTAATCTCAATGCACGCTGGAGCGTTGTAACTTTCGACAGAATCATCAGTCGAAACAATGACTTGTCCCGATGCCAGTATACTCAAATGGGAATAAACGTGCTTGTGAGTCGCAGCAACATATCCCCTAGGGATAAACATTTGCTTGGCATAGATGCCGCCTGAGAAATGATGCTCCACTTGTGGATCTGCATCGAATCGGCCAGCAATCCCTTTCACAAAATCATCGACTTTCATTAAGTATACAGCGGTAAATAATACGTTGTACCGTCAGCCACAACCGGAAGCCATTTTGCAATGACTGTGTGGGTTCCAGTTGCTGCCAAATTGTTGACCGTCACGGTGCTGGACGTCGTGAGCGTGGTTGCGCTGACTGACGTGCCAGCGATTGATCCACCTGTAATTGCAACGCCGCTGGCATTCTGTGTGGCCATTGTGCCGGTGCCAGAGACGTCGGCAATTGGCACCGTCGCGCTAGCCGTGAGCGGCGTTGTGCCGGCGCCCTTCACATAACCGGTCAGCGTATTAGCGCCCGTGCCACCAGATGCCACGTTTACAGTGCCGCCGAGCGTAACCGCACCAGACGCTGCTGCTGTTGGCGTCAGACCCGTTGTGCCACCGTTAACAGAGTTAACCAGACCAACGCCAACCGTAATCGTTGAGACGTTAGGGTTTTGCAACCAGATCAACCATTCTCGAGCCGGTCTTTTAGTGACTGGATCTAGGAATGGTGATTGCGGATAGCGTAGATACGACGTTGCCATCAGTTTTCGCCTACGCTGGCTTTGAGATTGGCAGAGACGATTGCCGCTTTGACCGGATCGCTAATCGACACTTCCCAAACACGATCTCTGGCCATGCCAAGCCGACGCCAGATTGCTCGATTTTGGTATTTGCCAATCTTGCCGATGGTTGTCCAATGCTCGTTTGAATAAGTAGAGCCACCGTCATTTGACCAACGCAGCATTGCTTGTGGATCTTTACCCTGTCCAGTGCTTAGACCAACGCCAGGTTGGAATTGGATTTGCAGCTCCTCAAAATACTGTCTCTGAAAGTCAGAAACAATGTGAGGAGTCCGGCGCAATCGTCGAATTGGATTGCCGCCCTCGGTGTACACCTCGGTATCTACAATGTAGATCTTGCCGTTCTGGTAATCGCCAACCAGATTGTAGGTATTGAAAAAGGTGGCACAGTTTCCGCGATTGCGCTGGAAGTTATTCAACGGGTCCAAGCTCATCCACTTGAACCAGAGCTTAGTGGTCGAATCGTAAACCCAAGTCAGATTGGCCTGCGGGAACGTGACGATGTACCACTCGTGTCCCGTGATCTGCATTGAATAGGCAATAGCGTCAGAAACGTCGTAACCAATCAGCGAGTTTTCAACAGCGTGCGTTGACAGCCGGACAAACTGGTAACCGTTGATGGTGCCAATCGTCGCGTGACCAAGCAGATCCCGCGTGACAAACATGAATGTCTCAGCCCATCGAGCTACGCTAAACGGTGCGTTGATGCCGTGCTGAATGAACGTGCCGCTGATCGGCGTAAACGGGAAAGTGGCAATTGTCGGATCTGGTGGCGGTGACTCAACCCAGACCTCGGTCGTATACTCGCCAAACAGGAATAGCTGCTGGTGATCAAAGAACAACGAGACAAGATTGTCCGACCCGCCATCCTTGCGACCGTAGAGCGTGCTGGTTGTGTAAGCCGAGCCAGGATCGGTTACCGTAAATAACTGGCTGTTGGGCTTGTTGTAAGCAACATAGCCGTTGGCGTAGTCACAAACCGTTGCATCAGCCCAAGGTCCATCGCTAGACAGTTGGGTAAACGTACTGGTTGTCAGATTGTAGATATACCGCGCAGACCCATCAGCGATGTAAGCCACAACGCCGTTGGCAGCGCCATCGTCGGTCGTTTGCGTCTCGGTGATGCTGACGGGTCCAGACGAAGTTATAAGCGTGCCTACCTCGGTATATGACCAGTCTGCAAGAATGACGTATAGCTTGTTAGCTGCGACGGCAACCATTTGGTTGAACGGGTTGATCGCTCGCATTCCGCGCACGGGACCGTTTGGCAACGTGACAATGGTGCGATAACCCGGAGTCGGCAGCAGCGCTATGACGCCTCGAGCGCCTTCGGGTTTTACTGGGTCAATTTCTGGATACCAGTTGATGCACTCTTGGGCATCCTGATAAATGGTCGGAGCCTCGTAAGACGCCCCAACAAATCCAAAATCAGCCATTACACAAACCCGCCCGTCAAAATCCAAGAGGCATCTTTAGCCTTGCCTGAGAACAGAACGTCAGGGAATTGAGCAACCATGCTTGGACGCATATTGGTGCGCTTGAGCGTTGCCTTGGCTTGTGCTGCATAGGCGTTGATCATCGCCAGTTGAGTCGTTGAACCCTTGCCGTACATTGGGCATAGACGCTCAGCTAGGCACCAACGCAGAGCCATCAGATAGCCCTGTGGCAGCGCTATAGACTCGTACAGGTTGCCGTAGCGCCGGAACATTGTGTCGGCAAATACGTGCATCTCGCCTTGCGCCGGAGCTGGCCAAACGTAGATTGTTCCAAGAAGCTCTGCCGGCTGGTAATACAACGCCTTGGGCCACGGACCGTTCAGATTCTTAAGACCAATAAGCTCGTATTGATCCAGCCCAATGACTGCAACAGGATAATCCAGCGAATTCTGCGAATAGTTTGGAGCGCCCGAAGATTGTGCAACGCGCACAAATGCGCTGTTGATGCTAACTGGTCGTTGATAGCTGGCCGTGATTGTCGTGCTGGCAACGGTCTGCGATGTGCTGACAGTGTACGTGCCAAGTTCGTTGATGTTGCCGCCAGCGCCCGAGTTGAATTGCACGATAGTCGTGCCAGACGCGATGCCAGAGCCAACCAGCGTCTGCCCGAGCTGAACCGATCCGCTTGTCAGCGCCGTGACTGTTAGCGTCGTGCCGGAGATGGAGCCAGTAAACACTGCGCCGACCTGACCACCTGGCCCGATGGTGTACTGCACCTGGTTCTGGACAATTGGGAAGATGATCTCAGTCTGATAGCTGATCATCATCCGTTCGTTGGACCACTGGTCCAGAATGTCGTTCAGCATATCGAACGCATCTTGAGCTGCATCGCTTGTTGGCGTTTCGCCGGCCTCGAGCGCCCCAATGTCTTTCAGGGACCGCGAGATGATTTCAATTGGCGCAGTCATGGTCAGTACTCAATGATTACGTAGCCGTTGAGCGTCGGAGGAGACGCTCCGTCAAACAGCGCTTGCACTGGGACAATGTTGGTAGTTCCTCGGCATTGGTTTGCCAAGCTGCCATCAAATGCCTTAGAAATGAAATTTGCTGAACCAATTGAGAATGTTGAATTCAACGCCGTACCACCTGCCGGCCCTGGCGTGCTGCTAGTGCCTGGACCTTGCGCCGTCAGATACGATCCAATGCTTGTGTTGCCACCACCAGAACCAACGGCAATTGCAATAGATGCGCCAGGTGTGACGGTGATGAAACCAGCGGCAACCGTAAAAACCAGAATTGCGCCGTTTGAGTAAACACCGCTACCAATCGTGGCTCGCAACCGAGTAACGCCGGATGGGACCGTAAACGTATCTGATCCGCTGGTGACCTTGTAATACAAGCTGAATTGCAGGACGCCGGTGCTGATCGTTGGGGTCGTGGCAACAGCGCTGATGATCTCGTTATTGGTCCCGCCAATCGTGATCGTCGTTCCATCAGGACGCAACGCACCAATCTGAGCCGTTGTAGCAACCGGAAGCGCTGCACGCTTGATGATTGCATCGTAGTTCAGAACCGACGAGATTGAATCGCGGTATAGATAACCACCACCGCTTACCGGCAGCGATTGCCCCGTGGTCGACAATGTGCTGCCAACATAGCTCAGCCCTGAACCAATCGTCACGTTGCCGATGCCGCCAGCTCCATCGCCACGCAGAATCGACGATCCGCTCGTCAATCCTGTCAGATCGTTAATGCCCGAGATGTTGTCGTAAGTGCCAATCGTGACCGCCGCACTGGTTTGCAGCACAAACTTATAAGACACTCCGACCGTCAGCCAAACCTCGTTGGCGGTGCGCCCAGCGGCATCCAGCACGATTGGGTTGGCGTTGGCAATGGTTCCCGTGTTGCTGGTATACGTCGCTTGTGGCGTTGTGGTCCCTGCTGTGTATGTGTACAACAGACCGCCGGCCAGCGGCACTCCGAGATTGTCGAAGAACTGCCAACCAGCGCCAGCTAACGGGGAAAGTCTAACGGCCATGATTAACCTTGGCTGATTTTGTAAGCGGCAACCAGTGCGTCATAGTTAGATCCGATTTGCGCTTTCAAGACGTCGCGCACGCGAATCGACTTATTCTGTTCAGCTTTTTCGGTGCGAACCAGAACGCGCAGACGGTCGCGGTACTGAAGATCGCCAATTTGGGCAACCTGATCGTCGCTCAGATCGTGCGGCAGATCTTCGGTCTTAATCGTGCGGAATGCTTCCAAGTTTGCTGGCCATTCGCCAGCCGGAAGTGCTTCAAGCATTGCAGCGTAGTTGTCGATGTTGAGCTGGTAGCCGTAGATTTCCATTTCACGATGGAACGCATTCATGACTAGGCCAGCTTGTTTTTCTTGGTCGGTGATCATGATTTACCTTGTTTGATTGCTAAATGATACACAATTGGGAACGCCTGGCGTCGTGGATGGATTTGTATATTGAGACCCAACGCCACCAGACGTCCAAGGATATGCTTTGACATATGGAATCACTGCCGATGTTGCACCGGCAATTTCTGATCCAGTACTAGACCAATCAGCAGAATTGACTGTCGTGCTTATTGATGGTCCAGAATACAAAGAGCCAAACCCAGAACCCCAACTATAAATCTTTAATGCCGCTGGTGTTGAGTTGTTGCCAACAGCAATTTGACCGCCAGTAGGGGAGAATCTAACCGAATAAACCGTGCCGCCAACAGCCGATGATGGGTTCGAATATTTTGCACCAAATCCACCAGACGTTACTGGATAAGCAGCAATAAATGGCGATGCGGTGCTGCCGATTGCAACGTCATTCGTTGTCTGGTTGAACGATACGCTGCCAGGATTGTTGCCAAACGGAGGAATCGTGACCGGAGCTGCGTACTTACTTCCAAATCCAGTCGACGATGACCACGGATATAAAGCAATCGCGGTGCCGCCGCTTTGACTGAACGCCACTTGCGTATTGTCACCGTTTAGCGTGATGCCAGTTGCTGCACCAATACTATTGATCGCTGCGCCGTTTGAATACTTGGACCCAAATCCGCTGGCTTGGCTCCACGCCCATGCCTGTGGAAACGATACTGCGGTTGCGTTTGACGTCAGAATCGCGTCAACCGTCTTAGTCCAAGTAAACCCTGCTGGACCGCCACCGGCTGGGCTTAAAGCACTAGCAGGATTAGAATATTGCGTCCCAAAACCCAAACCAGACCATTGCCAGACGCTGAAATAAGGAGCGGCAGTAAATGATGCTGAAAAAACAGAGTTGTCACGGACAAAGGAGACCTGATTGATGTTGTTTGGAATGCTTGGCGTAGTAAATAGTGATCCGAATCCACTCGTAGAATCCCAACCATAAACCGAAATGCGCTTCGCTGCCGTTGTGCCGCCGAATGCAATGTAGGTCGACGGCGTTATCGGTGGTAGACCACCAGATCCACCACCGGGGAATAGCATCCCCAGGAAACCGCTCATGTCACGCCGGTCCCGCTGACATACCACGTATTGACAGCGACCTTAAGCATTGTCGCAATCCCGTTGCTGGCCACTGATCGAGTGCCGGCAGAGCTTGAGTTGGCAAGCTGAAGCGTCACGCCAGACGCCGGAATGATGCTGAGCGCCGTGTTGTTGCTGACAATCGTGATTACCGTGCCAATGTCAAATCCAACCGTTGCATTGAGCGGAACCGTAACGCTGCCGGTGACGTAATAATGCTTGGCGTTATCAGACAGAATCAGCGTGCCGCTTGTATTGGCCGACTGAGGCATTGTCCGATAGCCAAATGCGTAACTATTGCCATCGCTGTCTTGAACCGTTGACGTGCTCGCTAAAGCCGTGATGGTCTTGTTGGTCAGCGTTTGAGTGCCGGTCAGCGTAACCACCGTTGAATCAATCGCAATCGTGCCGCTGCCGGTGATGGGTCCACCAGTCAGTCCTGTTCCCGTTGCTACGCTGGTGACCGTTCCAGCCACGCTGTAGTTTGGAATATTCAGGACGTTTGATGCAAATGTCGCTGCGCCGGTTGACCCGACCGTAGTCAGCGAGATCGGCGACTGAAAGTCTGTATTGGCAGTTGCCGCCGCAAGCGCTCCACCGCTGCCCTTGAGCATTCCGGTGATGCTGGTCGTAAGCGTAATTGCCGGCGTCGTGGTAGCCGATGCAACCGTACCAGCAAAGCCGTTTGCGCTAACAACTGAAGCGCTGGTGACCGTACCAGTACCAGCGCCGGCAGCATAGTTTGGAATGTTTAGCACGTTGGCGGCAAAAGTCGCCGCTCCGCTTGTGCCAACTGTTGTCAGGCTGATCGGAGCTTGGAAATCCGTACCCGCTGTCGCATTAGACAAAGCGCCACCAGAATTGCCCTTGAGCAATGATGTTCCGCTCGGCGGTGCCAAATAGTCCGTTCCTGCTGTTGCAGCACTGACAGCCGCGCCATTGCCCTTTAGGACGCCTGTAATGGACGTGCCAAGCGTGATTGCTGGCGTTGTCGTTGCATTGGCAACCGTGCCAGATAAACCATTGGCAGCGGCAACGCTAACGGTTGTAACCGTGCCGCTGCCGCCGCCGCCACCACCACCAGCAATTGCCCTGAGAGCCATTAGAGTCCTTCGCCTGGGGTAATTTCAAAGGCTCCAGCAGCGTCAGCTTGGAACCAAGCGTTTGCAGGAATGCCGCCAAAGACCTCAACCGAACTAGGCAAGAATCCAAGCGTCTGCCGCTTGGGGCTTCCGGCTGTCGGAGCTGCAACCGTAATCGTTGGCGTTGCATTGCCAGGAGCCGGCGCTACCCATGCAAGATACTGCGCCGATGCGCTGGTATTGCGGACCCGATAGCTCGTTGGGTTATCGTTGTTGTTGGTCGAAACTTGCACCGGAGACGTGCCAACAAGGTAGGTCGGGCCAAATGGCGTGAATGGTGAGTTATACATTGATCAACACCCAAGAAATTGTTTCTTCGTCCCATTGATACTGTTGACCGTCCGTTGGATATGCAACAGGAGCATCCCAAAGGCAAGTGTCTTCGTTTAGAACCCAAGACGGGAACGGTTGTGGCGGGATAAAAGCATCGCGGATTGCGTCGTAGGTAAAGCCAATGCCAGCGTAGTTTTTGCGGAATGGCGTGCCGCCTAATTCATGAACACCACCACGGGTGTTGTAATTAGTGCGCTTGCAAGTTTGGTTGCGAAACTTGCCATACCATTGTTCCCAATCAACACCATCTTCACCCTCGTTTTTACCACCAATAACCTCGGTCACAATATTATTGGAATCAAGAAATGCGTAATGTGCCATTTTTATCCCCAAGATACGTTGCCAGTACCGGCAGTAATAGTGGTTACCTTGAAACCACCAGCGGAAGCGGCTGTTGAGCCGGTAAGTCCTGCACCAATTGTTATGGTGTACGAATCTGGGTATTTCAAAATTACAACGCCATCACCACCATTTCCACCAGCAGCACCCGAAAAATTAGCACCGCCCCCGCCACCGCCATAATTTTGGGGTGATGCGTTTGATCCACTACTACCGGGATCGCCTCCAGCGCCACCACCAGCTACAGCCGTACCGCCTGTGCCACTGTTTTGAGCGGCGCCGCCACCGCCGCCGCCTCTTGAAATAGCAGTTCCGGTAATAGATGATGAAACACCATTCCCACCGTTGCCGCCGCCTCCAAGGAATACCCCGGGTGCATTTGCTCCAGCTCCACCAGCACCCCCACCGCCTCCGGTTCCATTATTTGAAACACCATCGCCGCCTTTATACCCTTGATCTGTTGTCCCTGCCGCACCAGTTGCGGTGCCCCCCATCCCGCCTCCAGATCCTCCAGAAGTTGCATTAGAGGTGTTATAGCCACCACCTCCACCACCGCCGGTAGACGAAATGCTTGAAAAAGAAGTGGCTGTTCCCACTGATCCAGCAATGTTTCCCCCAGAAGCAGTTGCTCCGGGACCTCCACCACCAATAGACACAGCATAATTAGTTGAAATCGAAACACTCAGTGGTGATTCGGCGCTCGCACCTCCTCCCGATTGCTCTCCAGTGACTGAGGAGCGATACCCACCGGCTCCACCACCTCCACCCCATTTAGCACCGCCACCGCCTCCAGCGATTACTAAACTTTGAACGCTGAATGTCGAAAGTTTTCCTTTCCCACCCAACACAGCAAGCATAATCCCACTCATGACACGTTGCCCGTCAGGACGCAGTTGGTGGCGTCAATAAACAGAACGGTGCAAACGCCTCGGATTGCAAGCGTTGCAGAAGTCACGGTTGTATCGCTTCCAGCAATTTTGGTAGTTACCGCAGAACAAGTGATTGTCTTGGTGCTTGCCGAATTGTTGTACAGAGAGATTGCATCTCCTGCCGCAAAAATTGATGCTGGAACAATTATTCCAGCAGACAAAGACAAGAATTTGCCAACGTCTGTAGCTACAAGCGTTCCAGTCGCATTTGTGCTAGACGGAATATTCAAATAACCAAGCGTTACAGCATCCGTAGATGGAAGCGTCTGGGTAAGTGTGCTTGCGGTATTGGCCGACTGAAGAACCGAAGTACCGGCCCCGCTAGAATTGCCTTGAAGTTTGATTGCGCTCATTATTGATCCTTTAAGCAGCGATGAGCCAAACTTGGCCCGTAGGGACGGTTACGGCAACACCCGTTGCCACGGAGACAGGCCCAACGCTAAATGCATTAGAACCTGCCGTTATAGAGTAATTTGAACTGATTGTTTGATAAGACTCAAGAACTGGCCCAGAAGATCCACCACCAGTCGACGCAATTGTAATTGAGCCGTTGCCATTTGTAATGGTGATGTTTGAACCAGCAGTCAGCGTTGACTTGGTTAAAGTATTGCCTGAACTGTTGCCAATCAACAATTGACCGTCTGTGTACGTAGTCTGGCCTGTACCACCATTGGCCACTGGGAGCGCCGTGCCGGAGTACGAAAGCGCCAACGTGCCAGATGACGTGACTGGAGTGCCGCCAACCGACAAAAAGCCTGGCGCAGACAATCCAACCGATGTAACCGTTCCAGAACCGCCGCCACCACCCGTTGAAGCAATAGTAATTCCACCAGCGGTATTGGTAATTGTGACGTTTGCTCCAGCCGTCAGCGTAGTACGAGTAAAGCCTGTGCCGTTACCAATATCGAGCGCACCGTTTGCCGGCGTAGTCGCTAACCCTGTACCGCCGTTTGCAACCGGCAATACGCCGGTGACGCCAGTCGTGAGTGGCAAAAGCGTCGCATTGGTTAAAACAGCGCTTGCTGGCGTGCCAAGAGCCGGCGTAGTGAGCGTCGGGCTGGTCAACGTCAAGCCGGCGATGGTCGCTGCCGTAGCGCCAAGCGCCACACTGGTCGATCCAATTGTGACCGATGAATTAGTCAGTCCAGCATTGGGAATGGTCGTAGAAGCCGTCACAGCGCTTGCGCCGTTGGCGTACATATAACCCGTCAAACCCGTGACGGTAAGCGTGCTGAACGCGCTTGAACCGCTTGCAGCGACCTTCTGCCAGGCTGAGCCGTTGTAGACCGCCCAATCGCCTACTGCCCAAGTGCTGATGCCGTTTAGCGTTGTTGAACCGGCAACCGAGACAACGTAGTAATACCCGAGCGTTCCAACGCTCGATGTAAGCGTCGGGCTATTAGTCGAAGCATTCCAGGTTCCCTGGTAGCTGTTGCTGGTCGTTGCAATAACGCTGGCAGCGGTAATCCGGCCCTGAGCATCGACGGTGATCTGAGGAATGCCGATGGACGTGCCATAAGTTCCAGCGGTGACCGCTGTATTGGCCAGCGAAATCGTGCCGGTTGTGGTGATCGGACCGCCCGTCAGACCAGTCCCGGTTGCGACGTTTGAGACGCCACCAGCGGTTGATGCGATGGTGACCGTGCCGCCTGGACCCGAATCGGTCAGCGTGATATTCGTGCCGGCTGTCAGAACCCGCTCGTTTGGCAGCGTGCTTGATGCGCTCAGCAGAACATAGCTATCGGTCGACCCTGCGCCCGAACTGATTGGCTGGCCACCATTGCCAACCAAAGTAATGAAATTGCCGTTGGCGTCATAAGTAGCGCCAACTGGGACCACGTTCTGCGACGTGACGGTATTAACCTGATTGGTCTGCGACATTTTTTATTCCAAAATTAAAGAAAAAAGCCGACCCTTTTGAGATCGGCTTTCCCCTTATTTGCCCAACTTATGGCAGGAACGTGAGGTCGTAACCGTAGACAAACACGTCAACGGTTGCAGGGTAAGACGCTGCCGTGCCGACGTTAAAGTATACCGCCTGACCCGTCTGAGCTGCCGTGCTATTGATCGTTCGCTGCGACACGACCGTAGAGCTGGTCAAGGCATTCAACGTCGCATTGGAAACGATTGCGGTGCCGCTTGCGCCAGGTGCTGGAAACACGCCAGCAAAAGGGACAGTTGCGGTACTCAGGTTTGCCGAAGCGTTGGTCACGATGACGTTAGAAACGCTGTAGCTGCCCGTGTTGAGGATCGGCAGAACGGTGTCACCCGTTACTGCCAAGCTGACTGACTGAGCCGATGCCAACAAACGCAGAGCTTGGTTTGTGCCAAGGTTCTGTGGATGATTGGCAACGGTAGTTGCGGGTCCCGGATTCGCCATGATTAATTCCTTAAATCTTTGTTAATTAAGCTGCGACTCGGCAACCCAGCTCTGGGTAGAGCATTGCCCAACCGTAAAGCACGTCAAGACGACATGGGACAGAATCGTTATTAATTGTATATTGACGGACCACACGAATCGAAAGCCCAAGCTCTTTATCCGATGCGCGTCCAGCAAATACGACCCCCTGCGGCAGCTCAAGATCGGCGCAAGCCAATGTCTCGCAATTGCGGTGAAGAATAATATTCTGTGGAGAAACCGTGCCAGTGTTATTAAACGGTGTTACAACAGCCGAGCTGCTGGTAGCCGAAACAAACACGTTTTGAAATTGGCCAGCGGTGATGATTGCAGGAGAAACCGTAACCGATGCCGAGCCACCTGAGCTAATGGTCACAGCGCTGGTAACCACAAAGTTACGTAGACGGTTTGTGCCGTAAGGCTGGCGGTTTTGTGGGTTAACAGCGTAGACGTTAGCGATGGTGATCACGTCGCCCTGCTGGATCGGCGCTGCTGCCGAAGCTGCTGCAATGGTGATCGTTGATGACGATGCCCAACCAGACGTCAACGAGCCGGTGAAGGTGGCGGTGTTGGTCGACAGGGTTGCAGTAGCGTAGGAGCCAAACGTCTGCGAGACCACGTTCTGGTCCATTTTCCAGCGCATACCAGCCGAGTCAGTACCCATCATGCCCTTCTCGTACTGATCGCTGATTTTCTGACTAGGCATAAACAGCCCTTTCAAAGAATCGACGATGGTTGCAGACGTGAATGGCTCGACGATACAAGCACGTCGACCGTCGCGTGGCGCACCTTCTGAGTCCAGATAAGCCTGGCCGGTCAGGTAGGTCAGCAACGAGGTTGGTGGAACGCCGGCCGTCCCAACGATGTTGGCGATGTTGTTCTTGGCAAGCACCAGACCGTCACGGTCGATCTTGTTGGCGATAGCAGCAACGCCAGGTTTGATCACGCGATCCGAGAACATATCCAGCGACAGAGCCAAGTCAGCCGTGCTGAATTGGGTATCAACGTGGAATTGCGTGGTCAGAGTTACGGGTACACTTGTCTCGTTGAAGTCCTCGACGGCGAGTGCCGGTCCCGTGGTTCCGATAAACCGTGCTGGTTTACGGACATTCACAGTCTGTCCGATTTTGGCCCCAGCGACCGCGAACTGATCATCATACTCACGGTTGATCTCGGAGGTGAACGTCAGTTCGTTCTCCAAAACCATAAGAGCTTCATTGGTAATCTTACTAATCGTAAGTAAGGTATTTGCCATTTTATTTCCTTCGCGTCATAGACGCATTAAATCTGTTTACCTGATCTTGCCGGCTTGTCTTGCCGCTTTCCATGCTGCGTAAGTCCCATGAAACTCCCCTTTGGAATTCACAAGATTATCAGCGGTTGCGTTGCTTGACTTGATAGGGTTAATCGGGGCTGGTGCCTTGCTTTTTACCACAGATCGCTCAGGTTTGCCAGTTTCAGATTTCTCAAACTTTGCTTCTAGCTTGCCAATAGCCCTCAACGCTTGCGCTGCCGACATATCATTAAACGTTCTGGCCTGATCTTGATTTGATGCAAGGTGATACAGGATTTGTGGTCCCACGTCTGACTCTAATATTGCGTCCCGAATGTGATTCGGCACAACAATATCGCTTGACGCCACCATCTCATCAAAATCATCAATCTCAGCCTTTGCCGCCTCGAGCCGCTTGGTCCAAGTCTGTACGACTTTCGCCTGCTGCTCTTGCGCTCGCCTTTCTGAATCCTGCCGATCTCGCTCTTTGAGTGCTCTTTCAGCGCTATATTCAGCCAATGCCTCTGCGTATTCAAACGCATCGGTGAATTGGTCCGGCGTTGGCTTGGCATCAGCAACAGGAGCCTGTCTCGGCGCCTGTCCTTGCTCCAAAGCCTGTAGCCGTGCTTCCAGCGCTTCCCTAGCATCACGTTCACGCTGGGCATCTGCCCTGGCCTGTTCGCGTTGCCTTGTCAGCTCTGAAAACCGCGCTTTTAGCTTGCTAGGTTTCCCTTCGCTTTCTACGGTTGGTGCTTCATCTTCCGCATCTGGCTCATTCTCAACCTCGGATTCGATTGGCTCTGCTTCTTCAGCAGCCTCAGTCGTTTCTTCGGGAGCTAAGTTCAGTTTCTGTGCAAAAAATTCGGCCTGATTCTCACTTGTGACAACTTGCGTTGTCTCTCTTGGTTCTGACATGGTTACCCACGGATTTTCCCGGTGAAACGCGCCGGTACGATTGCGCTTATATAACCCGCTTTTAGCTCTGTGTCAAAGACTATTGCATAAACGGGTTTTGACCTTGGTCAACGTCCTGCACAGCATAGGTCGCAGCCATCATCTGCTCAGCATTCCGGCGCTCAATCTCTCGAGCCAATGCGTCAATAGGCATATTGTGAATCAGCAGGTTAACCAGCGCATCAATCTCGGTCTTGTTCTGGCTCGTAATTGACCGAGTGTTCTGGTCATTGACCTTAACCTCGGCCATTGTCTCAGTGTTATGAGCCTTTGCCGTGACTTCCATGAGCTTGCGCTTGTTAGCTCCTTCTTCTTTGATCTGCGCCACCTGGCCGCGATTGTTGATTTCGAGCTGCATTGCTTGCATTTGCTGTTGCATTTGCTGCACGGCTTGCTTGGCCTGGGCGAGCTGCATCTGGACCTGTGGCGGTATATCTGACTTCTCATCAATTTGCGCCAGCGGATTCACTGCGGCCAGCCGGTCGGCAATAATCTCGGCACCAGGGAAATCCATCTGTCGGAACACCAGATCGCCAGCGGCTTGAAACAGCTCTGGGCTGGAGCCAATCAACGGCATCATTGCATCAACCGCTTGGATGCGCCGTGATGCGTAGCCAGGACCCGTATCCATGCTGACGTCATACTCGCCGACGGTGACGTCGTTCAAGACTCTCCCAACCTGGGAGGCTTCATTGATCGTGATCAAGTCTGGTTTGCCATCAACGCCGATGATCCGCATCACGCGCTCGCTGTCGTAGATTTTCGGAATCATATCCAGAATAATCCGGCCAGTCTGGGCAATGGATTTGGTCAAATTATCGTAGTAATGATAATTCGTCATATCCACTTGCTGTTGCTGACCATTCAGCGCTTTACCGCTGACGTTGCCGGTCGGCAATTGGCTTGGATCGAAGATGCCAACAACTTGCTGTAGATCGTTGCTGACAGCTTCGGCAGCGCCCATGATGCCCAGCGGTGGTGGCTCTGGTTGCAGGCGCGTCGGAACCGGCGCCGTGCGTCCTTCAATGTCGGTCTGCTTGTAGCGCAGCACCGGCGTGGCTTTGATGTTAGCCGCCGCCCACTCAGTCTCGTGGCCCTCGTCCTGACCTTCTGCCAGCAACCACTTGGCTTTTGGCGCCAGGGCAATCGCCTCGGTCATTGAGGTTTGCCAGAAGTTATACATTTTCTGCGGATCTTTGGCGTAGCGCACCAGACCGTATTTGATTGACTTGCTGTCAATCACGATCCGACCGCCGTAGACCGGCACAACAGGGATAAATTTACCTGGCCAATCGCGCTCCTCGAGGATTTCCATCGCGGTGAGTTTGCACCACTTCACCACCTTCTTGTAGCTATCGCGCTCGCCAACGATCTCAAGCCCATGAGTGGCCATGAATTCTTTGCTCGGGAGCTGGTCTTTGAACAAGCGTGACTTGTCGTTCAGCAGGTAGAGCTTAGCCGGCGTGCGCTCAATGTAAAAGTACTCAGCGATCCGCACATCCTCTTTGGTAACCCATTCTGGATTGCTATCGCCACCGCCTCGAGCCGAGAAGTTACCGCCATCATCAGCGTCGGGATACATATCCCGAAACTTGTCCTTGCTCATGATCGTCGTGATCAAGCAACGCTCTTGGTCCGAGCCGTCTAGTGCCGTGCTGTTGGGATCGAAGTAGACAGAAAACGGGTTCTCAATTGGCTCGATGTAAATCTCTTGATCAAACGAATCAGGAGCTGTGTAATCGGTGACCACGCGCCAGTAGCCCCAACCCATCCTGACGGCAGACTCAAACGCTCGGTCATAAGCGCTATCAGCGTCGCTGTTGATCTCAATGTGCCGACAAATACCCTCGACAACCTCGGCAGTTTCTTTGTCTGCATAGCTGTTGCATGGATGGACCTTGATGCGCGGACGCTGCTGGCGCTGCTGATTGGCGATCTGCCGGCAATAGGCATCCAACTTGTTGATCGTCAAGCACGGCCTGGCTTCCAGGTTCCGGCTGTTCTGAATCTCGACTGGCCATTGGTCGCCGCTGACAAAGCGCAGATCGTCCAGCGCATCGCTACGGTTGACGCTATCGGCTTCGCTTGCCAGACGCAGAAATTTCATTGCATCAGCAATGCGGCCATCCTCGCCTTCGTTTTGATAATTTGCCATTTCAGCCCATCCAGTTCGTTGGTAACGTGAAGGTTACTTGTTTCTTACGTTGCTTTGGTTCGTTGACCATCAGTCCGATGTATCTAAATGCGTCTGCGCCGTGCGAATAATGGTCGTGAAGGGGAGACTTGGAGAATCCACCCGTCTCTGGGTCGACTTCGTACCGATAGTGGCGCAGACAGGTAAGACCTTCCGCGCATCCATCTCGGTCGAACCAGCAGTTGTTGAAAATAGTTCGCGCAGCATTGATAGAGTCAGCAATTGGCACTCTCGGAATGATTCGTGTCTTGTATCCAGCCGCTCTGACAATCTCCTCAATAGATTTGCCAGCCGCGGCCAAGGTTTTATTCTCAGCGTCGTGCGGAAGCCACAACGTATCGTAATGGTATCCAAAGGTCTGCAATTGCGCTAGGTAATAGCTGATTGTCTTTTGATTGTCCTCCATGTAACGCAACAACCGCGTTTCCATGCCGACAAACTGGAGAAACCAAATCGCAGTAGCGTCAGACCATCCGAGATCGAACACAGCGTGGACGGGCTTGCTAGAGTCGAACGGAACCCGTCCAATGCGCCCCTGAAGCTCGGCGTCCTGCATCTCCCTGGCAAACACAGCACCGTCGACAGTCTGCCGGCATATGCCCTCCCAGACCGTGTTGTAAGCCTCAATGTCCCGTTCCTTCAGCGCATCCTTCTCAGCTTTCAGCGTCTCTGGGAACCAAGGATTGTCAGACCAGTTGATCTTAGTGACCACACAGTCAGCAGGAGGATGCACCACAAAGCGTTGGAACGTCTCATCAGTCTCAAGCTCCGGGTTAAAGCTGATCCAGATCTCTGAATCTTGTTTGCGGATTGTCGGGATAAGCACATTCCACGACATTCTGGACACGGATTGCGCTTCTTCGACCCAACAAATATCAACGCCCTCAAACGATTTGATGTTTGAGACATTGTTTTTGAGACCAACAAAGAAGAATTCAGAGCCGTTCTTAGCTCTGATTGACGTCTGGGTTATTTCATAAAACCCATGCAATCGCAATGATTCGATTTGGTCGCATAAGAGCTTATGCACCGAATCACGGATTGACGTCTGAAATTCACGTGCGCAAAGTATGCGCGTTGGCTTTGATGCGCCGATGATTAACAGCGCTCGAGCAATCGCCCAAGACTTGCCGCCACCTCGACCGCCGAAGGTTACCTTATACCGATGCTTATCAAAAAGTACCGATAGCTTCTCAGGAAACTCGGCATTGGCAATGGCATTATCAAGCTCATTCACTGGGCTTAACGAATGTAACCTTGATGCCCTCGACCGGCGACCCGTCTGGGTTGCTCAGCACGGTCGTGTTGCGCTCGCCCCAACCCATCTGTGCCTTGGACCACCAGATCATCGCCGTGGTATCACCAGCCATCGCCTTGTTGTAAAGCGTGTCGGCAATGGAAGCGCTTGCTTTCGCTTTACCAACGGCCAGCTCGACCTCGTAGTACTTACGCAGCGTCGGAGCGCTGATGCCGATAAGAGCCGCGATCTGATCCTGCGGCAAGCCGAGTCCAGCAGTCTGCTCGACCTTGGCTTTCGACGCGTCAGTAGGAACGTGCGGAGGAATCATCTTTTATAAGCGAAAAAATAAACCAATCAACCAGGGTTAGGAATGTCAAAAGCCCTGCGCAAAGCCGTGTAAACCAAGCGCAAACGCAGCTCGGTTTCTGGCAAAAACTCTTTTGGTTCTGATTGCTCGGATTCGATAGCAGAGTGGATGTATTCAACCAAACGCTCATATTGCTCTTGTTTTTGAGAAATCATTGTCCGCTCTCCATGTATTTCATCACATTGTCAAGCCATTGCTGATCCGCTCTTTGAATCGGGTTTGACAAATTAAACGACCTCATATCGCCAGATGGATCTGTTCCGGCTGCACGCCTTGCCGAGGTAAAGTTTGAAAACAGAAAATCTCGGGGAATCGGCCTATCAAACCCGCCAACGTATTGACCACCAAGCTGCGTGTTGTATGTTGTGTGCGGCACAACAGGATTAGAAATAATTCGCCCACTTGGGTCCATTTTTGCAATCGAAAGACCGCCCCCATGAATTGGTACATTCATCAATGATGGCTCTGTAATTGCCGCTCGAGTTATTGGCAAACTTGGAAAACCTGCTGCTCTAAATTGGTCAAGATCCATCCGATCAATGAAAGCGTGCCGCAAAGCGCCGTTCTCATTAAGCTGCGCTTGAGCGTCTGGGCTGTCGATTCCCTTCCACTCAGGTCTGTGTAGTCTAACCTCATTGTCAAACTCTCGTTTGACTTTTTTGCTTATTTTTGCACCTCTGACTTGTTGCAACAACGCATCCGTCATCATGGTGGAAAAATCGCCGCCCACGTGACTCATAGGCATATAGGCCATGTACACGTCGCCGCTGCCCTGTTGCGCAGCATCTCTAACGCGCTTGGCTAGGTTAGAGATGACGCCCTTGTCCGACGCCCAAGCAGAACCATATGGCAAATGGCTGCGCATAAAGTCCATGCCGCCTTCCAGCGCTACTGGCTCGGGTAGCCGAACGCCTTCAATCTCGGTCAACAATTGACCGGCGGCTGTACGGTCGCCGGTGGCTGGAATGATGACCGCGCCTTGCAATTGTTCTGGAGAAATTACCCTGCGCTCTACAAGATTGTTTAATGGCTCTTGAGTGAACCGCATTTTGCTGAGCGGTTTCTCGAGCTTTTTGCCTTCACCAATTGGGTGGTACAACCCGCGAGCAATGTTCTCGGCTTTACTGGCTCGGGGTGCAGCATATGCAATCGCGCCAGAACGCTCCATAGCGTCCAGCAGCGCTCGATAGGCAACATCACTCGTCGCCAGGTCTTTTAAAGCTGTGCCGGCCATTCTAGCGCCCGCTGCGCCGGCTTTGGCAGTTGGTCCGACCATTGGTGCAACCGTCATTGTTGCCGATACCGTGTCTGGTCGCAGTTTGGTTGTGTAACCCGTGCCGGTAGTCAATGGCTCGTTATAGCTGATTCTGTTGAGCGTGCGTTGCAGCTCTGGAATGCCAAGTAAATCGCTGACTGGTGTTGACAGTCTGCCCTCGGTGATCGGACCGCCGGCCTGGAGCGTGGAGCCGACGTCGTAACCCTTAGCGCCCAGCTCGAGCAAGTCAGCCAGGAAACCAGAGACACGGTTACGTGGCGTCGGTCTGATCGTCCCGGTGATCCTCGGGTAATCAGCCATTAGCAGTTCCAGTTCTTCAGCGATGCCTTGGCACGCTCAGCCGGACCTTTAGCGTTTTTCACAACGCCAGACATTCTTGCGCAGAAACTAGCCTTTCGACCTTTATCTGCGTCGGTCTTCGGGTTCGGCGCCGGTGGCTTCAGATTTGCATCGTTCTTTCGGTTGTACTCAGCACGACCCTTCGCCGTCATCCCGGCGCCCTTCTCGGTCGGGTTGTAGGTCTTGCCCTTCCCCGTGGTTGTCCGGGGAATGGGCTTGTCGTGCTTCGTAGCCATTACTTCTTCTTCGCCGCTGCGCGTTTCTCAGAGTAGGCAATCGCCACCGCTTGTTTCACCGGTTTGCCGGCTTTAACCTCGGCTTTGATATTTTCTTTAAACGCCTTCTCAGACGTTGATTTTTTGAGTGGCATTTCAGTTATCTGCGAATGAAATTACAAAAGAGACTTCACCGTCTTCATCATCTTCCTGCTCACACGTATGCTCGCCGATGGCCAAAAACTGAGCAATGTGCTGCTCCAGCACGCGCTTAAGAACATCACGGCACTCTGGGCATTCCTCGCTGTCGATTGCGCCCATCATGACCGCAATTTCTTCGGCCAGCTCGCTCTTGCCAGCGTCGGAGCCTTCTTCAAACGCCTGAGCGTGAATGTCTTCTGAGGATTCGCCGATCTGGTCCTCGAGCGCTGCAACAGCTTCTTTCAACAATTCTAGATCGTCATGGATGCTCATTTAGGTGGCCCCGTGGATGATGGAGAAATTCAGGATCACAGCTTCAGAATATGACGTACCCGTCAGGTTACGCAG
>Ga0209401_1000803_pt1 | contig 21120 bp, 15 predicted proteins | sample M_140807_MF_Meta_FD_187318 | JGI IMG/M metagenome (GOLD analysis project Ga0209401, IMG submission 187318) | Freshwater microbial communities from Lake Montjoie, Canada to study carbon cycling - M_140807_MF_MetaG (SPAdes) (version 2) | ecosystem: Environmental > Aquatic > Freshwater > Lake... | reverse complement strand
CTACCAATGATTGAATCCAGAGCACCTGTCGCAAGGTAGGGCCCGATCTACGTATCGGGCCGCCGTTTAGCGTTAATGATTCTCAGCTCCCAACTGCGGCCGTGTCATAGACCCGGCCCTACCAAGTGTCTGGCCTTAGGCCTCACGGCCTACACTGAAAAGCTATTCTTACCGGACCGTGTACTTTGCTGGGCCATATAGCAGCTAAATCTTTTAGCATTCCCTAGACGTGAGACTTTGTCTCATCTAAAAATACGTGATGACCACACTATCGCTCTTCAAGCCGTCGAACCTTGCAAAGGATATTCCTGCTGGATTGGTTGTCTTCCTCGTCGCGCTTCCTCTCTGTCTTGGCATCTCCTTAGCTTCTAACGCCCCGCTAGCTGCCGGAATCATTGCCGGCATTGTAGGCGGTCTGGTGGTGGGTGTGTTGAGTGGTTCCAGTACCAGCGTTACGGGTCCTGCGGCTGGGTTAACCGCTGTCGTGGCGACTCAGATAGCCGATCTTGGTTCCTTTCAGGCTTTTCTAGTAGCGGTCATCGTGGCCGGGGCGTTGCAGATTGTGTTTGGAATCCTCAAGGGCGGATTTCTCTCCTCCTTTTTCCCATCCAGTGTTGTAAAAGGACTGCTTGCAGCAATCGGGATCATTATCATCTTAAAGCAGCTTCCCCATCTGGTGGGATACGATGCAGACCCGGTGGGAGAAACCGATTTTTGTCAATTGGATCAAAAAAACACCTTCACGGAACTGCCTGCTGCGTTGCAAATGTTTCTTCCTGGTGCGGCGCTGATCGGGTTGCTGTCGATCGGGTTACTCATTTTATGGGGGAAGGTATCGTGGTTGCAAAAATCCCCCATTCCGGGCCCATTGGTGGCAGTGTTATTTGGTACGGCAGTGAATCTTGTCCTGATTCAAATGGGCCATCCTTGGGCCATAGCTCCCACTCACTTAGTTCAGGTGCCCGTCGCCGAGGGAGCCTCGGGTTTTCTGCAGCTGTTTTCCTTTCCCGATTTTTCCGTATTGGCCAAACCCGCGGTGTACGGAGCTGCAATTATATTAGCGGTGATCGCCAGTTTGGAGACCCTTCTGACGATCGAGGCGGTGGATAAGATCGATCCTCAGCAGCGAAAGAGTCCAGCGAATCGGGAACTATTGGCTCAGGGTGCGGGGAATATAGTGTCGGGCTTTTTGGGCGGGTTGCCGATGACCAGCGTGATCGTTCGCTCGGGAGCAAATTTGAATGCAGGAGCGCAGACGAAAATCTCTGCCATCTTTCATGGGGTCTTGCTTCTTGGCTGTGTCGCACTGCTGCCGCGCTGGCTGAATCAGATCCCGCTGTGTGCCCTCGCGGCCATCCTGATTGTAACGGGTTACAAATTAGCGAGTCCGAAGATCATTAGCCAAATGTGGAAAGAGGGAAAATATCAGTTCCTCCCGTTTGCTATCACGGTCATTGCGATTGTGTTCACCAATCTTCTTACGGGAATTCTGATCGGGTTGGGTGTGAGCTTGCTTTTCATTCTCTACAGCAACTTTAGTAGGCCGATTCATCAGGTACTTGAAAAGCACATTTCTGGAAATGTGATGCGGATTGAGCTTCCGCCCCAAGTAAGCTTTCTGAATCGCGCCGCCATGCAAAAATCTCTTTATGCGATCCCTACAGGTGGATCCATTATGATCGACGCTCGCAATGCCGATTATATCGATCCAGATATCTTAGACCTCCTTGCCGATTTCAAAAATGTGACGGCGAAGGCACACGGGGTGGAGTTTAAAACGGTCGGACTTAAGGAGAAGTACAGCCGATTTGATGAGCAGGTTCCCTTTGCTGATTATTCGAGCAGGGAATTGCAGAACTCGATCAAACCAAGGGAGGTTCTGGACCTCTTAAAGGCCGGATATCAACGTTTTCTGGATGGGCGACCTCTGGTTCGGGATCTCAGGCGACAGGCGGGAGCGACCGCGGCTGGGCAATTTCCGATTGCGGCCGTTTTGGGGTGCATTGATAGCCGGGCTCCGGTGGAGCACATTTTTGATCTTGGGCTTGGAGATGCCTTCGTCGCACGTATTGCCGGCAATGTGGCGAGGGACAAAATGATTGGCAGCTTGGAGTTCGCCTGCGGGGTGGCAGGAGCCAAGCTACTGATGGTTTTGGGACATACATCGTGTGGAGCCGTAAAGGCCTCGGTAGAGCTGAAAGTGGCTGGCAAAACGGCGGTGGAAGCAACTGGATGTGACCATTTGGATGAGTTGGTTGGCATTATCCAAGGATCTATAGACCCTAGCCAGTTGAAGGATTTTTCGAATTGGGCTGATGATAAAAAGAAAGCGTTTGTAGATGAGGTGGCTCGTAAGAATGTCCTCAATACGATGAACTATATTCGGGAGAAAAGCCGGATTTTGGATCGATTGGTTCGGGAAGATAAGGTCATGATGGTGGGTGCAATTTATGATGTGAACACTGGGAAGGTAGATTTTCTAAATTAATAGAAACATCACAAACGATTGCGCTGAATCACGGTTTTACATCACAAGAGTCTCGTAAGGTTACATAACCTGTCTTGCAACTCGGTTCTAGTTAGCGTGAAATTACTCATGCGGAATCACTGGAACACCTTTGGGTTTTCTATTCTTGGGTTGGTTTTTCTAGGTATGTCGTTGTATCTAGTTTTTAACCCTGATCGGACGGGGGTTGTTCCAAACTACAGGTTTGCCTCGAGTCACTGGTGGTTGGGGGAATCGATGTATCCCGGGGGCACTCACGGATTTCTGTACGTACCCACATTTGCTGTTCTTTTTACCCCATTTCATCTGATACAACCCGCTGTCATTGGGGAGATCGTGTGGCGCTTTTTCGGGCTCGGACTCTTTGGATGGGGATTATGGAAGCTTGCTTCAATTCTTAATGAGAAAAGCAGCGGGCCGAGAGACTTTGGTTCGGCGTTTGCACTGCTTGTTTTGTTGGGTGTGCCGGCTTCCCTGGCTGCGATCAACAATGGGCAAACGAATCTAGCTCTTTCCGCATCGCTACTCCTTCTTTGTATCAGCATACGGAATGAGAAGTGGAATCTTGCTGCGGCATGTTTGACTCTAGCCCTTGTCCTTAAGCCAATCTCAGTTGCCCCTTGGTTGTTGGCGTTTGCGATATTTGCTCCGATTCGGATCCCGCTTCTCGGCGGACTGGTGGCCGTAGGAGTCATTGGATTCATTCACCCAGATCCAGGATACGCCTTGGGACAGTGGGGCGAATTCTGGGTAAAGCTCACTCGATCTTACAAGCCCGTAAACCTAAGGGTAAGCGACCTATTTGGAATGTTGGAGAAAGCAGGATTTCCAAATCCTTTCCCTTTCAATTCTTTGGGGCGTACAGCGGCATCGGGTGCGGCTCTGTGGTTCGTATTCTGGAAATATCGGCGTGGGAGCTTCATCAACGGATCCTGGGGATTATGGGTTGTGACCGCCTTGATCTGGACGATTTTCAATCCGCGGGCTGAGACAAACAGTTATGTGCTTATCTCGCCCCTGCTCGCGTTCGCTGCTGTCAGTTATTGGTCCGAGGTGAAAGGTGGAAGGTGGAAGGGGACGATCCTGGCGATTGCCTGTATCGGGTTAATGTGCGACGGAATGGGAAAACCGATCTATTTGGCGACCGACGTCTGGTTAAAACCACTGATTGTTTTGTTGGTGAGCCCGCTGCTACTCCGAATGCCGGAAAGTTGGAAACTTGTTGGAGATAATAGACCTTAAAAAATCTAAACCACCTCCGTCGGCAGCAATCCCATCAGCTTTTTTACCTCTTGAACCCGATTTTTAGGGCAGACGAGGAGGGCATCGGGCGTATCGACGACCACGAGGTTGTCCGTCCCGAGTAGGGCGATAGGACGGTCCCCTTGGGCTAGGGCGAGGGTATTTCGGCTTTCTAACGAGAGGATGGGGCCCCGAAACGTATTTCCCTTCTTATCTGTCGGTAGGTGGGCCGGCAGCGCGCTCCATGAGCCTACGTCATCCCAAGGAAAAGCGGCTTGGATGGCTAGAACAGATTTCGCACCTTCCATGATGGCGTAGTCGACAGAGATTTTCGGTAGCTTGGGAAATTCCCGCTTTAGGTAAGAAGCATAGGAACCGCGTTTGGGAAACTTTTCGATAAAACGGGCGAGGGCGGGCTGTTGTCGGCGTGCCTCGGCGAGAAAGGTGGAGGCTTTCCAAACAAAGATGCCTGCATTCCAGGCATACTGACGGGACTTCAGGAAGGTCTTCGCTTTTGCCAAGGATGGCTTTTCTACAAAGCGACGAACACATAGGAAGGGACCGCCCTTGATTTGCGGCAGGGTCTTGCGGCCCAGGTGAAGATATCCGAAGCCCGTGGCGGGGTAGGAGGGTTTGATACCCAAGGCGACAAACGATGGGGAACTGTGTGAGGCGCGGGCGGCGGCCGCTAACTGGGCCCGAAAAATCGGGGCCTTTCCGATCACGGCATCGGCTGGCAGGAGGGCCAAGATGGCGTTGGGATGGGTGCGTAGAGCAAGGGCTGTTGCCAGGGCTGCGGCAGGGGCGGTGTCGCGCTTGGCGGGCTCGGGAATCAGCGAGCTTTTGGGGAAGCGGGGCAGGGCTTTGCGGATGCCGGGAATCTGCTCGTGATTGGTTAGGATCAGGAGATTGGAAGGTCGGGGTGCCAGGGGTTTGAGGCGGAGGACAGTTTCCTCGAGAAGAGTTTTAGAGGAGACAAGTTTGAGTAGGTGTTTGGGTTTCGCCTTTCGGCTGAGAGGCCAGAAGCGCTCACCAGAACCTCCAGCCATGATGAAGAGGAGTAGAGGGGCCATAGGCGAAGTTTAAGGTGAAGATAAAGACAAAGGGAGTGAGAAATTTGTGGGGTTTGGTAGGGCGACCAGTCCCATGGTCGCCTCGCTGAAATTCTATGGAACGAACGATTCCCAATGCGGGCTAGGCCAACCCGCCCCTACCAAAGTGGTGAAAAATGGGATAGAGTTCAATGGATGGAAGTTCTTACCGCTCTGATTGCAGATTCGGCGAGTGATTATCAGGGGAAGCTTTGTGTTTTAGGGTCTTTTGACACCATCTGTGCGAGGCAGTACCCCGCGGTGCATCCGCACTGCTCGATTGCGCTCAGGCTTCTTTTTCGTACGGGGGACGAAGGGAAGCACACCATTCAGATTTCTTTTATCGATTCGGATGGAAAGGCGATTCTCCCTGAAGGGGGTCCAAGGATTGAGTTTACGATGGGGGAACCTCCTGCTCAGGCGTTTTTCTGGAGCCAAAACTTCATCTTCAACATTGCGGGGCTGCGATTGCCAAGTCCTGGACAGTATTCGTTGGATGTTTTGTATGATGGAAAGATTGTTTCGCGGATTCCCTTGCAGGGAGTTCAGATTCAGCAGCCAGCGCAGCAAGGTTGATGGATAAGCAACCTGTCCCTACATGATTGTTCCTTTACCCCTTAAGCAACTTTGCCGGATTGACGATTCCGCAGCCGTAGAGAGGGTCGAAGCCGTCTAACCCGGCATCGGCGGAGGTGCGGCACAAGTGTTCGATCAAGTCCCGCTGGGTACGAAGGGGGGTTTTGCCTCCCATTTTCCGGTGTTTGGACAATGCCAGGGCAACTACGCCGGAGATAAAGGGGGTGGCCATCGAGGTGCCGCTGAGGGTGGCGTAACTGCGGGGAGGATAGCAGGAGGTGATCTCATCGCCTGGAGCCACGACATCGACCTGTCGGCCACGAGATGAGAATTGGGAGAGCCGTTTTCGGCGGTCGATCGAACCGACGGCCACCATTTCAGGAAAGCCTGCGGGGTAGCCCACGGTGTCCAAGTCGGGACCTTCGTTGCCAGCGGCGGTGATTACGAAGATGCCCTTGGAGATGGCGAGGAGGAGGGCTTGGTGAATCTCTTCGTCGGGTTCGGGGCTACCCAAGCTCATCGAGAGGATGTCGGCCCCGGATTCGATTGCCCAGTGGACGCCGGCGACGATGTCTTGGGAAGTGCCGGCGCCTTCGTCGTTAAGAACTTTGGCCACGATAATTTTGGATTGGGGGGCGACTCCGACGATTCCTTTGGCGTTACGTCTGGCGGCAATGATGCCCGAGACGTGAGTACCGTGACCTTGGGCGTCATAGGCTGCTGAAGGACTGCGGGTGAAGTCGCGGGCCTCTAGAATCGCGGGTTGAAGGTCAGGATGTTCGAGGGCGATTCCGGTATCTAGGACGCCGACCTTGATGCCTTCGCCTTGGGTTTCTTTCCAGAGGGGTGGGATGCCGAGGAGTTTGAGGCCCCAGTCGATCGTTTCGGCTGTGGCCAGCATGACCTTATCGACGTTGAAGGGAGGGATTCGGTAGATGGGGGAGGGCATAGGCGATTTCATATGCGGTCGGGGTTAGAGCTCAAACTTAAATTTTAAGCTTGGTTGGGCGGGCTGTTCTAGCCTGCTGGGGGTGTATTCATAAAATTGAAGGTCCAATGAGGCGGCCAAGGGACTTGCCGCCCTACCTATCCTCGAGGTGGCTTAAGGGGCGACCAATGGGTCTTGCTTGATTCCAAATTTCGGCCAGATCCTCTGGCAGGCCAATTTCCTGAGAAATCGCCTCTATGCCGAGAACAAAGGACAATTTAGACGAATGTAAGCTATGTCTGGCCATTTTTGGCTTATTTCCAGTGTCTTTATCGATATAGTCTATGAATACCTCATCTTTCTGGCCATAAATCTTGTCATTTAGGACTGGAAACCCAATAAATTCAAAATGGGCACGGATTTGGTGGAGGCGTCCGGTCTTAGGCTCCGCCTGTACAAGGCTTATCACTCCGAGCTTGGCGTGAGAACGTGTTTCGAGAGTTTTGAACTCTGTCTGGGCGGGGTAGGTGCCTGGGATGACGGCTTGCCGCATATAGATTCGGCTGGGTTGATGTTTGCCGAGTCGGTCGAGGGGCTGGTCGATCAGGCCGAAACTTGGGGGGCAACCGTGGACAAGGGCTAGGTAGTTTTTTTGAATTTCTCTGCGTTGCTGCATTTTGCCAAAGAGGGAGGCGTGATCTTTGCCTCTCGCAACTAGGAGGAGGCCGCTGGTTTCGCGGTCAAGTCGGCTCACGAGCGAAAGAAATTCATCGGGATACTGGTCGCGTAGCCAGTCGATGAGCGTGAAAGTGCCATCGGGTCGGGTGGGGTGAACGAGCCATCCGGCCGGTTTATCGACGATCAGAAAAGAGGAGTGTTCCAAGACAACCGCGGGATTCATGAAAGAACATTAGTCCAGAGAGAGGTGTGTATTGAAGTGTAAGATTCGCGATGCGTTGGATCAAATGACGGGGTATGAAGGATGGATGAAGGCGAAGGAGTTAGCCAAAGAGTGTGACCTGATTTTGGAGGCGAAAAAGTTCCGAGACTATTCCGGGGCAAAGAACGGATTGCAGGTGACCCACAACAAACTGGTCAAAAATGTGGGATGGGCAGTGGATGCGGATATCGAATCGATTGGCAAAGCGGGTAAAGAGAAGGTGGATTTTCTGATCGTTCATCACGGAATCTTTTGGGGGGGCTCCACGTTGGATCGGAAGATGAGGGCAAGACGAATTAGGCTGGCCAAAAGATTGGGAGTCGCGATCTACTCTTCCCATCTTCCTTTGGACGCGCATCCGGAGTTGGGAAATTCAATCGGGCTGCTTAGAGCTTTAGGTTTGGGTGATTTGAAACGCAAACCGTTCGGCGTGGCCATGGGCAGGGCGATTGGGTGGGAGGTGGAAGGTGGAAGGTGGACGTTGAGGGATTTGGCGAATCGGTTGAGTCGAGCAACGGGGAGAAAAGCATTGGTGTTGGGCTGTGGACCAAAAGTGTGCCGGAAGATTGGAATTGTGACGGGTGGATTTGGGGATCTGGATCAGGTGGTGAAGGCACGAATAGATACTTTGATCACAGGAGAGGCGGACTATCCGACGGAGGTGAAAGCGCGAGAGCTAGGAATCAACATGGTTTTAGGTGGGCATCGCGAAACAGAAGTATTTGGCGTTAGGCTGCTTCAAGAATATGCACAACAAAACATGCCAGGTTGAAAAGAGTTGGTTGATTAAAATTATGGAATCTGGAAATAGACATGGTTTAACTGGACGACAGAAAGTTTTTCCTGTGCCTCGCCGAAAATAATCAGCCAAAAATTTCCGCTATCATCGGGATTCGAGACGTACAAAGGCTTCCCGTCCGACTTTATATCGACCCCACCACGACCCTCCAGTTTGAGGGGTTGCCCGATGCTGAGGCGAATCGGCTTGTCGTTGAACGATAAAGCAGCTTCGGTTAGGGGTCCGACAAGGAGAGCCTGCCAATTTTTCCCTTTGGGGGCTTGGCCTTCCAAAATGGGAGGCGGGAAGAAAACACCGATTTTCCTTTTTCCCTTGTCAGGGCCTTCCTTCACTTCTTCTCCCGAATAAAAAATAATAGCACAATTTGCGCGGTTTGGGAAATCAGCCGTGAATTTGGTTGAAATGAAGCCCGCACAACGGGCTTCCATGACAGGTTTTCCTCCTGGGAGGATAACTCCCCCCGTGCTTTGCCCCGGGGTAAAGCCTGGTGGCCAGAGTTCCTGACTCGCCATTAAAACGTGTAGGTTTTCTGGGCCAGGGAGGGCATTGACGAGGGTTAAGGACACCTTGGATTTTTCCGGAGCAGGCTCGGCGGCTCGGAGAGTGCTTTCCGAAGCAAAGCCAAAGCAAAAAATCCAAAAACAAAGTAAAAATGTGGAATCAATTAAAACAGATCGTGGCGATGCTGGAATGCTCATATGTAAATCATTTGCAGGGGGGGAGGAGTCTGTCGATGGAAAACCGGAATCTGTCACTATCCGATCAGTACTGAGATTCGAAACTGACATAGGGACCGGCAGCGACGGGGTTTGTGTTTGTGTACCGGATATACATCAGGAAATATTTTCGCATGGAGGGCCCGGTCGGCAGGCCGTTGGTGTTCACCAATTGGGCCACCACATAGGTTCTGTAGTTCCAGCTCTGCACCGTTGAAAGGTTGTAAATCTTTGTAAACCATTCCTCTGAGGCTTGATCATTCCATGCCGTGACTCCCATGCTGGCGGTGGTTCCCAGGGTATTGCCAGGGGCATTGGTTAGAGAAATGGTAGGATTCGTATTTCCGAAAACGGCATTCGTTGGCCAAGTATTGGTCCAGCTAGTGCTGGGTGTGTTTGTTATTCCATAATCCGTAGCAATAAAGGCCAATTGACTTGGCGATAGAAAGGGATAGGTCGCGCGATAACGCATGACCCCTTGGGCAAAAGCTTCTGTCATAGTGTTGGGAACGGTTAAGGTTGATAGTGCTGAATCATTCGTCAGGGTCACTCCTCCCGCCAAGGCGCGTAGGACTGGGGCGGGAGCGGTGTTAAGGTTGATCCTCCCGCCGTTGTCATATGAATCAGATGTAGAAAAGATGTCGAGAAGGGCGACGGACGACAGACCCATGTTGGGGACGGGAGAAGTTCCGCCCAGATTCGTGAAGGCGAAGCGAGGATGTTCCGCGCGGCCGATGCGCAGGGAGGTACCACCGCCGAACTTATTATCAGGAGTGGCGTTTCGAGTTAAAATAGTCCACTGGCCTCCGTTGGGCTCTGAACCAAATCCGGAGGCAGTACTAAATGTTGGATCCCGCCACTGAATTGGATCAAATATAGATCCTAGCTCACAGATGTTGGTGAACGTAGAAGAATCGGAAATACGACTAGGCGGGATATTTGTGTAAGTTGCAAGCGGCACGCTTGACGGCATTGAAGTCCCAGCAGCAGCACCGGCAGGGCTGTTGTGACCGCCATCCGGCCATAACGAGGGGCTCACTTGGTAGAAGTTATTTGCCGAGGAGATATTGGCGCGTAAGTTGCGTCCACCAAAACTACTCCCGCTCGCATAAGTAATCTGGTCCTGATTGTCGTTCAAATAAAACATTATCCGGGGATCTCCCATGGTAGTTCGAAAAGTTCCGATATTTGTTTGTGCGGCGAAAGCGGAGTAACTGCCGAAGAAGCGACGATTGTTAGCGGAAGTATCGTTTAGATTCAGCGGTAGCGTTCCAGATGACGAGACATAGCACCCTATTAACGTCTGATCGTAAAGGTTGCTGGGGTTTACGCCTCCTAAATAAACATAATATTTAAAAAAGTTTTGACTCCCCCCGTAGCTAGCAGGAAAAGCAGGTGGTGGGGTGACAACCGGGTAGAAAAAATAGTTCGTAACTGCAAGTGAATTGGTGACATAGAAGGCATTTGGAAGCATAGCGGGGAGGACAAAAGAGTTGGTGGTTGTTCCATTTTGAACTGTCTGATTTGCGCTATTCGTGGCGAAAGTTGGGCTATTAAAATTGAAGGTGGGCGCAAGACCTAAAGTAAAACTTAAGTTGTTAGAGGCAACAATCGACACACTTGAGGAAGGGGTTGATTTGCTTGCGAGGTTCCAGAATTCATAAAAATCTTGGGTGACGATCGTAATCATAATCCCATTAGTTGTTCCGACAGTCGCTGCGTTGGTTTGGATAATATTGAAAAGGGTGACGCGCTCATTAACAAAAGGTAGCGCTTCTATTCCTCTAACATTGACCCCTGCAACATTCGTGAAGGTTGGTTGGGAATCGCTATCGATATAATCTTTGATGTTCGCGGCAAGGGCCGTGACATAGGCACCATTTGAAAACCCCCCTGCTCGGTTAGTGAAGCCGGGTAGATTCGCATTGATCGCAGCCGCGATGGAGGTGACATTTTGATTGGAGGAAGAGTTGAGGTTTACTTTGAGAGTGGTGGTGGTTGCATTGGCGTAACCCTTGCTGTTGGAGATTGCGATGCCCATGGGGATGGTATTTGGGAAGTTGTCATAAGACAATAGGCCGTGCGCAAAATAGCGAAGGTCGTTGGTGGAGAGTCCCCCTGCATAGTGCATCATTCCTGGGGTGAAGTATTTTGCCCGATTAGTCGGATTGATGAACTGGTTGTAATTGCCAGCATCGAGAATCGAGGATGAACTCCAGTTGGTCGTCAGGTTGGTTAAAGAGATTTCCAAAGCGTTGGTCCCGGTGGTGCGGTTGGTGCCTCCCATGCGTTCGGCATCAATCAGACCGGTAAGATCCTCCATGTAGTAGGAAAAGCGGGCGACGGGAACGTTCGTGGTATTCGTGCTGTTGGCAATTTTTTTGTCCTGATAAATGTAGGTCCAGCCAACTGGGGGGGAGGTTCTGCCTCCCAGCAGCGGAATGAGGGTGCAGTTGGTATTGGTGGAGGTGGGATTCGTGACAAAGCCATTCGTCAGCGTGGCCATGAAGGAGCCGATTTCACTGAGGTAGGAGCCCGGATTGGTGTTGATGCCTTCAATCTTAAAAACGGTGGTGTCGAGTTTTTTGTGGATCGCGGGATTGAAGCCACAAGTGTAGGCCCATTGTACATTCGCGGCATTGGGGTAACCGATAAGAAGATAGCCCAGCTCGTTCGTCCAGTCCGTTGCGTTTGTTCCCCGCCAATAGGTGGGGAGGATTTGCAAACTTTTTTGGGCCATAACATTAAGAGATTGACCTGCGCACGCTCTGGCGGAAGCACAAGCCATCTCCAACCGTGCGGTTTCCCCTAGCGAGCGGGTGGCCTGCCGTTCGAGGCGGGCGGAGGCCAAGAATGCGGTGGCGGTGAGGGCGGCAAGAGAGACAAGTGCGAGAACACTGATCAGGGCAAAGCTGGGCGAAGAAAAGGCAGCGAGGTGGCGTTTCATTTTTAATTTTTCCTCATATCCACTCGGAATTCAAAGGAGCGGCCAAACTTCTGGATGTTGGCCGACTTGGCCCAATCGGCAGTGGCGATTTTTTGGGCAACATCCTCAGGATAGGTCGTCCATTCGACCTGTGCCTTGTTGCCTCGGTAGCTGGCGGTGGTCGTATTATTCGAATAGCTCAGGCCGTTGGTAACGCCTTTACCAAAAAAAGTGATTCGCAGATTACAGGTGTTGCGAGCGAGGATGTCATCCGTCGCCGGGTTCACGCCAGAAAAAAGGCTGTTTACAGTCCTGTTAGCAAACCAACTCGTCAGGTTGCTGACGGCGTTCGAGGCGGGTACATAGTAGCGGTGGAGATTGTAGTTGGTGACGACAAAGCCGTTGATGTTTGTCCGTCCGCTGGAGGCAATGTAGTAACCCACCAGGCCGACGTCCGCATAGTTTGTTCCCCGGCTGGCCTGATTACATAGCGCGAAGAGATAAGCCGAATTGGGTTGGGCATTTGGGATGGTGATGGGACCGAGTCCGTTGCTGGAGTAAAGATAAGGCAGACCTTGATTTGTAAGGATAAGGGCAAAGTTATCGGTACCGGAGGCACCGCCGTTGTTTGTCGAATTGGGACGATAGATCATGCCTCCCAGATCGGCTGCCATCATGCGGGCAGCGGCACGGGCTTCGCGGGTGGCGTCGGTGCGACGGTTGGAGTTGGACCAAGCTTTGGACATCTGATCCTGCATGCCCACCATCATAAGAAGAATAACGGAGAGGACGGTGGTGGCGGCCATGAGTTCGATCAGCGTGAAGGCAGATTGCTCACGCAAAGGTCGCAAAGGACGGAAAGGATTGTTTGTTGTGAGGTAAATATTCGTAGCGACCTTAGCGGACTTGGCGTGAGTAAATATTTTCTGGTAGAGAGGGGGGAGAGATGGCGTAGTCCCCGAAACCATCGATTTGCGGGATGGGGTTTTCATCCGGGAGGGGTACCTCCAGTGAAGAGGAACTGGGTGCGGCTTTTGTTGGTAACATTGCCCGGAGTTTCTACGGAAACGTCGATCCGCATGGGGTTGCTGCTGGCGCCTGCCCCATTGATACGGAAGCATTGGGTGGCGGTGACTTTTACAACGGCTGAAAGACCGTTGCTTCCGGAGTTGTAGAAATCGTTGGGATTCATAGAGTATCTTATTGGCCGCATCATGATCGGTTGGCCCGTCGTATCTGTATCGTTGGTCGGATTGAGCTCTTGCTTATAAGCAAGATAAATCGTCATGCTGACAGTTTTAAAATTAATAGGGAGGTAGTTGTCGGTATTTGTGGGTTGGGAATTTGGCCCAATTTGGATGTAGCGGCTAGAACCGAGCGTTCCGGAGCCCGATGACTCGTCATTAAGATCGGCGAGGATGGTTTGGGCAATGAGGGCGGCTTGAGTTTCCTCATAAGACTCCTTGCTCATATTCAGGCCAAGGGGGAAAAGGGCGATGATGGAGGTGAAGGCGATGGCGGCCACGCCCATGGCGATGACGACTTCGGTGAGGCTGAACGCCGAAGAAAGGCGGCTAGACGTGGCGTCAGAAAAGAATTTCATGGGGCGGGGGCGAGGGTGGGGATGGTTCGGCCTGTGTAGCGGGTGACGCGAACGGTTTCGAAATTGGTCATTTTGGATGTGGGGTTCGTGGTGGTGCCGGTGACGGTTCCTTCAAAGAACGCAATACCGTTGGTTGGCAAGGGGGATTGGTTAAGGTCGAGACCGCCATCCGATTGAAAACTAATTGCGCGAAAGCTTGCTGTGTTGCTACTGGTCAAAATTCGGACGGAAATGTTGGTCCCTTGTGGCAGGGCGGAGATGGAGTTTGGGAATAGGGCGATACCTTGGGGGAGTGTGATCCAAGAGCCGACCATGGTGGCAGGGGTGGCCGAGTTGGTGGCATTCCACGCGACGACTGCCATCGAGCGATATTTGTAGGCATCGCCTGAGGCGAATGTGTTATCGGGAAAAATAACTGCGGCGTTGGTGCCAGTAGAGATGGCAGTGTTTCGGGCGATTTCGAGGGCGCCCATCACTTGGCTGAGGGCCTGTTTTCGGCCTCCGCTTCCGGTCAGGCCTTTGAGGGCAGGTACAGCGACTGCGGCCAAGAGCCCCATAATGCCGACGACGGCGAGGAGTTCGACGAGGGTGAAGGCCGCCGCAAGGCGGCGAGAATGCTGCAATTTTTGATTTTTGATTTTGAATTTTTGATTAGCAGAAGGGATGGTCCGATGCGAAACCCCAACAAGAATTCGGTACGCGGGCACGGGAATAAATGAGATCACGATTAAGGTATATATACCTTTGATTTACATTGTCAACACAAGCCTAAAGTGTAAATATTAAAAAGATTATTTATGAATATAAACACATAACATTAAGGTGTTTACATTTTTGGCCAGGTGGTGATCCACTTGTTTGTGTTTGCACCTCCAGTAGTTTGTCCAGCGGTGGACCAGATGAGGGGGGCGTTGGTGCCGTCGGAGTTGTAGCCGTAGGCATATCCCCACGGGTCGACGAAGTAGTTTGGGGTTCCGTTGGTATAAACCATAGCAGGTTTGGGTTCGAGGTAGCGTTTGGTGGTGGGGGCGGCGGTTAAGGTGGCCGAGCCAACCAAATTGGTGAAGAGAGCTTGCCCTGCGGCGGTGTATCCAGTTGGGGCAAAGCTGGAGGATGGATTGACCGCTGAGTTATTTGGGTAACTATTATTGTCGGCAAAAAACCGGTCACACGCAGCTTGGAGGGCGGCGACTTCGGCTTTTGCGGTGGAGTTGGCACCGTGTCGGCGAACGGCACCCGCGGCGCCGAGGGTGAGGCCTGCGAGGATGCCGATGATGGTGATGACAGCGAGGAGTTCGATCAGAGTGAAGGCGGATTGCTCACGCAAAGGTCGCAAAGGACGGAAAGGATTGTTTTTTGTGAGGTAAATATCCGTGGCGACCTTAGCGGACTTGGCGTGAGTAAATATTTTCTGGTGGAAAGGGGGAAGAGTGGGTTTAGTCATAGTTATGACCATAACTTCAGATCGCAAATTTCCAAAGGCAAAAAGCAACTCGTTCACGTTGGTGGAGTTGCTGGTGGTGATCTCGATCATTGGTTTGCTGGCGGGGTTGGGTTTGCCGGCGATCAACGGTGCGATTCAGGCGGGGAAGAAGGCAGAGGTGGCGGCGATGGCGGAATCGATCAAGACAGCGGTCAACGCATTCTACGCGGAGTATTCAACCTATCCTTCGAACACGAGTGGCAAGACGGATCTGGCTTTTTTAAATCTGATTAGCACGACGAATACGAACGGGGGGAACTATAGGGGAATTGCGTTTCTGGAAGTGCCGCCGAAGTTTACCAATGCAACATTGGGATTAGTTACCCCCAGTGGCTTTTGCAAAAATAAAGCTCAAAGTAACTTTCTCGTTCTGATCGATACGCAGGGCTTGGGTTATGTGAATCCGAAATCGGTTTCGTCTGTAACCAATACGAATGTGGCAAGTTCGGTGGCGGTTTGGGTGGTGGATCCGACGACGAACACCAAGGCTGTTGGGACATTTAAGTAGGAAGGCCTACGGCGGCGGGATCAAGGGATCAAGGGATCAAGGGGTTAGGGGGTTTAGGAGAAAAGGGACATAGAGCATTTCGAGCCAAGCGAGGAGAACTATTTTCTACTGGTGCGATAAATGTATCGCCCAAAAATAAGGTGTAAAGCATTGATGGGTAGAGTATCGTTTGTTTTTTTATCTCAAAATAAGTGCCATCATAATGTCACAATAAAGGCCTAGCTTTTGGCCTAAAGAGGAGCAGGTTGTGATTGTGGGAACAATTCCTAGACAATCCGAGTGTGCTTCTGCCTTTTTCATGGCGGTGGCCAGAGTCGTCTGAACTCGGTGATGAAAATAGGAAATTAAAAATATGAAAAACATTCTCGGCAGTTCAAACTTTGGATTCACAAAATGGTTCGTTGCGTTGTCCGTGGCTGTGTTTGCGATGTCCAATGCGGCGCAGGCGCAGACAACTACCCTACTAGCGACTCAAACGGGTGGTGGCGCTCTGCCGACCAACTGGACTTTCACCGATGCTGTGGCCACTAACCCTATCGATAAGTTATCTTACTGGCTGGTTGATCCTGGTGCATCTAAAGATTTCATCATCTCTTCAACATACGACTGCTCTTCCTTCTCTTCTGTGATCATTAATGTCCAAGTGGCAACATTTGGGTCCGGCACTAATCTCCCACTTCGTATTGAATACTCTACCGATGATGGTGTGACATGGTCGTCGACGATATACACCACAGCGACTCCTACTGGTTCTACCTACATTGTAGGTGGACCGGTCACTATTACTCAGACCTTTACGAGTACCACAAAATTTCGTTTTTCCGCGAATGGGTCTTCCGGAAAGGGTGTTCGAATTCAGCAATTAGGCATCACAGCCGTCGCCGCTGCAGGTCCGTTAATCACTCCTTCAGTCGGAGCCTTAGCTTATTTTTCTACGCCCCAATCCGTTCCATCCTCTACCCAGTCCTTTTCGGCTTCCGGTTCAAATCTCTCTGGAAGCGTCAGTGTTGCGTCTCCGAACGGATTTGAAATTTCAACTTCTTCAACCTCCGGATTCTCAACTTCGCTGACTTTATCGCCTATTGGAAGCACTCTTGCATCCACCCAAATCTTCGTGCGCCTTGCCGGGACGACGGGTGGACCATTCTCGGGAAACATTTCAATAAGCGGGGGAGGTGCAAGCACCCAGAATGTGGCTGTCTCCGGGATCGTGATGGAGAATACGCTAGCGGCTTGGGATTTTACCGGAGAAGACACTGTGTCGACCTCTTCTCCGGAGGTTAAGGGGCTAAATCTTTCTGGAACTCCATCCCTTACCCGCGGGTCAGCGGCCACTGCATCAGCGGGGGGCAATTCATTTCGTACTGTAGGTTTCTTGAATAATGGAATCGCTACAACAAATGCTGATTATTTTGAAATCTCTCTTGAGGCTGCTGCGGGTTATGGCATTTCCATTTCCACCTTGGACGCACGTTTTGCCGGGACCGCAACTTTTTATGCGAGTCCTGGCGTCAGTGCCCAGTTTGCTTACAGTTTAGATGGAGTCACATTTAAATTGATTGGATCGCCTTTTGTCATGACCACCGCAGGTAGCATGCCGCAGATTTCCCTGAGCAGTATCTCTGAACTCCAAAATGTGCCTTCTGGCACCTCAATAAAAATCCGTTATTTTGCCAGCGGTCAAACCACCACGGGGGGATGGGGATTTAATTCTTCCGCAGCAGGACAATTTGGTTTGGTAGTAGGTGGGACATCAGCGCCTGCAATTTCCCCTGTTGTTGCCAGCCCTATATTTGACACCCCAGGCGGGACTTATTACGAAAACAAAGTCGTTAGAATTTCTAACTTTCCGTCCTACGAGGCTGGGATTGAAGTTCGGTACACCACAGACGGATCTGCTCCATCGAGTTTAAGCGCACTTTATAACACCGATGTTGGAATTCCGCTGACTGATGGGAATGGGGAGATTCTTTTGAGAGCAGTTGCGATTAAAACCGCCACTTCAGCAACAAGCGCCATGATTGCTGCTACATATACATTTCCGATCAATAAGGCAAATCTGAGCGAATTGAAGGCTGCAGTAGCGGCTACTACCCCCATGAACACGACTGTTCTTTATCGTGTAACGGGTCAACTGACGTACATTGGGGGATACGCTTCGCGAAACACAAAATTCTTTCAGGATTCAAATGCTGGAATACAAGTCGACGACCTTTTGGGAGCCGTAACTACAGCATATTCGGTGGGAGACAATGTTCAAAATATAATCGGCAAATTAAGCAGTTACCAAGGGCAATTGCAGTTTGTTCCACAAGTGAATTTCGGATCGGCTGTGAGCAGTGGAAATGACGTCATTCCCGTTAACAGGACACTCGCCACACTGACGGATGCAGATCAATCGATGGTGGTGAGAATCAACGGAGTGCAATTCCAGATCGCCGATGGCTCGGCGCTCTTCGGAGCACTAAATAACAATCTTAACATTAAAGATCCTTCGATAAGTGGATTCACCGGAGTCTTTCGGAATATTTTTGGTGGAGCTTTGAACACCGCAATTATTCCCGGTGGGGCCGGCGCAGTGACTGGGATTGTGCAAAAAAGCACCATTAGCACAGTGCCTACCTTGACCATTGGGGCGCGCAGCAGTTCCGACCTGTCCTTTAACCAGGCTCCGACGATAACCAGCGAGGGTGCAGTCAGCGTGGCGGAAAACCAGGCGGCAGTGCAGACAGTGACTGGCACTGATCCTGATGCGGGTACAACTTTGAGTTACCGCACCTCTGGGGGTGCCGACTCCGCTAAGTTTGTCATCAACTCAAGCACAGGGGTGCTGACCTTTGTTTTGGCTCCGGACTTTGAGAATCCAACCGATGTGGGAACAAACAATGTTTACGACGTCATCGTTGAGGTTAGCGATGGGACGCTCACAGCGACTAAGGCAGTGGCCGTCACGGTGACGGATGTGAATGAGACGCCAGCCGACACCACCCCTCCGGTGATTACGCTCATTGGAGATAACCCCCAGTTGATTGCGAATGGGGCGGTGTATGCGGATCTGGGTGCAACGGTGACTGACAATGTGGATGCTACGCGAACAATTCAGGGCACGGGAACGGTAAATACGGCTGCAGCGGGTGACTACACGATCACCTACAACGCGACCGATGCGGCGAACAATGCTGCCACTCAGGTGACCAGAACTGTGCGAGTAGCTGGAACCTATGCGGACTGGTCGGGTGGGTCCACGCTGGATTCGGCTGGGCTAGCCAAGTATGCGATTGGTGGTGCGAGTAGCCTGACAGCGAATGATGGGGTGAAGCCGACCACAACACTAACGGGCGAATTCTTAGTCATCACGGCGATTGTGCGGACAGATAATTCGAGACTCGCGGTTGTGGCTCAGGCCGTGACCGATCTTGCCAACTATGCCAGTGGCACGGGGGTGACGACGGTGAATGGGGTGGAGACAACTGATCAGGAGGGTGTGCCGACCGGGCATAAGCGAAAAACGTTCTCTGTCGCGCGGAATGGGGACACCAGAAAGTTTATGCGTCTGAGTGCCTCGTTGGCCTTAAGTGGAACTAACACCACCGTATCGGTGGCGAGGGATAGTGGTGGAGCCACCTTCCTGCAGGTAACGGGAGCCACGGCGGGAACGACCGGCGGTGGATCAGCCACCAGTGAAAAGCGGACGGTCTACTACTTCGCGCCCGACACTACCTCTAGCCCGACCTTTTCTGGCAGTACTTGGCCTTATGTGATCGTGCAGGGTCAGTTAAGTGCGGGGGCTGGGGTGACGGCGACTTTAACAAAAAATAGCAGTGGCATGCTGCTGGTGAACGGATTGCCGGCGTACCAGTTTGGTGGAGATAGTAGCTCGACGACGGCTAATGGTGTGGGTGGCACATGGCCTGGGATGAAAGCGGATGGGACAAAGACCACGACTGGGCCGAGCGGAACGATACAGTAAGTGGTTGGGAGAGCGGTTTCGGCCCGGCGGGCTGTAAAGTGCAGGCTTTGGTAGGGCGGGCTGTCCCTAGCCCGCCTCGCTGAAAGTTAAGAATTCAATGTCCAGTGAGTCGAGGAAGGGACTTGGCCCCCTAGGACCTGCCCCCGCCCATTCGTGTTAGTCGCTCAGCGAAGGAGTTATTTTCCGCTCACGCAGTGGAATTGTTCGCCCTACCTAAACATAGAGGGTCGGAGCATTGAGCGAGGCGACGAAGGGACTCGTCGCCCTACCTAGCCCCTGGACGAGGCTCAGCGTTGCCCTGTGGTGTAGCTCTGCTAGAACTTTTTAATGCCAGCCAAGTATAAGGTTTTTGTGACGGATGGGGTTTCCCCCAGCGGAGTGGATGTGCTGAAGGCGTGTCCACAGATCGAAGTGATTGAAAGTCCTACGCTGAAGGAGAAGGAGCTACTGGAAAAGTTAAAGGGATGCGATGCGCTGGTGGTGCGCAGTCAAACCCAGGTCAGCAAAGCAGTCTTACAAGGGTGTCCGACTATTCGGGCGGTGGGTCGGGCTGGTGTGGGTGTGGACAATGTGGATGTGGATGCAGCCACCGAAAAGGGTGTGGTAGTTATGAACACTCCTGCAGGAAATACGGTGAGCACGGCAGAGCAGGCGTTCACCCTTCTTTTGGGTCTAGCACGTCATTTGCCTCAGGCTCATGCCTCGATGTCTGCAGGTCAGTGGGACCGGAAAAGTTTTCAGGGAACGGAGTTGAATGGGAAGACACTGGGAATTTTGGGAATGGGTCGGATCGGGGGAGAGGTGGCGCGAAGGGCGATCGCGTTCGGGATGCGAGTGATGGCGTTCGATCCGTATCTTTCGGCCGGGAAGGCACGCAGTTTGCAGGTGGAACTGATTGATCGGGTGGAGGATCTGTTGCCACAGGTGGATTTCATTACGATGCATTTGCCGATGACGGACGAGACGAAGGGAATTTTGAGCGAGGAGCGGCTGAAGTTGTGTCGCAAGGGAGTGAAGATTGTGAACTGTGCGAGAGGCGGGTTGGTGGGGGAGGCGGTGTTGTTAAAGGCGATTGAAGCGGGTCAAGTGGGTGGAGCCGCGCTGGATGTTTTCGAGGAGGAGCCGTTGGTGGCAGATCATCCGTTGAGGAAGAACAAGAAGGTGATTTTAACTCCTCACTTGGGGGCATCGACCGCCGAAGCACAGGAGAGCGTGGGGATCGAGATTGCCGAAGCGATTCGGGACTATTTGACGGAGGGTGCGGTGCGGAACGCGGTGAATATTCCGAGTGTGGATGCAAGGACGATGGCCAAGTTGCGACCTCAGATTGAGTTTGGGTTTCGGTTGGGAAGATTGTTGTCGCAGATTGCTCCAAGTCGTTGCGATCGGTTGACGATTAGTTATGCGGGAAAGATTGGAGAAGAGGACACAACTCCGATCACGCGAAGTATCCTGAAGGGATTTCTCTTTGGAGCGGGTGGGGGCGACGTGAACGAGGTGAATGCTCCGAAGATGGCGGCGAATCTGGGGTTAAAGTTGAGTGAGACGAAGCAGGCAGAGCCTGGGGAGTATGCAGAGCTGATTTCCGTCAGGGCAGGACAGGATTCGAAAGAGGCGGAGGTGAGCGGCACGTTCTTTGGAACGAGCCCTCACATCGTCCGGATCAATGACCAGTGGATGGAAGCTCGGCCGGAGGGATTCCTTTTATTGATGGAAAACAAGGATCGTCCAGGGATCGTCGGTTGGATCGGGACGCTGTTGGGTAAGCACAAGGTGAATATTGCCAGCATGACTCTGAGCCGTAGCGCACCTGGATCGAAGGCGTTGAGCGT
>Ga0209401_1000800_pt1 | contig 21131 bp, 21 predicted proteins | sample M_140807_MF_Meta_FD_187318 | JGI IMG/M metagenome (GOLD analysis project Ga0209401, IMG submission 187318) | Freshwater microbial communities from Lake Montjoie, Canada to study carbon cycling - M_140807_MF_MetaG (SPAdes) (version 2) | ecosystem: Environmental > Aquatic > Freshwater > Lake... | reverse complement strand
CCCTGGCCCAAAGCGGCGGCAACCGCCCTTCAGCCCCGTCCGTTCCGCCCCGCCGCCGCAGCTTCAAGGAAAACCGGGAACTGGAGACGATCGAGCGGGACCTGCCCCTCTGGGAGGAGCGCCGCCGCCATCTGGAAGCCAGCCTGGCCGCAGGCGGAGGCGGCGATTACGGCCAACTGGAGGCCCTCACCCACGAGCTGGCGGAGCTGGTGGAGCGGATCCACGGCGCGGAGGAACGCTGGCTGGAACTCAGCGAGCGACCGAGCTGACCCAGAGCAGGATGGCCTCCCGCGTGCCAGATCAGCAGGAGCGCACAGGATGGTCTCAACCGAGGGTCAGCGCCCGTATGGTGAGCCCGGTGAGTTCCGGCCGTGTTCGGTCGGTCAATCATGAAAACCATCGACGAGCACATCGAGAAGGACAAGGTCGAGATTGAGTCCGCCAAAGCGGAAGGCAACCTCGGCAAGGTGCGCCATCTCGAGGAGGAGCTGAAGGGTCTGGAGGAGTACAAGAACCACCATCCCGAAGACAGCCACGATCCCTCCCCCCTCGAGGTCTATTGCGACCTCAACCCCGAAGCGCCCGAGTGCCGCGTCTACGACGACTGATCGCCAGTCGCTCTTCGCGCCACAACAAATCCGCACGCAGCCTCCGTGAATCCTGATTCCCGGGGGTTTTCGCTTGGCCTGATGCCCCTGCCCCGCGGTCTTTGTTGCGCCGACGGGCCCTGCGTTGAAGCGCGCGATGCAGAGCCACGATGGTGTGACCGTGTTCGCCCGGGCCTTCCGGTGGTCGAGTTCCGCTATCGCACGGCGACGGTCCCTCAGCTCGGGTGTTGCCGGGAGCGGTCGGTTGGGCACGATCAGCGAGGTGCAAGCGAAGGGCCACCAACCCCTGAGTAGGGATTCAACCGTGAAAGGGTTTCACGACAGAGGGGATTCAGCGGCGTCACCATCGCCAAGCCAGGAGCCGCGTCGAGGGATCAGCGGAGCCGGCCCGTGTTGAGAGCATCACGGGTGATGCCTTCCTGATCGTCGGCTTCCGGATTGACGGCTTCTGCGTCGAGGGCAAGGGCAGGGAAGGCTTCGGCTGGGAGCGCATCCGCTCCGAAGGCACCTGCGTCCAGCCCAGCTGCGGATGCGGCCGGTTCCTGGGTGTCCGGGGACTCCGAGCTGGCAGCAGCCGTACCACGAGGCGCCCTCGGGCGGGTGAGCGGCACCAGGAAGGTTTCGGGGGTTGCGGGATCCCAGGCGCCCGCCTCGGCCAAGCCACCTGCTGCGGCAGGCCAGCCGCCCTCGGCCGCCACCCCTTGCCCCACCGGCATCCCAGCCGCCGCCCCGGGCTCGGGTGCCGGCCGATCCACCCCCAGCTCCTGCCACACCAGCGCCAGCAGGGCGTCGAGCCCGGAGCGGGTGGCCGCCGAGATCGCCAGAGGCGCCCCCAGGCTGGGCAGGGCCGCTGCGCTGCGGCCATGGGCGGCCAGCGCCTCCAGCCGCTCGGCGATCTCCTCGGGATCGAGCAGTTCGGCCTTGGTGAGCACCACCAGCCGCGGTCGCTCCTGGAGGCCATGGCCGTAGGCCCGCAGTTCCTCCTCCACCACCCGCAGATCCGCCACCACATCCTCGGAGCTGCCATCCACCAGGTGGAGCAGCAGGCGGGTGCGCTGAATGTGGCGCAGGAAATCGTGGCCGAGGCCCGCTCCCCGGGCGGCGCCGGCGATCAGGCCGGGGATGTCGGCGAACACGGTGCCATCGCCGCTGGGGCGGCGCACCACCCCGAGGTTGGGCACCAGGGTGGTGAAGGGGTAATCGGCGATGCGGGGCCGGGCGGCCGAGAGCACCGCGATCAGGGTGCTCTTGCCGGCATTGGGCTGGCCGATGATGCCCACCTCGGCCAGCAGCTTGAGCTCAAGCCACAGGTCCCAGGCCTCGCCGTCGCGGCCCTCGGTGCACTTCTCCGGCGCCCGGTTGCGGTTGCTGAGGTAGTGGGCATTGCCGAGGCCGCCGCGGCCACCGGCCGCCACCAGCAGCTCCTGGCCCGCCTCGGTGAGGTCGCCCAACAGGATTCCGGTGCGGCTGTCGCGCACCTCGGTGCCGCAGGGCACCTTGATCAGCAGGGGCTTGCCGCTGGCGCCGCTGCTGCGGTTGGGTCCACCACGCACCCCGTCATCGGCGGCGAAGAGACGCTTGTACTTGAAATCCAGCAGGGTCTGGAGGTTGGAATCGGCGCGCAGGAGAACGTCGCCGCCGCGGCCGCCGTCGCCGCCGGAGGGACCGCCGGCGGGCACGTACTTCTCGCGGCGAAAGGCGACGATCCCGTCGCCGCCGCGGCCGCCGCGCACGGCGATGCGGGCCTGATCGATGAACTGCATTGCACCAACCCTAGGATCCGCCGGTCATGGAGCCGATGTGGCCGAGGTTCGCTTCGAGCAGGTGAGTAAGGCCTACCCGCCCCGGCGGGGTGGCGATGGGCCGGTGGAGGTGCTGCAGCGGCTGGATCTCGCCATCGCCGATGGGGAGTTCCTGGTGCTGGTGGGGCCTTCGGGCTGCGGCAAGAGCACCCTGCTGCGGCTGCTGGCCGGCCTGGAGAGCCCCAGCAGCGGCGAGATCCATGTGGGTGATCGCCCCGTGAGCCGCCTGCGACCCGCCGAGCGGGATGTGGCGATGGTGTTCCAGAGCTACGCGCTCTATCCCCACCTGAGCGTGGCGGAGAACATCAGCTTCGGGCTGCGCCGCAGCCGCCCCCGCACGGCCGCCGAGCAGCTTCTGGACGGCCTGCACCGCGTCACCCGCCCCTGGCCGGGGCCCCTGCGGATCCGTTCGGAGCGGGAGGCGGCGATTGAGCGAAGGGTGGCCGAGGTGGCCACCTCCCTGGAGCTGGAGGGCTTGCTGGAGCGCCGGCCCAAGGAACTCTCCGGCGGCCAGAAACAGCGGGTGGCCCTGGGACGGGCGATCGCCCGCAAACCGGCGGTGTTCCTGATGGATGAGCCCCTCAGCAACCTCGACGCCAAGCTGCGCACCGGCACCCGCGCCCAGATCGTGGAGCTGCAGCGGCGGCTGGGCACCACCACGCTCTACGTGACCCACGACCAGGTGGAGGCGATGACCATGGGCCATCGCATTGCCGTGCTCAATGGTGGCCGGCTGCAGCAGCTGGGCACGCCGCTGGAGCTCTACCAGTGGCCGGCCAACCTGTTCGTGGCCCAGTTCATCGGCAGCCCGCCGATGAATCTGCTGCCGGTGCAGGTGGCGGGACCAGGGCAGCTGGCCCTGGAGGGACGCCGCCTCCTGGTGGAGGGGCCGATGACAGAGGCCCTCGGGGGCCGCCAAGGCCAGAACCTGACGGGCGGCCTGCGGCCCGAACACCTGAAGCTGGCCCCGGCCACCAACCGCAACCTGGCGGCCGAGGTGTGCCATGTGGAGGCCCTCGGCAATGAACAGCTGGTCACCTGCCGGCTGCTGGAGGGGAGCCATCTGGTGCTGGTGCGTGCGTTGCCCGACCAGGCGCTGGCGGTGGGCCAGGCCGTGCACCTGGAGGTGGATCCCAGCGGCTGGCGCCTGTTCGATGGCGAGGGGGTGGCTCTAGCCCGGCCGAAGCCGCCGGTGGAGAAACCCCTGGAGCTGCCCCAGATCCAGGCCTGAGCGGGGCGCCGATCGCCCACGGTTTCAGCCGGGCAGCAGGCCACCAGGGAAGATCCTGAGGCGGCAAGGCCGCCCAGTCCCTCCCACCCGCGCAGAAAAGCCAGAACATGGCCGACGGATGGCCGGCATGCCTGGTCTGCCGCCGTTCACCTCACCCAGATCACGCTGCAGCCCATGCCGCCATCGCCCTGCTCCGCGTCGCTTACCCGCTCCACGTAGGGCACGCCGGCCAGCCATTCGCGCAGACCCCGCTTGAGCTTGCCGGTGCCGATTCCGTGGATCACCCACACCGGCCCATTGGCGCCCCGCAGGCGTTCCTCCACCGTCGCCTCGGCTTCATGCACCCGCAGGCCGCGCACATCCACGGTGTTGGCCTCGGTGCGCACCTGGGGACCGCGGCTGCCGGGGGCGCGGCGGCTGCGCACCGTCACCGGCGGCGGCGCCGGCGGAGAGGGCTTCTCGCCGTTGAGGCCCTCGATCGCCGTCAGCGCCACGGTGCTGCGCAGCACCCCGCAACGCACCGTGAGCTCAAGCCCATCGGCCGAGATGGCCAGCACCTCGGCGGCCTTGCCCAGGGCGAGCAGGCGCACCCGATCGCCCACTGCCGGCCGCCAACCGGCATGCTCCCGCCGTGGCAGCTCGGGGCGGTGTTCGACCTCCAGACGCTTGAGCCGCTGGCCCGCCTGACGCGCCACCTCACCAGCGCTGCGGCCATCGCCCCGCTCGGCGGCGGCGGCACCGCGCCGCAGGCGCCGGATCAGGCGCCGCACCTCCCCCTGGCCCTCGCGAATCGAGCGTTCCAGCTGCTGGCGCCGCTGCTCCTGCAGCTCGGCGCTCTGCTCCTTCTGCTGCTCCCAGCGGGCCAGCAGTTCCTCGTGGAGCAGTTCGGTGCGGGCCAACACCACCGCCGCGGCCTCGGCCGCCTCCTGCTGCTGACGCCGCTGCTGCTCCAAGCCCTCGATCACCAGATTCACGCCGCCTCCTTCCCCGTCACCCCCGGCCGCCAGTTGCTCGGCCGCCGCCGCGAGCACGCGGCCATTGAGCCCCAGCCGCGCGGCAATCGCCAGGGCATTGCTGCGGCCCGGGATGCCCCACTGCAGGTGATAGGTGGGGGAGAGGGTCTCCACGTCGAAGGCCACCGAGGCGTTCTCGAAGCGCGGATCGGCGTACTTGAGCGCCTTGAGCTCGCCGAAGTGGGTGGTGGCCACCGTGAGCCGGGCCCGATCCGCCAGCTCCCGTAGCAACGCCGCCGCCAGCGCAGCGCCTTCAGTTGGATCGGTGCCGGCGCCCACCTCATCGAGCAGCACCAGCGAAGCGCCCTTGCCACCTGGCGCCCCGGCATCGCTCAGGGGCCTGATGGCAAGGGCGGCGGAGCCTTCGGATCGCTGACCGCCCGGCGCTGCGGGCACGGCCGCGGTCATGGCTTCGCCGGCAGGGAGTGGAGCACCCCTGTCCGACAGCGCCGCCAGGATCCTGGCGATGCGGCGAATGTGGCCGCTGAAGGTGGAGAGGTTCTGCTGCAGCGACTGCTCATCGCCGATGTCGGCCAGCACCTGGCCGCACCAGGGCAGCCTCGGCGTGCCGCTGCAGGGCAGGAACAGACCGGCGCGAGCCATCAGAGCGGCAAGCCCGAGGCTCTTGAGCGTCACCGTCTTGCCGCCGGTGTTGGGGCCGGTGATCGCCACCACCCGCAGCTCCGGCCCGACCCGCAGGCTCACCGGCACCACCGGCCGTCCCCCCTCGCGCCGCTCCTGCCAGAGCAGCAGCGGATGGCGCAGATCCCGCAGCTCAAACGGGGCCTCCGGATCCGAATCCAGCTCGGGCCGGACCGCCCCCAGCCAGGCCCCGTAACGGGCCCGCGCCACCCCCGCATCGAGCCGCACCAGCACCGCCTGGAGGTGCTCCAAGGCAGGGGCCTCTTCCCCCACCAGGGCGCTGAGTTCGGCGAGAATCTGCTCCTCCAGCTCGCGCTCACGACCCTCCTGCTCGCGGATGCGGTTGCCCAGAGCAATCACCGCCTGGGGCTCCACGAACACCGTGCTGCCGGAGGCCGAGCTGTCGTGCACGATGCCGCCCACCTGTGAGGCTGCCCCGGCCTTCACCGCCAGCACCGGCCGGCCGTTGCGTTCGGACACCACCGTGTCCTGGAGCAGGCTGCCCCAGCGGCGGATTAAGGCCTGAAGGCGCTCGCGGCGCTCGGCGCGCCCCCCCTGCAGCTGGCGCCGCAACCCCTCCAGCTCAGCACTGGCCCGATCGGCCACCCGGCCCCCCTCCTCGATCGCGAAATGGAGCCGCTGCTCCAGCTCCGGCAGGGTGCGCAGGTCGGCCACCAGGGCTGAGGTCACCGGCCGAAGCGCCTCCTCCTCGATCTGACGCCGCAGCCGCCGCGCCGCCGCCAGGGTGGTGGCCACCGCCAGCAGGGCCTCGCCGCCGGCGGTGCCGCCCTTGGCGCAGCGGAGCACGGTGGCGGCGATGTCCGCCACGCCGCGGAAGCTCAGGCCGCCCTCCAGCACCCCATCGAGGCCCAAGAGCTCGGTGGTTTCAGACAGCAGCGCCCGGCTTTGAGCGCAGCTGGCCGGCAGCGGCAGGGCGGCGCAGTGGCGTTCACCGGCGGCGGTGCTGGCGAAGCCGGCCACATGACCCGCCAGGCGGGGCCACTCCAGGAGTTCGAGGGCTTCGGCGGCGATAGCGGCACCACCGGTGTCGAAAGCTTTAGGAGGTTCGGCAGGTGTGGCCGTGGCTGCATCGGCGGCGGGAGACAGAGTGCCCAGAGCGAGGGCGGCGAAGGTTCCTTCGCCTGGGGAGGCCCATTCAGGAGCGAGTGGCTCAGCTGGCGATTGGGCAGCGTCGGCAGGCGGGGGGGGTGGGAGATCACGGTCCCCCATGGCGACCGAGGCTTCTGCGGCAGTGATGATGAACGTGGTGCTGGCAGTGCCAGCAACAGAAGCAGAGGCTGCGGCGGTGCTGGTGGCGGGTGGCGAGGCGTTGGTTGGCGAGTCGGAATGGTCGACCCGCGAGGCGGGCGGTGAGGAGGAGGACGCACCAGGCGAAGCATCCCCACCAAGGGCGCGATGGGTGGCGCCCTCCTCCGGCGGGGCGAACAGCTGACCCGGATCGTTGCCATCGGCGGGAGCCTCCTGCAGTGCCGGCGAGACAGCGGCGTCCCCATCCAGCCGCGTGGATGGGGCGGCCGATAGCTCCCCGTTCAGCCCTTCAAGCCTGAGGCCCAAGGCATCCCCCACCGAACCTGCCTCTGGCCCGGCCCCCACCGCCAGCAGCTCGGTGCCACCGCCCTCGATCACGCCCCCATCCACCCGTGTGCTCACCCCTGCGCGCTCGCTGCGGGGGTGAGGGAAGGAATCGCCGCGCCGCCCTGGTTGGAAGGGATGCCGGCGGGAGGTTCGTAGAGGATCTCCAGCCAGTTCCCCTCCGGATCCTGCAGATAGAACGAAGCGGTGCCGTCGCGGTGGTCATGCACAGGCCCCACCGGATGGCCGCTGGCCACCAGCTGGGCGTGGACCACATCCACGGCCTCGCGGTTCTCGATGTGGAAGGCGAAGTGGGGACCTGCCGCGGTGTACTCCGGGCTGAGTAGGGCGACTCCATCGCCGGTGAGGGGCGACTGCAGGTAGGCCCAGTCGGCCGCATCCCAGGTGAGCTGAAGTCCAAGAGCCTTGTAGAAGTCCTTGGCACGCTCCATGTCGGTCACCCGAAGGGCCACATGGCCGAGGCGATGGAGTGCGGCCGGGGCCATGGCGGAGGGGATCGCTGCCGCCATTCTCCTGCAATGGGCCTGCGATGGTGAGCGACGCCGGGCGAAAATGGAAGCCGCCCCGCATCGACCGGGTCCATCCGATCGCCAGGCGTGTCCAAGAGCGCGGCCAAAGGTGTGGCAAGGCCGAAACGCTCTGGCGAGCAGCACTGGGTGGCAGACCTGGATCGCCCCCTCAAGGCACCTGGGCAGGCAACACGTTGCAAAGGCTGAGTTCATCAACAACTCAAGACTGAGCCACCGCTTCGTCACACGCCGGCTGCCACGATGGGGTGGTCACCCACGGCCCCTGCCATGCCCCGTTCGTTGCCTTCCCGGATCTCGGCTCCTCTGTTGGTGGCCATCGCCTTGAGCGGAGCCGGCATCGGCGGGATGGCCCCCGCCGATGCCCAGCCGATCCGAGGTGGCGTGGGTGGTCCGGCATCGGGGGCTGGGGTGCTGCCGGGTGCCGGCTTCGGTCAGGCAGGGCCGGGCCTCGTCCGCCCGGCTCCTGTGGCTCCCGCCGCAGGCGGCGTGGGTGGGCCGGCTTCCGGCGCGGGGGTGCTGCCGGGTGCGGGCTTCGGCCAGGCAGGGCCGGGCCTCGTCCGCCCGGCTCCCGTGGCTCCTGCCGCAGGTGGCGTGGGCGGACCAGCTTCCGGCGCCGGGGTGCTCCCCGGTGCCGGCTTCGGGCGGCCGGGCCTCGGGCGCTGATGGGGATCTGACCAGCTCCACCAACAGATCCACTCAGAGAGAGGAGAGGCTGCGGCGGACCATTTCTCCGGGGGCCTGCCCGACGACATCCCGCAGGGCCGGCTTGAGCCAGTCGGCCGATCGATCCGCCCCGGCTTGTTCAGGCCCGAGCTGATCGCTTGATCTCTTTCTGCAGTTCGCCCCCCACCCTCAGCCACCCTCAGCCACCCGAAGTCGATGGACAACGGCCGGTGCCATGGCGGCCCACCTCAAGGGTTCCTGTCTCGGCCACCGCGCCGGCGCTCGCGGACCCGATGCAGCTCCACTACCACCAGCAGCCAGGCCGTTCCGGACAGGGTGAGCAGGGCGTAGGCCTGGGGAGGGTTAGGGATCACGAAGGGGAGCAGAGCCAGTCCATAGGCGGGTGGGCATTTCAGCCGAGTCAGATGGAGAAGCAGCCCCGTGGCGATCACCGCCAGCAGGGAGGCCAGCGGCACCACCCCCAGGGTCTGCACTAGCAAAAATCCGGCCAGGGCAGCGCCTCCGGTGACCGCCAACACCGCGCCGACACGACCATGCCAGGGGCAATGCTCTGGTTGGGCCAGCATCTCGTAGGCGATCACCATCAGGGGTGGATAGAGCACCAGAGGGGACCCCAAGACCTGCACCAGCACCAGGCCTCCGGCCAGGAAGATCGCCAACGGAGGCAGCCAGGTCAGAAGGCTGGGGGCAGCGCTGGTTCCGGCCTTGCCAGGGCCAGCTGAAGGCGCCGACCCAGATGGCTGATGGGCTTGCGTTGCGGCCACTTGCGCCTCAGCCTCAGTCGCTGGAGGCGACGGCCCTGAACCATCCACGGCAATCGACGGAGCAGGTTTGGGCGAAGCCGCCGGATCGGCGAAGGGCTTCGCGCCCCACAAGCGCCGCAGGCCCCTCTCGATCCGAGGGCGCAAGATCACCAGCAGGGCCAGGCCACCGGTACCGGCGAGGATCGCCAGGGGGTAGTTCCAACTCGTAATCCCAAGGGCAAGAGGCAGCACCCCCGCCGAGAGGGCCGGCACGATCGGCGAGCGCAGGCCCCTGATCACCAGCAGGCAAACGGCAACATTCAGCACCAAGGCCAGGGGGCCGTAGGGCAGCGAGCGGGTGATCAGCACCCCGGGCAGCGCCGTGAGGACCGGGGTGAGGACCAGCAACAGCGGTGAGCGGGCCCAGCTGCCGCGGGGATCGGAAAACACCACCGAACCGAGAGCCCCCAGTTCAGGAAAGAGCAGATAGCCGATGCCGCTTGCTTTGGCCAGGGCGGTGATCAGGGCCAGGTAGGAGGCAGTGGCCAGCACGGGGCCGGCCACCACCAGGCCAGGCGACAGCCAGCGCAGAAACCCAGGCCCCCATCTGGGCCGACCCAACACCTTCACCCCTGCCGCAGCCAGGCCGCCGCCTCGCAGGCGTGATAAGTGAGGATCAGATCGGCGCCGGCCCGCTTGAAGCAGAGCAGGGTTTCAAGAGTCACAGCGCGCTCATTGATCCAGCCGCGCTCAGCCGCCGCCTTCACCATTGCGTATTCGCCGCTCACGTTGTAGGCGGCGATCGGCTGCTCGGTTTCCTGGCGCAGGCGATAGATGATGTCGAGATAAGCAAGGCCGGGCTTCACCATCAGGATGTCGGCCCCTTCGCTCTCATCGAGCTGGCACTCCAGGATGGCTTCGCGGCCGTTGGCCGGATCCATCTGGTAAGTGCTCTTGTCGCCAGGAATCGGCTTGCCGGCGTTGGCGCGGGGGGCCGAATCGAGGGCTTCGCGGAAGGGGCCGTAATACGCAGAGGCGTACTTGGCGGTGTAGCTAATGATGCCCACATGCTCAAAGCCTTCCTCATCGAGAGCTTCGCGGATGGCACCCACCCGACCATCCATCATGTCGCTCGGGCCGATCAGATCGGCGCCGGCGCGGGCCTGGGCCACGGCCTGCTGGCAGAGAATCTCCACGGTCTCATCGTTGAGCACCACGCCCTCAGAGCTCACGATGCCGTCGTGGCCGTCGCAGGAATAAGGATCAAGGGCCACGTCGGTCATGATCGCCATGGCCGGGTGCACCTCCTTCAGCCGCCGGATCGCCCGCGGAATCAAGCCGTGCTCGTTGAAGCACTCGGCGCCGTCTTCGCTTTTCAGCCCGTCGGCCACCTTGGGGAAGAGCACCACGCAGCGGATGCCCAGATCCCAGGCGCGGCCCACCTCGTCCACCAGCCCCTCGAGGCTCCAGCGGTTGGCGCCGGGCATCGCACCGATCGGCTCATTGGTTGCCCCTTCATGCACGAAGAGCGGATAGATGAAGTCGGTGGGGGCGAGCTGGGTTTCACGCACCAGGGCACGCAGAGCGGGCGTGCGCCGCAGGCGGCGTGGACGGTAGGTGAGCTCCATTGGACTTGCTGGACTGGGTTTGTCAGCATAGAGAGGGGGCTTTTGTACCGGCTTAAAGGAGCACAAAAGCCAAGGGCACCAACAAGGCCAGGCTGATCAGGGCGGCGAGCTGGAATTTCCAATCAACGCGGTTGATGTGCTGTACAGCGAGCAGCTCTCCACCCTCAGTTGCGTTGTTATAATAAACAGTTCCCCAGCAGAAAAGCAAGAAGAAAAAGATTGAAACAAGATAGGCATAAATATAAAGCAAATCAAGAAATGTCGTATAGGAAAGCGGCGGCAAGTCGGCGCGGTAGCTCTGTTGGAGAAAAATCAGTGTGAGCAGGGCCGTGGTGGGGATAGCCAGCCGCACATCGCCAAGGGAGCCAGGCAGACTTGGCGATGCGATCACAATACCAATAACGACAAGCAAAGGCAAAATATACTGTCCGAAGGCGGAGAGGAAGTTTGTTTTGAAGACAATTCCGTAATCGATTGATGGAAAAGCAGAGGGGTTGCCGATGCCGAAGGTAGTGTTGTACTGATGCAGAAATGGTTTCACCAGGCTGCCCACCATGTCGTATCCGTTGACATCAGCGAATTGTCCGATCAGCGTGTCGGCTACATTTTTTTCGGGCAGCAGCGAAACGCAGGGCGGACCGCCCTCGTAGCAGGAGAGGGTATCTGGCCTGGTTTCCATGGTGATCGGCAGATCCATGTCGTAAAAGGGGAAACCTGCCAGATTGAGATCATTCACATAAAAATGGCCGGAAAAGCGAAACAATTGATAAAGGCGGCCATCTTCGAGCTTCACCGGATCTGTGGTGTCCGGCTCTACAACCATATTGGTTGCTTCAATCTGATTGGTGAATTCGACAACTTGGTTGGGCGGAATCTTCTCGGCTTCAATGATTTTCTGAATCTCAGGACGCCATTTAATCCAGTACCAACCTTCGGCCCAGAATGTTTTGTCCTTGAGGTTGAGTTGATAGATGTTTTCGATGTGCATGCCGGTGTCGATAGTCCGCTGTGCATCGCCTTTAACTATTGGCATGCGATATTTAAAATTCATGCCTTTGGTGTCGGCAGTGCGGGTGTTCTGATTGTTGAAGGCAATCGCATCTTGCGCCGAACCAGCCTGAAACAAACCAATCGCAGCCAGCACCACCGCCAACATGATCCAGATCTTCAAGCGGGATGCCACGTTGGCGAAGGATAAGCCCGCCGATTGCTCTCTGGGCACTGAATTCTTGCCGCCTAATAATCTGAGAATACATTGGCAAGGCTTTGCCTGCAATCAAAGATCTGACTGACCTCGATCTGGCAGACCTCACTTATCAAGGAATCACCACAACTGCCCGGCTCACAGCTTGGCGTTGGCGATCCAGCCCAGGCGCGGATCGGCGCTGCGGGCTTGCCGCAGTTCCTCCAGCAGCTCCCGCTCCCGCGCGCTGAGGCTGTCCGGCATGCGCAGCACCGGGCTGAGCAGCAGGTCGCCGCGGCCCTCCTTGAGCGGCCACCCCTTGCCCTTGAGCCGCAGGCTGCGGCCCACGCTCATCCCCGGCGGCACCTGCACCGTGGCCTCCCCATCGGGCGTGGCCACGGTGACCTCACCCCCCAGGGCGAGCTCATCGAGGCTGAGGGGCAGGTCGGCACGCAACTGGTCGCCGTCGAGGCGCCAGATGGGGTGGGGCTGGAGCTGGAGGTTGAGGTAGAGGTCGCCGCGGCGGCCGGTGCCCGGCTGGAGGTTGCCCTTGCCCTTGAGCCGCAGCCGTCTGCCGCTGCGCACGCCAGCCGGGATGCGCACCTGCACCCGCTCCTCATTCACCGAGAGGGTGCGTTCACATCCCCGAAAGGCCTCAGAGAGGCTGAGGTTGATCGTGGCCTCGGCATCGAGATCCACCGGCGCGCCGCGGCCGCCGAAGCCGGAGGGAAAGCCGCTACCGAAGCCACCGAATCCGCCGCCGCCGCCGCCACCGAACCGCCCGAGCAGATCATTGACGAACTCATCGAAGTTGCCGTAGCGACCGAAATCCACATCGGCGCCCATGCCGCCGCCACCGCCGCCACCCATTTGGCTCCAGTACTGGCCGAACTGCTCGTAGCGCCGCCGCTTCTCAGGATCGGAGAGCACCTCGTACGCCTCGCTGATCTCCTTGAAGCGGGCCTCGGCCGTCTTGTCGCCAGGATTCACGTCGGGGTGGTACTGACGCGCCAGCTTGCGGAAGGAGCGCTTGATCGCGTCGGCGTCGGCACCGCGCTCCAGCTCGAGCACCTTGAAGTAATCGCGATAGCCGTTGGCGCTCATCGGGTCAGGCTCATCGGGTCAGGCTCCTGGGGTCGTGAGGATTCGGCCGGGCTCAGGGGAATCGGATGCTCGGCAGGCGCCGGGAGCTCCGCCTGAACAGGCGTAGCCGCAGATTCCGATCCCCAGCAGGGATCTCACGGCATTGTCTCAGCCTTCCCAGTCCGCAGTGGGCCGCGCAAAGGGCGGAAGGCCGAACGCACCCGGCTGGCCGCCCTAGATTTCCGCTCAGGTTTCTGGCGAGAAGCGGCGATGGGGCGTTCTCCGATTCGAGCCGCCGGGGAACCGGCCCCCGGCAACCGCAGGGGCCTGTTGGCTGCGTCACCCCGCCCCGGGTCCGGCCGAGGCAGGCAGCTGAGGCCAGGTCTCCTACTCGCCCTGGCGGGCGCTCTACTGCTCCTCGCGCCGGTGGCACCGATCAGGGCCCAGGGCAGCGAGGCTCCTGCCCACGAGCTGACGGCCGGTGGCGAGAGCTTCGCCCCTTCAAATCCCAGCCAGGTGGGCCTGGCGGAGCATCTGCGCCGCAAGGGCTACGTGTTCTATGGAGCCTGGTGGTGCCCGGCCTGCCGGCAGCAGAAAAGTCTGTTCGGCCAGACGGCCGCCCAACGGCTCCCCTACCTGGAATGCGAGAAGGGGGCCACCGGCCAGCAGCGCTGCAGCGAGGTGGGCATCCGGGCCTATCCCACCTGGATCAAGGGAGGCGAGCGGCGCGAGGGGGTGCTCAGCCTGGAGGAACTGAAAAGCTGGAGTGGCTACCGGTAAGGAGGAGCCACCCCAGCGGGGGCAAATCCCTGAGGGCAGGCCCCCGGGGCATATCCCTCAGTCGGTGATCATCAATCGGCCGAGGCGATCGCGAGCGGCACGTAGCGGAGGTTGAGGGAGGTGGTGAGGCCGGCGGCCTGCAGATCGCGCTGCATCGCTTCGGCTTCGAGCGGATCACCGCTAAACACCACGGCCCGGCCAAGACGCTCGGCCTCTAGGTGGAGGCCATCGGCCAGCTCGGGGCTGAGGTAGCGCAACACCGCCACCAGGCGCTGGGCCAGGGGCTTGAGGTCGGGGAGCACCAGCAGGGTGGCAAGGGGAACGGAGGGGGAAGGAGCCATGGAGATCGTTGGAGCGGGCGACGGCAGGGATGCCGCCGTTTGTGGAGATCACCGTTGCAGGTCAGGGCGGCGCGGGGGAGGGGGGAGAACCGATGAAGGGCCGTCCTTGACGTCACCGTGGAGGACGCCGCCGATGGAGCGGCGCGGGTCAGCCAAACCAGATCGGGTCATGCGATCGCACAGCCTTCCACGGAAGAGCGCTCCTCACCCAGGTGCACCTCGCTGTTCTGCCCTCGCAGCGCGCCTGGGACTCCACCCTCGGAGCTGTGCATCACCCGGCTCAGGTCCCGCAGATGCCTATCGACTCCGCCATTGTCCTGGACGTGGAGCGAGAAGACCATCAGGCCAGCGCACGCGCCAATCATCAACGCAATGACGAGCGGGGCCTTAGTAGTGGGCATGAAGTGCGACGAGAGTCGCCTTTATGGCGAAAAACTGGCCAGCTATCTCCAGCTTTACCAGCAACAAAGACATTTTCATCAATGGGATACTTTACAAAGAGATTCAGAGGTAGTGGCCATGGTGGATTGGCATCACCACCTTCATGTCTATCCCCAGGCACTTGCGACCAGTCGCCGGCGGCACCGAATCTTACGCACAGCCAACAATTGGCCAACCCAATTCAGGCCATACAAAGTTCCTCAAGCTACCGAGCACCAACTAGACAAGAAACCTCAGCACCGGTGATAGCCACAACCTGTTCACGATCAAGCCCATCCAAATTGGCAGCCGAACAATCTGATCTGAACAGCTAGTTGTTATCGGCAACTCGGCCATTGGTACCCCACAGGTTGAATGCGCTTGTGGCGCGTCATGCAGCGGCACATAATGAAAAACACAAACAACACCCCTCTTTTTCATACTCGCTATGAAGCGAGATCGATTATCAAGATTTCCCAATAACAGATAATACATATGGGCATTGTGGCCGCATTGATCTGGAATCACCGGCCGCCGCAATCGACCCGATTCCTCCAACGCATGGAAAGCCTGGTGATAGTGGTTCCAGATTTCGAGGCGCCGCATGGTGATTGATTCAGCCTCCTCCATCTGAGCCCAGAGAAAAGCTGCGGTCAGTTCCCCGGGCAGATAAGACGAACCAATCCGGCGTATTTGCACACCAAAGACCACGTCACAGCACTGTTGTTTCATTTGTGCTGCGAAGCCTAGAAGCCATTCGGGATCTTCTTCAAGATCACTGTCAATTAAAAAGATAAGTTCTCCAATGGCATGCGCAAGCCCAGTCATCATTGCTTTATGGTGACCAAAGTTGCGCGACAAGTCCACAACTACAGCGTGTGAATCATGCTCTGTAAGATTAATGGCTAATTCCAGGCTCTTGTCTGGCGAGTCATCATTAACCAGAATGATCTCATAATCATCACCGACTAGTTGCCTCGCTGCTTCACTCGCTCTTCGAAAGAATTCGTTGATGTAGCGCTCAGACCGATAAAGGGTTGCGATAATTGATAGCCTCAATTCGTATACCTCATATAAAGGGGAGACTGCTTGCCGCAACAGAATAACAAATCAAGGATGGTAACACCATGCTCAAAATCGCCCCAAAGCTGAGGATACTCTGGGTAGCCTTGGCAATCAAACCAGACAAGCTTGATGCCTCTATCCACAAATACACTGTCTTCGATATACTCTTTTGCTGCAGGCCCGGAAAGATATTCAGTTCCACCAGCTTGGCTGCATAAATCAGCCAGCCTTTCGCTCCTTCCTTCGGTCAAAGTATAGTCCCATGAACTGGAAATCGTTGTAGTGATGTGCAAATATGCACAGATTAACTCAATAAGCCTCCGGTTGAGCTGGGAGATATGAGTGAAGCTGTTTTCAGTGTAGACCGGTTTTAACCACTCTGAAACTTCGGCGTAATAGGGTGCTCGCTTATAATTAAATGTCAATATTTTCCAGTGCTCGCGCGCCCATTCAGTGCCGCTGATCTGGGTTTCGCGAATCTTTTGATGATAGTTGCCTTTCACATGAACGGGCACTGTCAGCCACTGGAGACCATGGGGCGTTTTGATCTTATTGCGGTTGCGCCAATCGCGACGTGTATACTGCACATCATCATAGAGAATAAATTCATCCACCGCAGCGATAAGGTCAAAGTAACCCTTCCAAGGAATATAATTTGATTGAACGATGGCTATTTTTTTCATCGCTAACTAGATCCCGCAATGGCACGATTTGCTCTGGTAGTATTGAAAATTTGATCGACAAAAGTATCTGATCATTCTACAATACCCAAGGCAAGGCCAAGGTGGCTACCGGCGCATGCCACGGTGGCCAGTCGACATAGCGAAGTACGCGGCTCGACGCGGCCATCTCTCCAACATCGCAGCACAGAAAGTTCACCCAACCACACAGCCAGCACCGCACCGACGTCGTCAGCCAGATCATCACCAGACCTCCGACTACCGCAAAGACCATCATCGCCGTAGCCCTGGATCGCTGCGCTCATCCGGCACCGGCAACGTCCACACTTGCTTTTCCAGCCAACTGCAGGGGTCTCTCTGCATCAGCTTCCCGCCATGGGGCCGGCCGAACCACCCTGCTGGTGCCTGCCATGCCCCTAGCCCTGGCAGACACCATGCTGGTTTTGAAGCCGGTGGCGAAGGTCCACCGGAGGAACTGAAAAGCTGGAGTGGCTACCGCCCTGGTGGAGCCACCCCAGCGGGTGCGAAGCCCTGAGGGCATTCCGCCTGGGATGCGCCTCAGTCGGTGAACCTCAGTCGGCCGAGGCGATCGCCAACGGCACGTCGCGGAGGTTGAAGGATGTGATGAGGCCTGCGGCCTGCAGATCGCGCTGCATCGCTTCGGCGTCGAGCGGATCGCCGCTGAACACCACGGCCCGGCCAAGACGCTCGGCCTCCAGGTGCAGGCCATCGGCTAGGAGGCATGGAGATCGTTAAAGCGGGCGACGGCAGGGATGCCGCGGTTTGTGGAGATCACCGTTGCAGGTCAGGGCGGCGCGGGGGAGGGGGGAGAACCGACGCGGGCCGTCCTTGACGCGAACGGGGGAACAACGCTCCTCGCCCTGGCGCACGTCGTTGTACTCCAGCTTGAGGGTGTTGAGGGGCTCCCTGGCTGCACCAGCGATAGAACACGCCGCTGCCGTCGTGTTGCCAACCTTCGCGCCGCAGCTGCTCCGCCAGCGTTGCCAGGCTCGGGGTGCCGGCCTACCGCCGGATCAGATCCTGCAGGCGCTTATCGATCTCGCCCATCGTCTTGGCCGTAGAGGGAGCGGAACATCAGGCCACCGCCGGCTGCGATCATCACCACCATCGTGAGCAGGGCCCAGAGGGTGGTGGGCATGAAGCGCACCGAGAGGCTATGGAGGATGCCGGCGAACAGGGCCGCCGCTGATCCCCAGATCAGCACCCAGGCCAGGCGCCGGAAGGTCTGGGCAAACAGCAGCGCCACCCCTAGGCCCATCGGGATCATCAGCAGGCCCACGCCATCGCCGGCCCCGCCCAGCCAAAAGCGATCCCACGGGGCACCCCCAAAACCAGCCCCGACACCGCTGCCGAAGCGCAGCCCGTGGCGCACGGCGGGGCCACCCCAGCGGCCGAAGCCGAAGGAGCCGTCGCTGCTCACCATCACCTGGTTGAGGAACAGAAAGATGCCGGCACCGAACAGGCTGCCGCCAAGGATGAAGGTGAAAAAATCCTGGGCGGGGTTGCGGCTCATGGCGTAGGGAAGGCGAAAGGAGCTGGCGGGGCGTTCGGGCGGGAGAGGGTCAGGCCAACTGCAACGGCGCGGCCGTCAGGCGGATCACGGCAAGCCGTTCCCCGATGATGTCGGCCTCCGCCTCGGAGAACAACCCTTCCGGTCCCGTGGACGCCAGGTGGGTGTTCAGCATCCGGCGGAACCGCCACTGCGGCAGCAGCCTCCCAGGCACCACGTTCATCCCCCCGGCCCCTCCTGCAGCTGCTGGAACAGCACATGGGCGTCCACATCCCCGAGCTGGAGGTGATGGAAGGCCCCGGGCAACGTGCCCACGATCTGAAAACCGTTCAGCTGCCAGCAGCGCAGGCTGGCGGTGTTGATGCTCACCACCAGGTTGAACTGTATGGCCCGAAAGCCGCGCCGGCGGGCCTCCTGCAGCGAATGCTGGCAGAGCCGGCTGCCCATCCCACGGCCCCGGCAGGACTCCGCCACCACATAGCCCTGGCCCCAGGTGCCAGCGCCGGCAGCTCCGACCCACAACCAAAAACAGGCAAACGCCCGGGCGCAAGCTCCGGGCTTTGTTGTGTGGAGTTGCCCGCGGCGTGCAAGAGCCGTCGATCGGGGTGCCGCCGCGACCCGCGCATGCTGCGGAACAAGCAGAACGCCTTTCAAAAACAATTGAAAGGGCCCTTCCAGGCCCCATGGATCATTTGGGTGACAAGGCTGATCTCACCCCGTCTCCGTTAAGAGTGTCAGGCAGCCACGGGGGCGGCTTGACGGGAGAAACGAACGATGTTGTTCGCTGTTACGGGTTTGCTCTTACCGAGCAGGCTTCAGTCACCCTCCTTATGCCCCGTCGAAACCATTGCAGCCCCGCGTGGCTTCCGGCGGCACCGGGAGCGAGGGAATGGAGCTGAGCGGAATCGAACCGCTGTCCGAAACATTGGTGTGAGCCACCTAGTCGGCCCTAAGACCGACCTCTGAAGTATGGCACTGGCATCCTGGGGGTGGAGCAGCCAGCGCCGGTGGGCATGACCGAACCTCTCGATGACGGCGCGGGCCAGTCCACGGCCCGGAGGCCGCGATGTCCCCGCTGATCTCGGCCCTGCTGGGCACCGCCGCCCTGCTGGTGGGGCTGTGCCTGGTGATTCAAGGCGGTTGGTGGTTGGTGCTGCGCCTGATCGATCCGCTGCTGGAGCGCAGTCGACTGGACGTGCAGCAGGAGCGGATCCTGCACCACCATGAGCTCCTGGAGCGGCATCGGCAGGAGCGGGCCCGGCAGCTCGCGCGCCAGCGCAGCCGGGTGGTGGATCTCGATGGCGAGGTGTGCTGGCTGCTGCCTGAGGAGCTTCGGGCCTTTCAACGCAGCTGCTGGGCCGAGCTGGAGCTGACCGAGGGCAGCACCTGGGCCGTGGTGCGGCGGCACTGGCGACGCAGCAGCCTGCGCTGGCATCCCGACCACGGCGGCGATCCGGTTGTCTGGTTGCGGAAGCAGCGAGCCTATGAAGCCCTGAAAAAAGCCCGGTCCCAGGCGAAGGAAACGCCCCCACGCCCGGCCCAGCCCAGGCAGCTGGGTGGCCGGCGCCGTTTCTGGGCCTGGCGGCGCAGACGATCCCGACCGAGCGATCCGTAGAACCTCGTCAGAACCTATGGCCGCTTCCAATCGCCAGGAGGGATCAACCGCACCGGATCAGGCCGACCTGGACCCAGAGCTCAGGATCCCGGACACGAGGCTCCATGAACACAGACTGGAAGCAAAGCGGGCGACAGCAGAAGCGGCCTGAGCCGCCAGCGTGATGCTTCTAGAAGCTGGGTCCTCTAAGCGCCGGATCCAGGCCGAGCCTGACCCTGATCGAAGCGCCACAGTGGAGCCATGAGCTTCCCCAGCCCAGCAGCCGAAAGCTTCGCCATCACCGCCGTGGTGCCCCCCGGCCTTGAGGAGGTGGCCGCCGCTGAGCTGATAGCGCTCGGCGCCGAAGAGGTGCGCCCCCTGCGCCGCGCCGTGGCCTGCCGCACCGACCTGGCCGGCTTCTATCGCCTCCACCTGCGCGCCCGCATCCCATTCCGCTTCCTGAGGGAGATAGCCCGCTTCCCCTGCCGCAGCCGCCGCGATCTTCACCAGGGCATCCAGAACGCCGCCGACTGGGAGCACTGGCTGCCGCCCGAGGCCAGCTTCAAGGTGGAGGCCAGCGGCAGCCTGCCGGAGCTCAACCACAGCCACTACACCGCCCTGGAGGTGAAGAACGCCCTGGTGGACCTGCAGCGGCAGCGCTGGGGCAGCCGCTCGATGGTGAACTTGGAGGATCCCGATCTCGCCCTCCACTTGCACCTCAGTCCCGGCCGACCCTTCGGAGGAGGAGGCGGCGGCCCCACCCACCCCGGCACCCCATACGGCGCGGGCGGTCGAGGCAACAGCGGCAGAGGGGGAGGAGGCTGGGGCCCCACGAGCAACGTGGCTTGCCAGGGGGGCGGAATGGCCATCCTCAGCCTGGAGGGAGGCGTCAGCAGCCTGCACCGCCGCGGCTACCGGGCCGCCATGGGCCTGGCGCCACTCAAGGAGAACCTGGCAGCCGGCCTGATCGCCCTCACCGGCTGGGATGGATCGGTGCCCCTGGTCGATCCCCTCTGCGGGTCCGGGACCCTGCTGCTGGAGGCCGCCGCCGCCGCCCTCGGCCATGCCCCCGGCCTGCGACCCTCGCCGGGGCCAGACAGCGCGGCGACAGGTCGTGGCACGGCGTTTGGTCGCACCGCCGCGGCGGGCAACGGCCCGGTGTTCGGCGCCCCGGCGTCCAGCCGCCCGGCGGCGGCACGCCCATTCAGCTTCGAGCGCTGGCCGGATTTCGATGCCGGCCTCTGGCGGCGGGAGGTGGAGGCCGCCGCCGCCCAAGCGCGCCCCGTCCTGGCCGACGGCTCACCTCTGGCTCCCCTGATCGGCATCGAACAGGATCCGGCCGTGCTGGCCCAGGCCCGCGCCAATGCCGCCGCCGCCGACCTGGCCGAGCAGCTCCGGCTCGAGCCCGGCGATTTCCGCGATTTCAGCCCGCCGCCGGGGCCCGGCATCCTGGTGTGCAACCCGCCCTACGGCGCCCGCCTCGGCCAGGGCGACGATCTCGAGGCCCTCTACGCCGACCTGGGCCGGATGGTGCGGGAACGCTGCCCCGGCTGGACCCTGTGGCTCCTGAGCGGGAACCCCGCTCTCACTGGAGCCCTGCGGCTCAAAGCCAGCCGGCGCATCGCCGTGAGCAACGGCGGCATCGACTGCCGCTGGCTGCGCTACGACATCCGCTGAGGCGGTTGGTGCTCCTCAGGGCGGACCGTCCCAAGATCGGAGCCAAAACGGTTATCCCAACCCTGCTCAAAGTTTGGTGAGAATTCGTCGGTATCGCGCGAACCATTGAATCGCCGCAGGCCCTTGCTAAGGGTGGGTCGCGATCCATCTCCAAAGCCCTCGGCCCCTTGCAAGCCCGATGAGCAACACCATCTTCTCCGATCTCAAAACACGCATTCTTGAGGCCGAACAGGACCCTTCGGTGGATACGGCCCATGCCGCCGTGGAGCTGCTGCGCGATTG
>Ga0209401_1000798_pt1 | contig 21134 bp, 32 predicted proteins | sample M_140807_MF_Meta_FD_187318 | JGI IMG/M metagenome (GOLD analysis project Ga0209401, IMG submission 187318) | Freshwater microbial communities from Lake Montjoie, Canada to study carbon cycling - M_140807_MF_MetaG (SPAdes) (version 2) | ecosystem: Environmental > Aquatic > Freshwater > Lake... | reverse complement strand
TATTTGGATGGATATGCACTATAATGATCATTATAGGATTTATATTAAATAGTATTGGAAACTTAAAATATGCTATATACGTATGGATAATCGGCGATATCGGGTGGATATTATATGATATATCCATACGTAATTATAGTCACCTTGCCCTAAGCATTATTATCATTATAATTAATGTGTATGGGCTTTATAAATTAAAAGAAAATGAAGATAAAAGTAAAAAAGATTAATGAAAATGCCGTTATACCAAAGTATTCAAAACCAGGCGATGCTGGATTAGATTTAACGGCAGTAAGTATTGTATCAAATACTACATTTCAAGTTATATATGATACCGGATTGGCTATCGAAATACCTGAAGAGCATGTAGGGTTAATATTTCCAAGATCATCGATTTGCAATTATGAATTAGATCTATCTAATAGTGTAGGAGTAGTGGATAGTGGTTATCGTGGAACAATACGATTTGTATTTAATAAAACTAATGGATTAGATTCTTTAAAATATAAAGTCGGAGATCGTATAGGGCAATTATTAATATTACCTTATCCAGAAATCGAACTTGTAGAAGTAAATGAATTAAATGATTCAGAAAGAGGTCATAAAGGATTTGGAAGTACCGGTAAATAAAATTAACTAGATATATATATTATATAAGATATGAAATCATTAACTAACATATTAGACCGCATTACACTTACTAAAGAAGATATTTCTGGTATGATTCGTGATGCAAAGAAAGAAAGAGTGACTGAACCAGAAGAGCCTGTTCAAGATACAATTTCAGAAGAGATATTTAGCTCGTCCCAAGCATTTGATGCATATATTAGACAAAGATATTTATCAGAAAATCAAAGTATATTTGGATTAGATGCTTTATATAACGAAATTATATTAAGTGATATGTCAAATGATTTAGAAGGATTAATTACTTCTAAAACCAATAAACCTTTAAAATCTGGAGAATATTCAATATCAGGTATTGAAGGCGAATTATATGATATTTTAAAGCGTACGATTAAAATCAAAAACGGGCATGAAACAGAATTATGGTTTGCTATAGTATTTAAAGGTTTGGTAGTAGGGGCAAAAGGATTAACGCCTGATGTGGAAGTTGGATCTCAAACAGTATCTTTAAAAGATTATACAGAAACAACATTTGACTTCGGGACTTTAGACGATTTAACATCAGAACATTTAAATTCGTTTTTAAATTTAGCTCAATTATTTACATCCGCTAAATTAAACAAATCTAAAACTAGAGAAAGTATAAATGCTATTTTAAATGAGTTAGAAACCCCTGAAATGGAAGCTCAAATAAAAGATTTACTTGAGTTAAGTAAAACTTCAAAAATGCCTATTATAAAGAATCTTAGCGCAAAAATAACATCTTTATTAAATACTACTAATGGAGATAAAGCAATACATAATTTAGTAGTTAAATTTTGTAATGAAATTGACAGATTATTAGAAGCAAAAATTAAAGGCGCTTCATGGTGGGGTATGATTATAATAAAAAGCAGGAAGCTATATTTAGAAGAAGCTAGTTCTGTATATAATTCTTTAAAATGTACTCCAGACCACAGATTATCTGATGCAATATCAACATTTAAAGGAGATCATATGTTTGTAGCAGGTTCACAATTAGGATCAAAAGTTTCAGGAAGAAAAGATAAAGCATAATATATATATATAAAATAAACGATAACAACATGAAAATATCACAATTAAAATCTCTTATAAAAGAGAGCATCAAAGAAGTATTAAAAGAAAATGAAATTAATACTATCGATTATAAAAAACTAAAGACAATATATACTTTAGCCGGTAAACTTAAGTTATATGAACCTTATATGGTTGATGAAACAATAGAAGATATAAAAGCATTAGAAAATGCAGTAAAAACTAATGATGAGTCTATATTTGAAACAATGGAAGAATCACAAGTTGACACGTATGAGTTGTCAGGTCTTGCAAATTTAAATCCGGAACAGCAAGCTAAATGGAAAGGCATTGATATTGCTTTACGAGAATTATCTCGTATAATATATAAAATGAATTTCAACCTTATAGGTGAAAAATTCAAAAAATTAGCAGTTGCCATAAATAACTTTAATGCACCAGCTATGCAAGAAAAACGTAAAATGTCTTTAAAAGAAAATGGTCCATTAGACCCTAAATTAGCTGGTTATTGGGTGATGAAAGACAAGAATTATGCTATAAGTATGTATCCTTCGAAGCAAGAAGCAGAAATGGCATTTAAAAATCGCGGAACAAAATACGGAAGTCATGCATTAAATTCGGGATGGAAAATTATGCCAGCAGAAGAGTTTGTTTCAACCGGTGGTTTATTAGATAAACATACCACGGGTCATCCAAATTATGTATCGCCTTATAGACGTCCAAATAAAGAACAAGATAGACTTGATAATATAGCACGTAGTAATAGAGAAATGGAACGTTAATCCATTTACAACATACATATTAATAAGAGCCTGCAAAATATACCAACTGCAGGCTCTTTTACTCTTATTTTAGATAAGATTAGGAAATATGAAATAAAGATATTATATTAATAAAAAATAAAAATATATGAGAAAATATCAATCAACAAAGCGCTTTGACAATTATAGTGTTGCGATTAGACAATGGAAAGCTAAACATTCTCATTGTCAATTATTACATGGTTATGCCTTAGAATTTAAGGTATGGTTTGAATCAAAAGACGGAGTAGAAGAAGAACAATTAGATGAAATGAATTGGATAGTTGATTATGGCATATTCAGCCGTAATGGATTAAAAGATTGGATGAATGATATGTTTGATCATACTATGTTAATTGAAAAAGATGATCCGTTCTATGATATATTTGAACAAATGGGTCAAATGGGTTTAGCAAAGCCTGTATTCTTAGATAGAATCGGTGCAGAAAGTTCAGCTAAATTAGTATTTGATAAGTTTAATGATACATTTTCAAAAACCGAAGGTGGTAGAGTTAAAGTTGTTAAAGTAGAATGCTTTGAGAATAACAAAAATAGTTCGTGCTATTATGAAGATAATACATTAACACCAATATCAAAAGCAATAGATAGTATTAGAGAAGAAGCTTGTTAAAACAACAGAATAATTATGAAAACAATACAAAACAGAAACACTTTTGAAGTGAGAAGAGTATCAGACGTAGTAGCTGAGAAGATGATTTTCCAGAATTGGAAATATGTTCCTAAAGCAACTGCTAAGACAGTTAAAGAACCTGAATTAAAATTCGTAACTAAAACTAAAAAGCATGATAAAGTTTCATAAATATGCCTTGACATCTTTCGATTTAGAAAAGATGGAGGATTTAAAATTTGATGGTGAACATCCTAACGGATATAATCCAGGATATAAGATTAAAGGAGCTACCATTAATTTAGAATCATCTATAAAATATCAAGCATTATTTGTTCATGATGGACCAGATAGATGGTTTCATACATCGACAGTTGAAAGACAAGAAGAATGTGAAGGATATGATTTATTATATACCCTTAATTCAGTTTATAAAGTAACTCCAAACATTCCCGGAATATCAGGAGTCCAAGAAAAACATATAGTAACAGTTCAAGATGTAATTGATGACATTAATAACGGCCCTGAAGATTAAAGAATATGAATAAAATAAATAAGCTGCTAATTTCATCAGACTTTATGAGCGTACAAGGAGAAGGAATATCAACTGGTATTCCATCATACTTTGTAAGATTAGCAAATTGCAATTTAACCTGCGGAATGTCGAGGGCATTTGCAAATAAAATCCTAAAAGAAAAATTACTAGATGATGGAGAGATCTTTAAAGGTGATTTAGAATTAGAAGGTAAAGCTACTTGGACCTGTGATTCTACTTCACAATGGTTATGGAGAGGTGTTGAGCAAGACTTTCAATATCTAATCAATCAATGGAAAGAACAAGAAATATATGATGATATTTTAAGTGGTACTATTCATGTTATTTGGACAGGTGGTGAACCTACAATTAAATCACATCAAGAAGCTATTGTTACTTTTACTAATGCTTGGTTATCAAAACATATAGATGATCTTAGATCTCCTTATTATGAAATAGAAACTAATGGTACAATAGTAATTGAAGATGATTTGTTTAAAATACTAGATCAAATCAATTGCTCACCAAAGCTATCTAACTCAGGTATGACTGAGAAACAACGTATTAATCCAGAAGCAATTAAACGAATAATGTCACATAATAATTATCAATTTAAATTTGTAATAAGTAATGAAGAAGATATCCAAGAAATATTCAGTGATTTTATCATACCATTTAGCATACCTCTTAAGAATGTAGTTGTAATGCCAGGAATGGATTCACAAACTCAGTTTCATGAAAGAACCAATTTCATTATGGAAATGGCCAAGAAATATAAAGTAAGAGGATTATCTAGAATGCACATTTCGGCATGGGACAAAACATTAAATGTATAAGTTATGAATACTTCTTTAGAAGAAAAATATAATAAATTCGTGTTTAACTATTGGAAGAGTGTATATGAGATGAAAATAACTTCAAATGCGGTGTTAGATAACTATATTGCTGATTTATTTATTAGATTAGGCGCCCCTCTTACTAAAAAAGAATGGTTAGGTCAAGAATTACAAGAGGCAACTAGTATTGAAGATTATGAATATTGCCTTCAATTAAAAAATGAACTATTAAATGTATAAGTTATGAATATAAAATAATATTTATAATAAAATATAATTATGATTAAATTAATTGATTTATTAAAAGAATTTGAGTATGGTACTTATTTGTTTAGCGATCCTAATGATAAAAGTATAGTTAATAAACAGCATATCAAATCACTTATTTCAAAGAAAGAACCAAATTCAAATGATGAGAAGATTTTTTTAAAAGCATTAAATAAATATTTTTCAGATAATGTTGAAAAGACTATTGATGTTGATGTATTAAATAAACTATTACAGCTCAAATCAAAATTTCCAAATATTTTAGATCCAACTATGTCTAGATATTCGTCAGCATATAGAGGTACAACTATTGATATAGACATATTACTTGAAAGTGATATTAAATTTTATAACTTTAATGTATATATTATTGAATCACCAGACATAACTATACAATCAAAAGGATCTACCGGGTATCTTAGTTTTAGTAATTCATATCAACAAGCTGAACTTTTTAGTAAGGTAAATTCTAAAGATATTAATAAATTAATTAGTACTAACACATTTCCTATTATATCAGAAATAGATTTAATCAATCCAAACTTATTATTTAATACCGAATTCACGAGAGCTGTATCTGAATTTGATGAAGAAGAATTTATATTAGTAGATAATAAATTTACTCCTAGTAATATATTCATAGCAAACCCTAATGATATATTTAGTAAGATTAAAAATATAAAAAAGACGGCTCCTAAATTTTACGAGTTACAATCTAAATTAAATTTAAGTAAATAAATAAACAAATAAGTTATGAGTATTAATAAAATAAAATATAACACTCTCTATAATCAATTAGCAGAGTCTATTGATTTTGAAAATTCGACACCCATTACTTTAAAATTAGATCAAGATGTTAGATTTAAAGTTAAAGATTTAGATGTTGGAGTAAAAGTAGAGCGATTTAGTCATGTCAGCAAAATAATGTTTCAGCGAGGATCCATTCTATATAATAAATTCAATCCTAATACATATTATAATATTGGATTTGATATTGAAGATTCTACAATCCAAAAATATAAAACGGATTATAATACATTGGCCAATATACTAGGAATAGTAGTTAAATCAACCTTAGAATGGATTAAGCAAAATAATCCAGATGTAGTTACTATAATACCTTCTGGTAAGAATGATATTGAATCTAAAAAGAAATTAAGTATTTATGCCTCTATATTACATGGTAATGAATCTTTATTAAATAGTATTGGATACTATTGGGATACTAGTAAATTTATGGGTAAATCAGGACTATATATAGCTAAAATTAAATAAAATGAAATTATTAAATAAACACTTAGACACATTTGAGCCAATCATAACTAAACTAAATCAATTGGCTACTACAGGAAATAATTGCCGAATTGGAGGTTCAATGGCATTAGAATTACATGGATTAAAGATTCCCAGGACGCCGGATGATTTAGATATTATTATATCTTTCCCTTCATTAGAACAAGAAGAATATTTGCAATTACTAGAACCATTTAATTATAATACAAACCTTGGTATGTATGATGATAATCGATATAACTTTAAATTTAAAAAAGATGGAATGTTTTTAAATATCCTTATATCATATAATACTAATATTCATGGCAATGATTTATTTTATAAATATAAAGACTATTACTACCCAATTGCGCCAATTGAAGAAACAATAGATGCAAAAAGAAAATATAACCGACTAAAGGATTTAGGCGATTTTATTTATTTAAAAAATAACAATTTTAACAATCAATAATAAAATGACAAACAACGAAGAAAATGCGCAATTAGCGAAGCCGTTAGGCGACAGAGTGTTAGTAGAAGCTGCACCGAAACATGAAGAAAAGAAAACGGAATCAGGAATCTTTATTCCAGAAACAGCCGCAACAGAAGATGTTAAATACACTACCGTAGTTGCAGTAGGAGATGGTCTTTATACCCAAAGTGGTATAGCAATTCCTATGACAGTAAAAGTAGGAGATAAAGTAGTAGTCCCTCCTTATCATCAAGGACAAGATATTAAAATGAATGGCAAATCTTATCTTATATTAAGAGAGTCAGAATTATTAATGGTGATAAGATAAATTTGGTAATTTGAAAATTAATACTTATATTAATGTTATGAAAGAAATGAATGAAAAATGCAACGTATTCTACTTTGGCTTAGAGCCATACAAAGCTAGATATACATATCAGTTGTCAACAAAATGGATGCCAGATGCATTCGCATTACAAAGTGATAAAATTAATTTTATCGATGTTCCTGGCGAATTTAATGAAGATCAGGAAATTAAAGTTGGAGCAGTATTAGATGCTGTAGGTAGAGGTAAGTATGCAATGAGTCAATGTGCTAACTTTTTAGATATGCTTAATAAAGATATCGTAAAAGATGGTGATATTGTATTTTTGCAAGACTTTTGGACTCCTGGTATTGAAAGCTTATTTTACGCCTTAGATTTATACGGTTATAAAAATATTAAGTTTTATGCTCGTAATTGGGCTCAATCTTCTGATGAATATGATTTTACCTTTGATATGAGAAAGTGGATGAGACATTACGAATTGGGGCTAGATGCACGTTTAAGTGGTATGTTTGTAGGAAGTACTTTACATAGAGATCTTTTGCGTCAAGATGGTTATACTTGTCCAATACATGTTGTATCAATGCCTGTTTCGGAAGAAGAAATAAGAAGCAAAGTTCCTAATTGGAAAGAAAAAGCAAGCGAATCTAAAAAGAACGTGGTTATGTTTTCATCTAGATTGGATAAAGAAAAAAATCCATTCTTTATGCTTGAGGTAGCAAAGGTATTCTTAAAAAATAATCCGGATTTTGAATGGCACATAACTACATCAGGAAAAGTATTAAGAAGTTCACTTCCTGGAGTAATGGATGCTTTTAGATTATATGCTGCAGAAGAACCTAGATTTAAATTAATGGAAGGTCTTTCTAAAGAAGAGTATTATGAAGAATTGGCATCTAATATGATTTTATTTAATTCATCTTTACAAGATTGGGTATCATTTACAATAGTAGAAGGTACAGCATTTGGTATTGATGTAGTATATCCTAATTTTAGAGGATTTCCAGAACAAGTCCCAGCAAATAGAATGTATGTTCCTTTTGATGTAGATTCAGCAGTTGAAGTATTAGATAATACAATTAAAGATATGTATTATAGTGGTAGCACTAATTATGGTATTGTTGAGAAGAGTGATTTAGGAAGAAGAACAGAAGCTTGGATAGTAGCTAATAATCCTGAATTTGAATTAAATATTTGGCACGAGTCCGAATTATGTAAACACTTATTAACGACATCTAAATAATATGAAAACTAAAATACCATTCACACATAAGAATCTTGTTATTTCAGATATTAGAAAGATAACAAAAGCTAATAATACTTATGCTAATTTAGATATATCATATATGATTAAGTTTGAAGATCTTGCTCAAACGTTTTATCTTCCGGCAAGTGTATTTGAAAGCACTATAGAAAAGTATTTATTGACGAAAGATTTTAATAGAAACGATATTTTAAATCTTAAGTTCAATGCAGTAATTACTCCCGGATATTATATAAAATATAATTCTCAGCTTAAAGAATATTCAAAGGTATCTGGAATATATACTACAGCATATCTTAATTTTCTTTCAATTGATTCAGGAAGACCGTTAGATTTAGATGCAATACATATTGAAACTAATTGGCAAGAAACAGCAGATGTCAAAATCGAAGAAGAACCTTCATATACTACATCTAAATATGATGACGATGATTTACCATTTTAAACAATTAAATAACATGAAAGATTTCAAACAATATACAACAGAAGAAAAAGAAGTAATTATAGATGAGGCTAGTAAGCATTACTATAATTTTATGAAGACATTAGGACTAGATCCTGATAATAACCCACATGAAATGGATACTCCTAGAAGGGTATCTAAGAGCTTTGTTAATGATTTAATTAAATCTAGATTCAATACTCCCCCTTCTATTACAGCATTTTCAAATACAGATAAGTATGATGGAATGGTGTTTCAAGGCAATATAGATGTAAAATCAATTTGCAGTCATCATCATCTTCCTTTTACAGGTAAAGCATTTGTTGCTTATTTACCTGCGCCAGATGGTAAAGTAATTGGATTAAGTAAATTAAATAGAGTAGTTGATTATTTTTGCAGAATGCCTCAAGTCCAAGAAAATTTAAATATGCAAATAGTTGATTATTTGGATAAAACTTGCGAAGGTAATTTAGGTGTTGCAGTTATGATTCAAGCAAATCATCAATGTGCTTGTTTAAGAGGTATACAGCATGATTCGACAATGATAACATCAAAACTAACAGGAGCATTTAAAGAAGAACCTGCAGTAAGAGATGAATTTTATAACTTTGTTAAGAATCTAAAATAAATGTATAAGAACGTATATTATAACAGAGAACAAAATGAAGTAATTGTTTGGGATGATAAAAAAGGTCGTCTTAATTTTAAGTATAAGAAATATGCTTATATCAAAGCCCCTAATGGAAAGTTTACTGCTTTAGATGGTAATCGTGTAGAGAAAGTATTTACTTGGGATGCTGCAGACGAACAAAGAGGTATTATTTATGAATCAGATGTTAAAGCAGAGGTAAGAACCTTAATCGATAACTATGGTGATACAGATGATATTGCAGAAAATGTAACTACTTTATATTTTGATATCGAGGTTGCAAAAGGAGATGGTTATTCTACTCCTTGGGAGGCTTCAAACGAAATTACTTCAATTGCATTGTATGATGATAAATCTAAAGAATGGAATGTATTATTAGTTGACAGAACCAATACGGTAGCCGACAGACATAATTCAAAATATACTTTAGAGGTATTTTCATCAGAATCAGGATTATTACAAAGATTCTATGAATTATATTTAAAGATTCAACCCGATATCTTAACTGGATGGAATATAGATGGATTTGATATTCCTTATGTTTATAACAGAGCTAAAAAACTATTAGGTGGAAGTGTTGCTAAACAATTAAGTCCAGTTGGAGTAGTTAGTAAAGCATACAAGAAAGATAAGATTGATATTGCAGGAGTAACTTCATTAGATTATATGTATTTGTATAGAGCATTTACTTATAATGAAGAACCTTCATATGCGTTGGAATTTATCTCTCAAAAAGAATTGGGAAGAGGTAAGATTCAATACGAAGGTAATTTAGATGATTTATATAAAGAAGATCTAGATAAGTTTATTGAGTATAACATTAATGACGTTCAGCTTATTGTTGATCTTAATGATAAGTTAGATTTTATTACTCTTGCAAGAAACATTGCTCATAAAGGACATGTTCCATATGAAGATGTATTTGCAGCAACTAGATATCTTGACGGAGCCTGTTTAACTTACTTATCTCGTTTGGGAATTATCGCAACTAATAAACCTGTAAGGGAAGAAAAGGATGATGATGATGAACCTACAGGAGATAATGCTTTTGAAGGAGCATTTGTAAAAGATCCTAAACCAGGATTATACGAATGGGTATTTGATTTGGATTTAAAGGCACTATATCCTAGTTGTCAAAGAACAATAAATATTTCTCCAGAAACTAAAGTATGTAAGATTGAGAATTGGGATCATAACAAGTTTATGTCAAATGATCCTGACCAAGTTTATAAATATAAAAATAAATCATGGAAAGGCGGTGAGCTTAGAGAATTCTTAATATCTAATAATTTTTCTATCTCAGCAGTTGGAGTTGTATATGATCTTAAAGCAAAAGGATTAGTTCCTTCTATTTTAGAGAAATGGGATTCAGAAAGAACAGAATATCGTCAGCTTGCAAAAAAATATGGTGAAAGTGGAGATGAGAAGATGTATAGATTCTTTGATGCAAGACAATTAACTATGAAAATTATCTCAAACTCATTATATGGTGTTTTAGGTAATGCAGGATTTAGATTCTTTGATATTGATAATGCAGAGGGTACAACCTTAGGAGGTAAGGCAGTTATTATGCATAAAACAAATGTAGTAAATAAATGGCTTAATGATAAGATGGGTACATCAGGTATTGATTATGTATTATATGTTGATACAGATTCTTGTTTCTTATCTGCAATGCCTTTAATAAGAAAATTACAGAAAGCCCAAGGTAAAATATTTACGAAAGAAGAATGTGCGGGTATGACATTTAAGTTAGCGGTAGCATGTGAATCATTTATTAATTCTACGTTTGATGAATTTTCGTTATTAGCATTTAATTGTAAAGAACATCATTTTTTAACGAAACAGGAATATGTATCTGAAACAGCTATGTGGATTGCTAAGAAAAGATATGCTCAAAAAATTATATCTGAAAAAGGAACTTCTATATCTCAAATAACCAATGGTAAGAAAGAATATAAATTAGATGTAAAAGGATTAGATGTAGTAAGATCATCTTTCCCAAAAGCATTTAGAGGATTTATGTCTGGTATATTAGTTGACATTCTTAATAAAGCAGAGAAGCAAGAAATTGTAGATAAGATATTTGAATTGAAGGAATCGATGCCTGATTTGGAAATATATGATATTATGGTTACTTCCGGCATTAAAGAATTAAGTAAATATCCTTGTAAGAAAACTGGATCGATATTTAAAACTAGACCAAAAGGAATGACAGCCCATGCTAAATCCGCAGCAAACTTTAACGATTTATTAGAGCATTTTAAAGTTAATTATATGGCTCCTATTAAAGATGGCGATAAAATTAAATGGACATACCTAAAACCCAACCAATTAGGCATTGAAACCTGTGCTTTAACGGGCTATAATGATCCTTTGGAGATATTATCTATAGTTAAAGAGAACGTTGATTATAATGGTATCTTTGAGTCTTCTTTGAAAAATAAATTGGATGACTTTTTCTCAGCATTGGGTTGGGGTTCGGTACCAAATAATAATAACACAAAAAAATTCTTTGAATTCTAAAGAGTATTTATTATATTAAAGTATGAAAGAATTAAAAACAACAGTTATGGTCAAGTTATCAATAGATGCTTGCCATAACTTTCCTTTAGCAGCAGATTTATTTCCTGAAGTAGATTTCCTAGCAGATAGACACAGACACATGTTTCATTTTACCCTATCAAAAGAAGTATTTCATGATGATCGGGATATAGAATTTTTGATGTTCAAAAGAGATGTATTAGAATACCTTTTAGAAACATATTATGATTATGGTACTAGAACACATGAGTTCGGTGCTAAATCTTGTGAAATGTTAGCTAAAGAGCTTTTGAATGAATTTGAGTGTGAATGGGTTGAATGTTGGGAAGATAACGAAAATGGAGCGCGCGTAGAAATAATATAATGAAAACGATTTTTATCATCGACTCTAATACAATCGACTTTAAATATCTAAAAATTTGGCAACGCGAATTAGAAGATGCTATATCAGATTATATACTTCAGAATGGATTAAATTGTAAAGTATCTACTATATACGGAATAGAATTAAATGGGCTATCTCTTATTGATGATAGCCCTTTAACGTTTAAATCGATTATAGATCATCAAGCATTCTGTACTAATCAATTTACTGAGTTATTTAGTACTGGTAAAGTCCGAGATAATGATATCTTTGTATTTATGGATGCTTGGAATCCTGCTATATTTCAACTTAAATATTTATCTGTCGCATATCAAAAGCAAATATATATTCATGGATTTTGGCAAAATGGTAGTTTTAATAAAACTCATTATCTTTATTGGTCTCAAAAACGTACATGGTTAAAGAATATTGAGCGAGCATTAGTATCTGCAATCGATAACAATTATTTTGATAATGAATATCATTTTAATATGATAAAATCAAGTCATTTCAAAACACTTGGAATGAAGAATATGATTAATGCCCAAGATAAAATTTCTTTTGCAGGCCCTCCTATGGAGCGAGCTGTAGAATATGCTAATGAATTTAAGGATGTCCCTAAAAGAAATATGATTGTATTTCCGGATAGAGCAAAGGAGTCAAACCAACTTATTATATTTAAAGAACTTCAAAGAGCATTGCCCCAATATGAATGGGTTGTAGTTCATGAACGAGCTTTAAATGAAGAACAATATTACGGAACCTTGGCTGCTGCAAAATATATATTTTCGGCAGATCAAATAGATTCATCAACAACTTCGGCCTATGAAGCAATAATAAATAAATGTATACCAATAGTACCTGATAGATTAAATTTTACTCATATAGTACCTGATAAATGGAGATATCCAAGTGAATGGACTAAAGATTATTCGACATACACTCTACATTATAATGATTTAATAGAATATATAAAAGATAGAATGGAGAATTATGATAAGTATTCAGAAGGTATTGAAGGTATAGGGAAAGAATTAACTAATAAGTATTATAATATTTCAGCATTTAAGGATATGATATTTAAATACCTGAAAAAGCTGGCTATCGTATAATTATATTAAATAACAATAAATGAAATACACAGAACTAAAACTATTGATCAAAGAAGAGATCAAGAAAGTATTAAAAGAATCACCTAAATTTTGGGACAGTAAAACAATTGAAGATTTCTTTAAATTTTTAAACACTTTAAACATTGAAGGAACATATGATTTTACAAATAAAAAAGGTACTAATGGTGAGGTTGAAATAAAAGCCGGTCGTGGATATGAAGCTGAATTTGGTATTAGTAATAAAGAATATCTTGTGTTTAGATCAACGCCTAATTCTAACATCGCCGCTGAAGACTTTGTTAATTTTTTAAATAAAAATGGAGTTGGCAAAAAATATGATTTTTTTCATCACGGAAACTTAGCTATGATAACTATAAAATAATATAAAATGTCAAAACAAATCTTAAACGAAGAATTCTACAGAATGCAAAAACTTGCAGGAATATTGATCAAAGAAGAGATCAAGAAAGTATTAAAAGAAGTTAGTAATGAGGATTTACTATCAATGCTTCAAGATTATATAACTGCTGATTACACTGCGGACCAAGGTTATGGTGACGGAGTAGTAGAAAAAGCTGAAAACGATAAGAAAAAAATAAAAGCAGAGGTTATCAAATTAAAAGGCAAAAACTACTTTGACATGTTAGACCTCTTTGCTAGTCAAAATACGTACGACTCCGAGTATGCCGGTCCTGAAGATTCCGCAGAAATCCAAATTACCCTAAAAAAGTGTGCTAAAAAATTAGGGTTTACCGTTGATCAATTGCTTGATTAATTGTTGGATATGTAAATAAAAACAAAAATAAACATTTAACTATGAAAAAATCAGAACTTAATCAATTGATCAAAGAAGAGATCAAGAAAGTATTAAAGGAATCTACGATCTATGATAAAATACAAAGAGTCAATAATGATAAATTTACAAATGGATATGGATTTATTGGAAATGTTGCTGGTAAAAAATATGCAATTGTTTGCTATAATAGCGGAGGTCGATCAGATCTAAAACCATCAGACGTTATTAATTTACGAGAATTAAGTAAATTAAAAGGGCTAGTAGATGATTCAATAATTTTAAATATCCAAGCATACTTTATGCAAAAGGCTACGAAAATTACAAAAATGGAAGCTAGCAGTAATGATATAGATTTATTAATAGTTACAGATCATAATGTAAATTCTCCAGAAGTATTTACTAATACTAAATCAAATAAACAATCTTCTTTAAAAGAAACTTCTATACCAGAAAATACATTAATGAAAGCATTAAAAAAGGCTGGTATTGAAGTAACTGATGATATGAATGTTGAATTAAAAGGACCAACAGGTAAAACTAAAATTGTAACAGTTAATCCTGACGGAAAAGTAACTATGGATGAAGGCATAAAAGATAAATTAGTCATTGCAGCGACTTGCTTAGTATTAGCATCTGGATTAGTTTCTTGCACAAAGCCAGATAATTCAGATATTAGACCTAACAATGCTCAAACAGAAATGCCATCAGGAGAAGAAGAAAACGTTGCCCCTGTAGACTTTTTAAATACATCTGGTAAAACAGTTACTGTAAATAGTGTATTAGCAGGATTAGGTAAATATACACCTAAACCCAAAACTTCAAAAAGCGACACGACACAATACAAACAAATGGTTCTTAAACCTAATGTTAAAATGCAATTAGCTGATTCAGCAGTAGCTAGGAATGATGCACCTTGGGTTGGGTATTGGAAATTTACAGATAAATGCAGAACTGATAATCAACAAGTTATGATATGGGCGCAGTCGGGAGATGATCCTTGGGCAAGTAGCATATATATAGGATATCAATTACCAGATAATGATAACACATATTCATCAGCTGTATATAAAGTGCTTGCTGACGGTAAAAGATATATAATATCTAAATATTCCGTTAAATATTGGAATTGGCAGCCTAATTATAAAAATGCTGACCCATCTGAAGCTTTTGGCGGTAGACTTACTGTAGTTATTTCATCACCCGAAGTAGATAGTGGCGCAAATAGACCATTAGATATAGATTTTATTGATGGTGGCAAACAATTAAAAATTAGTTCTTGGGGTGCTGGACATGCTACAAGAGTTAATGGATTAAGTGATTTTAAATGGTAAGATAATATGAAAAAGACAGAACTAATAAAATTAATCAAAGAGGAAATGGATTCCTTTAGTATCGAGCCAAATTTGGCATTTAAGATATATGATATACTTTCCCAACAATATCCAGAGATAAAAAATAATGAAACTAAGTCTAGTTTTTTCTATTTGATAGATAATGGATTAAAGAAATGAATTAGCCCGAAAGGGCTTTTTTTATGTTAAAAATTAGGTTTTATGAATCTTTATCATTATATTAGATAAAATTAAATAATAATAAATGGATTTATCACACTTGGTTGCACCCAACCCAAATCGAAAGCCGCTATTTATTCCTTCGCTATCAGCAGGAGGTACGGCATCGTCGCTTCAGAAAAATAGAGATATTGAACCTGGACTAACATCTAGATTCTATTCGAAAGATTTCCCAGAAGAATTTAGACATCCTTACTTCTTAATAACTGCAGGTCATTTTTATAAAAAGATGGATGCTAGACAAAGATTTGGATTAGAAGAAACATTTACCTTTGGTGATTCGGGAGGATTCCAGATAGCATCAGGCGCTATTAAATGGGACGTTAATATTCGTGATCAAATATTACAATTCTTAGAAGCTAATTCAGATGTAGCAGCTAACTTAGATATACCTCCTCGTATGAGCTATGAAGGTAAGTTTCAAGAATCATTAGATTTCAGTTATGATAATTTTAAATACTTTGCTCAGAAACAAAGCGGTAAAACAAGATTCTTAAATGTTCTTCAAGGAAATAATCCAAGTCAATTTAATTTATGGTATGATACCGTAAAGGACTTTGATTTTAATGGTTGGTGTGTTGGAGGTAGCAGAAGATTAGTCGATTTTATGTATACTATAGCATTATTCTTAAAAAATAGAGAGTTTGAAAAAGCTAATGTAGAATTTATTCATATGTTGGGTATTTCTAAGGTATCAGACTTCTTTATCCTAGGAACTTATCAAGCTCTTTTAAATAAGCATTATGGCGGTAGAATCCAATTAATGACGGATAGCTCTTCACCAGGACAATTTCCGGTGTTTGGCGATTTGATTATAGGACCTAACTTCTCAGCTCAGAAATGGGATCAAATACATGTATCAAGAGATATTAAGTATAGAGAAGAAGATTTAATGCCTACTTTATTTCATACTCCTATAACAAAGAATTGGAATATGAAGATTATTAATGATTACAAGCAGGAATATTATGATAGAGGTACATTACAAAATCTGTTAGTATTTAACAAAGGATTATTAGATATTAGTAGTTTCTGTACTAAGGATATTGAATTATTAGGAGAAGTTATTCCTAAAGATTTATATTCAATACTTCAATCCATTCATGAAATGTTTGAGTCAGATGATCCAATGCATATCTATGAAAAATATAGAAATATCTATATCAATTACGGTGGCCAGTGGATTGCTAGCCAGCACAAAGAGGTTATGAATAACTTCTTCGAACTATAAAATTAAATCATTCTAATAAAAATAAAAACAATAAGTTATGCAAAAAGAAAGAATCGTGAGTCTTATCAACAGATATCACTTAGCTGGTAATACAGACAGCGTAAAGTTAATTATAAAGGATAATCAATTGATTTGTTCTTTTATTTCATCTAATCAAAACGTGATTGGAGAGGTAGTATTGGATTCTGTAGATATTGAGGATGCAGAGTTGGCAGTATATACTACAAGTCAATTATTAAAAATGTTATCTGTATTAGATAGCGAAATTGAAATCAAATTAGTTAAAGTAGATCAAAAGGTATTTTCTTTAATCATTAGTGATAGCAATACTTCAATTACTTATATGTTATCAGATCTATCAGTAATTAAAGCAGTTCCTAAAATAAAAGCTCTTCCATCTTTTGATGTTAAGATTGATATCACAAAGGAATTCTCTGATAAATTCTTAAAAGCTAAGAATGGTATGCCAGAAGCTGAAAACTTCGCAGTTACGTCAGACGGGACTAATTCAGAGGTATTACTTAATTATTCGACAGTAAATACTAATAGAATCAAGTTTAGCGTAAATGCTGAATCAGAAGGAAAATTAACTCCTACTTGTTTCTCTGCTAATATCTTTAAAGAAATTTTAAATTCGAATAAAGGAGCAGATGCAGGAATCTTTGAAGTATCAGGTCAAGGATTAGCAAGAGCTACTTTTACTGGTAAAGACTTTAAATCAACTTATTACTTAGTACAATTAAGCATCCAATAATATGATAAATACATTAACAATCTCAGAAACTCAAAGACTTCAAGAGTCTTTTACAAAGAGTATGACTCAAATCGTCCCGACATATATTCAAGGTTCTAAAAACCATTATAAGTTCGTGACTTGGGTTATAGATGAATCATTAGATTCTAATTATCGTTTAGTAACTGATATTACTGCTTTAAGTAGTGAAAGAAGTGAAATCGAAACCTTTGCTCAATACAAGAATCGTTTAAAGATGCAAAGAATGTTCAAAAAGTATCGTTATATGTTTACAACAGATATTTCTGAGAAGAATGGCAATTAACGTATATAAAGAACATGATATCTGGGTAGAGAAATATCGCCCAGTTACCTTGGAGGATTATATTGGTAATGAACACATAAAAGAGAAGATTCGGGTATTTCTTCAAAATGAGGATATGCCCCATCTTCTTTTAAGCGGACCTCCAGGTACAGGTAAAACTAGTTGCGCTAAATTAATTACAAACACTTTTGATTTTGAAATGCTTTATATAAATGCATCTGATGAGAATTCAGTTGATGTTATTAGAGATAAAATAAAATCATTTGTAAGTACGATTAGTTTCAATAAGTTTAAAGTAGTTATATTAGACGAGGCAGATTATGTTACTATTCAAGCTCAAGCAGCATTGCGTAACTTAATGGAGACATTTAGTAGCCATGCTAGGTTTATTTTAACCTGTAATTACCTAGACAGAATTATTCCTGCTATTCAAAGTAGATGTCAATCCTTTCAAATCATACCTCCTAATAAAAAGGAAGTGGCAGAAAGGGTAGTAAAGATATTGAACAATGAAAATATTACTTTTGATATTAAGGATGTTGCAAACTTTGTTAATGAAGGATATCCAGATATCAGAAAGGTAATTAACTTATGTCAACAGCATTCAGTAAACGGAGAACTAACACCTGATAAATCTATATCATCTAGAAAAGCATATACTTTACAATGTATTGATATATTAAAGAATGAAACCAGTCCAAAAGAATGCTTTACTAAAATAAGACAATTAATCGCAGATTCTAAGATAAGAGACTTTGCTGATTTATTTAGAATATTATATGATGAGATAGATGTTTATGGGACGGGTCATATTGGCCCTGTTATTATGATAATAGCAGAATATCAGTACAAAGACACTTTCTCAGTTAATAAAGATATCAATGCTGCGGCGATGTTCGCAGCTCTTATAGGAACTATTAAAAAATAAAATTATATGGCAAATTTACAAAGTCACGCAAAAAGAGAGTTAGAGATACTCGCAGAAACAACTCCCGGTGCTGTTATAATAGAATTTTCTAATGAAATAATTGCTTTATGTGAAGCATTTGGAAAATCAGGCCAAAGCGGCGGATCTGCTCCATTTGTATCATCTGCTATTAGTCAAGCCGTAAAAAAATTAATGATGTTTGAGACGATCGCCCCTTTAACGGGTGAAGATCAAGAATGGAATGATGTTTCGGTAATGAATGGCGGTGAATCAATGTATCAAAATAACAGAGATAGCAGAGTATTTAAAGATGGTAAAAATGGTCAAGCATACTTTATTGACGCAATTGTCTTTGATGGTAGCATTAGTGGTAGATTTACCGGAAATGGAAGCGTAACTGATATAAATGGAAATAATATTAGAAGCTGCCAAAACATAAAATCTTTTCCGTTTTATCCAAAAACATTTTATATTGATGTAATTGATTATAGATGGAAAGATAAAGAAGAAACAATACTTGATATAAACGGAGATTGGTGGACTCATTCAATTAAAGATGAGAATCAACTTACAGATGTTTTTGAATATTACGACAAAACTAATTAAAATAAAATTATATGGCAATGGATTTATCGCAGCTCGGCAAAAGTGGAGCAACAGCAAACGTAGGAGGAGTTGAAATTGATTACTTGAAACAACCTGCTTTAGAATGTGAAGAAGTATATGAAGATGGAGAAGTGTGTGGCAATCATACCTTCTTACCTGTATATATCTTTAAAAAAATATCTGCAGTTCTTGCGCCTACCGGTAAAGAAGAACTTATACCAATGGAATCATATAGATGTTCGGCTTGTGGGTCAATACCTAAAATATTCCCTCAATAATGTCAGAAGAAGTAATTAAACCAGTATCTGTTTTCGACTTAGTTAAGATCATGACCTCAACCGAAAGGAAATGGTCTGATCTTAACGATGCGGAAAAGAAAGCAACAGAGCCATTTATGATAATCATGATTCTGTCAATGCATCCTGATTTATTAGAGATAGTAAATGAATTTCAAAGATATGCTATATCGTCTGATCTAAAGCCTAAAGAAGTTTATTCATTTTTTAATGATATTTTACCAAAGCGGTCTTATTATAGTCCTTGGGTTAAAGGTAAGAATGAAAATGCTTATAGCAGTGTATTAATAGATGTTATAAGTGCTGAATATGAATGTTCAAAGTCTCAAGCTTACGAGTATTTAGATTTATTAACGGGCATTAATAATATAGATGCTATCATTAAGATAGTAAGTAAATATGGTTATACCGAATCAGAGATAGAAGCTATTCTTTTAAATAAATCATTACCAAAACCAAAAGCGCCTAAGAAGGTAGCAACTAAAAAGAAAAAATAACATGATCCAATATATATTAGTATTTTTATCAATGATATTCGTTGATTATGTATGGGGCATCTATATTAAAGCTATGGCAAATCACGAAGCATTAAAAGCCTCGGTTGCAGGGGCTTTAATTATGCTAGCAGGGGCTTTTACCGCAATTGGGTATATAGAAGACCATACCTTACTAATTCCTGCAGTATTGGGCGGATTTATAGGTACATACGTATCAGCATCTAAAAAGAAAGATTAATACAATGCAATCAAAAAAACACAGCATACTTGAAAGTATATCTAACGTAACAGTAGGATTCTTAACTACTTTAATTTTCAGTCCATTCATATATTCGTTATGTGGTATGACATATACTTGGACTCAATTAGGTAGTGTAACAATAATCTTTACCATAATATCAATATTAAGATCTTATATTATAAGAAGATTCTTCAACCATAAACATAAATAACATGGAGTTAATTAGTTCATATATATGTAAAGCATCTGAAATAGGGATACATGGAAATTTGTTTGGAGGATTAATGATGGGCTTAATAGATGAGTGCGGTGCAATATACGCAGCTCAAATATGTGATACCTCAAGAATAGTTACTATTAAGATCGAAGAGCTTATCTTTAAGAAGCCCGTACGAGTTGGAAATATTATTAAGTTTTACGGTAGTGTAGTTAAGTTTGGCAATACATCGGTAACTTTATATATAGAAGCCAGGAAGCATAATGTACATACAGGAGATCAAGAAATCGTAACCCATACTAATATTACTTTCGTTAGAATAGATGACGAAGGAGTTCCTTTAAGAATATCTGAAAGAGTAAAACAAAGATATAATGAACGCGTAAATCAATTCGGAAAAGGATTACTTACAAAGTCAGAACGAAAGATCGAGAAAAATAAATAAAAAACGGTTGTTTAATTGAAATAAATATATTATCTTTAAGTATGAAAGAAAAGGC